>Ga0268360_1002827_pt1 | contig 12320 bp, 7 predicted proteins | sample BioMet11_FD_192465 | JGI IMG/M metagenome (GOLD analysis project Ga0268360, IMG submission 192465) | Sewage microbial communities from Oakland, California, United States - Biofuel 11 (Illumina Assembly) | ecosystem: Engineered > Wastewater > Sewage > Unclassified | place: USA: California... | reverse complement strand
GGGTGACGGAAATGACTTCGGCCAATTCCCAGGGCTCGACCAGCATCACCTTGCAGTTCGACCTGTCCCGGGACATCGACGGCGCGGCCCGGGATGTCCAGGCCGCCATCAACGCCGCCCGGGGCTACCTGCCTTCGACCCTGCGCCAAAATCCGACCTATCGGAAGATCAATCCGGCCGACGCGCCCATTCTCGTCCTGGCCCTGACTTCGGAGACCGTGAGCCGGGCCCGCATGTACGACGTGGCCAACACCGTGCTCCAGCAAAAGCTCTCCCAGGTCGAAGGCGTGGGCCAGGTGGTGGTGGGTGGCGGCGCCCTGCCGGCGGTGCGCGTGGACGTGAATCCGGCCGCCCTGGCTCAGCGGGGGTTGAGCATCAGCAAGGTGCGCGATCTGATCGCCGCCACCACGGTCAACCGGCCCAAGGGCCACATCGAGGCCGGCGAGGCCTCCTATGAGATTGAGACCAACGATCAGTTGTTCAAGGCCTTGCAGTACGACCCGTTGATCCTCTCGTATAAAAACGGCGCCCCGGTGCGCCTGTCCGACGTGGCCACGATCACGGATTCGGTGGAGGATGTCCGGGCCAGCGGCCTGGTCAACGGCCGACCGGCCATCATGTTGATCATATTCCGCCAGCCCGGGGCCAACATCATCGAGACCGTGGACAATGTCCGGGCCTTACTGCCCCAGCTCGCCGCCTCCCTGCCCGCCGATGTCAAGCTCTCGGTGGAGATGGACCGCACCCCACCCATCCGGGCCTCCCTGGCCGAGGTGGAGTGGACCTTGGTCGCGTCTTGCCTCCTCGTGATCTTCGTGGTGTTCGCCTTTCTCGGCAATCTGCGGGCCACCTTCATTCCGGCCGCGGCCACGGTGGCCTCCCTGGTTGGCACCTTCGCGGTCATGTATCTGCTCGGCTATTCCCTGGACAACTTGTCCCTCATGGCCCTCACCATCGCCACGGGCTTCGTGGTGGACGACGCCATCGTGGTGCTTGAAAACGTGACCAGGCATCTGGAGGCCGGCATGGGCCCCAGGCGTGCGGCCATGGTCGGGGCCAGCGAGGTCTCGTTCACCGTTATCTCCATGAGTGTGTCCCTGGTCGCGGTCTTCATCCCGATCCTTTTCATGGGCGGTATGGTGGGGCGGCTGTTTCGGGAATTCGCCATGGTGCTTTCCGTGGCGATCCTCATCTCCCTGGTGCTGTCCCTGACCACTACGCCCATGTTGTGCGCCTTGCTGTTGCGCCCGGGGGCGTTGCGGCCAGGACGCATCGCCACCATGCTGGAGCGGATTTTTCAGCGGGCCCACGGGTTTTACGCGCGCACCCTCGATGGGGCCCTGTCCCATCCCCGGCTCATGCTGCTTTTGACCGCAGCCAGCCTGGCCGGCAGCATCTGGCTTTATTGGCTCATTCCCAAGGGCTTTTTCCCGGAGCAGGATACGGGCCGCATCATGGCCTTCATCCAGTCCGCGCCGGACAGCTCGTTCCAGGCCATGGAAAAACGACTCAAGGCCGTGGAGGACATTCTGCGCTCCGATCCCGACGTGGTGTCCGTGGCCGGTTTCACCGGCGGCGGAGGCGGCCACGGCGGTGGAACCAACACCGCCCGGATGTTCGTCACCCTGGCGCCCTTTGGCAAGCGCACCGGTCCGCTGTCCGCCACCCTGACCCGGCTGCGGCGCAAACTGGCCGGCGCGCCAGGAGCCCCGACCTATCTGCTCCCGGCCCAGGAACTGCGCATGGGCGGTCGCTCGGGCAATTCGCTCTACCAGTACACGCTGCTCTCGGACAGTTTCGACGAACTGCTGCGCTGGGTGCCGCGCCTTGAAGCCCGGATGCGCGCCTTGCCCGAACTGGTCGATGTCAGCGCCGACCAGCAGAAAAAGGGCATCATGACCTCCCTCGATTTCGACCGGACCACGGCGTCGCGCCTGGGAGTCACGGTCGAGGCCCTGGACGATGCCCTGTACGGCGCGTTTGGTCAGAGTCTGGTCGGGGTGTCCTACCTGGACCTCAACCAGTACCGGGTGGTGCTGGAGGTGGAGCCGCGCGTGTGGCAAGCCCCGGAGGGCTTGAGCGAGATCTACGTGCCCGGGGCCAACGGCGCCCAGGTGCCCCTGGCCTCGGTGGCCACCCTGCGCACCGGCGACGCGCCCCTGTCCGTCAACCACCAGGGGCAGTTTCCAGCCGCCACCATCTCGTTCAACCTGGCCCCGGGAACGGCCTTGTCCCAGGCGGCGGCGGCCATCGAGGCGGCGCGCCGGGACGTGGGCCTGCCCGAGGATATCCGGGGCGCCTTTGCCGGCACGGCCCAGGCCTTCAAGTCCTCGCTCCAGAACCAGCCCTTGCTGCTTTTGGCCGCCCTGGTCACGGTGTATATCGTGCTCGGCATCCTCTACGAGAGCACCATCCATCCCTTGACCATCCTGTCGACTTTGCCCTCGGCCGGACTCGGGGCCGTGGCCGCCTTGCTGGCCTTCCGGCTGGATCTTTCCATCATCGCCATCATCGGCATTATTTTGCTGATCGGCATCGTGAAAAAAAACGGCATCATGATGGTGGATTTCGCCCTGGAAACCGAACGGCGCGAGGCGCTTCCCCCGCGCGAAGCCATCCGCAGGGCCTGCCTGCTGCGTTTTCGGCCCATCATGATGACCACTTGCGCCGCCTTGCTCGGGGCCTTGCCCCTGGCCTTGGGGCAAGGGGCCGGCTCGGAATTGCGCCGCCCCCTGGGTATCGCCATTGCCGGCGGGCTCGTGTGCAGCCAGGCCCTGACCCTTTATACGACGCCGGTTATTTACTTGGCTCTCGACCGCTTGCGCTGGCGCTTTACCCGACGCAGGCCGCCACGTGCAGCGACTATCGGTAGGGAAGAAAAATAGGTCGCTTGATAAAATTCGCAAGAAGTCATGGATTTTCGATAGGGCCTTGCCCGGAGTGCGGACAGGGTATATGTTTATTCCCAGGCATTATTCATGATCGGCGCGGCATTCGGGCCGGGCCCAGCCAACGGGAAACCCATGGCCTCAAGCGACGTGATGTACGAGACCAAACCGACCGCCGCTGACCCGGCCAGCCGGACCGAACGGCCCTTTCCCGAAGACACCGACCGTCTGCGTCGGGCCCTCGCCGCAAGCGAAGCCCGCACCCGTCTCATGATCCGGATCGCTCCCCTGGGCATGCTCGTATTCGACCGGGCAGGCCTGGTGCTGGAGGCCAACCTTCGGGCCCAGGACGTGCTCGGTCTGGAGGCGCGTCCGACGGGCTCCTACCTGTTCGATCTCGTGCATCCCGATGATCTCGACCCCGCGCCCTACACCGGTTTGCCGCCGATTTCGGAGACATCCCCGGGCATGCGGCTGGAATGGCGGTTGCGCGGGCGGGTTGGCCACTGGTTGCAGGTGGAAGTGGTGGTCGGCCGCCTGGACGACGACGGGGAACCGCGATTTTTGGCCATGTTCGAGGATGTCGGCGACCTGCGCGACATGCTGGCCGCCGTGGTCTCGGCCCGGGAATCGGCCGAAGCAGCCAACCGGTCCAAATCGGAATTCCTGGCCAATATGAGCCATGAGATCCGCACGCCCTTGAACGGCGTGCTCGGCATGCTGCAACTGCTGCAAGCCACGGACCTGGACCCTGAGCAGCGCGATTACACCACCACTGCCCTGGAGGCCGGCCGTGGCTTGCTTGGCGTGATCAATGCCATACTCGATTACTCCCGGGCCGAACGCGGCGGGGTGTGCATCGGCCAGGACAGCTTCGTGCCCCGGGACGTGCTGCAGGAGGTGCGTAGTGAGTTTTTCACCCAGGCCAGCCAGGCGGGACTGGCCTTGCTGCTCGACTGCGACCTCCCGTGCGAATCGGCCTACTGCGGCGACGCGACCCGGCTGCGCCAGGTGGCCGTGCAGCTGGTCTCCAATGCCGTGAAGTTCACGGAGCGGGGGGCGGTGGTCGTGCTGGCCCGGATTCTGCCCGGGGCGGAAGCCGGCAAGGTGGCGCTGCGCCTGGAGGTGTCCGATACCGGCATCGGCATTCCCCGGGAGCATGCCTGCCGGGTGTTCGAACCCTTCACCCAGGTGGATGGGTCCATGACCCGGAAATACCAGGGCACGGGCCTGGGGCTGGCCATCGTCAAGCGGCAGGTGGAGCTTATGGCCGGCACGGTTTGTCTGGATTGCGACCGGGACTGCGGCACCAGGGTGGTATGCGAAATCCCCCTCGAGCTGCCGGACCGGACGGATGGGGCGCTCCAAAACGCCAACCTCGGGACGACAACCGGTACCCGGTTGCGTCTCCTGGTGGTGGAGGATGATCCGGTCAGCGGCGTGACCGCCACCCGGTTGCTCTCCAAACTCGGTCACACCTCGGTTGGGGTCGAAAGCGGCCAGGAAGCCCTGGACCTTCTGACCCGGGAGCGCTTCGACGCCATCCTCATGGACATCAGCATGCCGGGCTTAAACGGCCTGGAGACCACCCGTCGCATCCGCGACCTGCCCCTGCCGGCCCGGGAAATTCCCATCGTGGCCACCACCGCCCATGCCATGCCCGGTGACCGGGAGCGGTTTTTGGCCGCGGGCATGGACCACTATTTGGCCAAGCCCCTGGACCTCATGGAACTCGAACGGCTTCTGGAAAGCCTCGCCACCGCCCACGGCTGAGCGGTCCCTCCGCCCCGTGGGCGGTCACAACCGGGTGAAGGTCAGCTCGTGCTTGTTGTGGGACAGGTGCAGCAGCGAGGCGCCGGGGAGGTCCCGAAACCGGGCCAGCAAGTCGAAATCCGTCTCTCCCTGCAACTTGACCGTGAGCACGAACCGGCGGCACTGGCCGAGTTCGAGCCAGCGGCCGAGCCAGTCGTAGAGCCGGTCCGGGTAGCAGATCACATCGGAAAAAAGCCAGTCCACCGCGCCGACATGGCGGGGGTCCAGGCCGAAGGCACTGCCCTGGCAGGATTCGACCAGGGGATGCCCGGCCACGGACGGGGCCAGCGGCGCCTTGTCGATGCAGAAAACCCGGGCCCCGAGTCCGGCCAGCACCCAGGCCCAGCCGCCGGGACTGCCGCCCATGTCCAGGCACAGCTCACCGGGCCGGGGGGCGATGCCCAGGCGCGTGAAAAGCTCCCACAACTTGAGATAGGCCCGGCTCGGCGGCCCGACCCTGTCCTCCTCGAAGCGGTAGACGCCATCCGGCACGGGTTCGCGCAGGCGCGGCGAAGCCAAAATCAGGTTTTCCTCCCACAAGGTGAAGGCCCCAAGCGGGGCTTCGGGAAGCGGTGCGCCGAAGACGAGGGGCTTGGCCGAGACCTTGGGCAGTTTCTCGGCGATCAGGGCCGCCCGGCGGTGGAACCCGGTCGGAACCACCTGCCAGTTGCGCTGGACGGCGCGCAGGTTTTTGGCGCCCTGACCGATGGACGGGGCTTCGAGGTATTGGGGGTCGAGCCAGACATTGGCGGCAAAGGCGGCGGGTCTGGCCGGGCCGTCGGCCGCGACCAGGGGATCGCGCACGGCCGTGACCGCGTCGCCGAGTTCGCGGACAAGCTCGGGCAACAGCCCGGGCGCGGCTTGATAAACGGTAAAGGACATGGGGGTGGCCTGCATCAGAGGGGCTTGGGGTGCACGAATTCGAGGCCGAGGATGCTCACGTCGTCCCGGGGCGGGGTGCCGGCGCAAAAATCCTCGGCCGCCTGGCGCAGGCTGGCCAGCAGTTCGCCGATGGGCAGGGTGTGGTTGGCGCGCAGCACGTCGAGCACGCGCGTTTCACCGAAAAACGTGCCGGCGTCGTCGAGCCGGTCGGGCAGGCCGTCGCTTACGGTCACGAGCTTGTCGCCCGGGGCGAAGGTGACGGTGCCGCTCGGGAAGGGCTGGAAGCCTTCCAGGCCGATGATGGTGCCGCGAAGGGGCAGGGGCGTGATGGTCCCATCGGCGGCGATGTGCAATGGCGCGGGATGGCCGGCGTTGCCGTAGCAGGCCTGGCCGGTACGCAAATCCAGGGCCATGTAGAAGATAGTGAAAAATTTCGAAAATTTGCTGTAGGGAAATTCCTCGTCCAGCCGGGTCAGCACCAAATGGGGCGGCACCACGTCGATGTGGCCGCCCGAACGGTCGACCAGGGTGGAGCGCTGGTAGTGCATGAAGTTGTAGACCGACAGGGCGACCAGGGACGAGGCCACGCCGTGGCCGGACACGTCGAGCATGTAAAGCCCGATGTGGTTGGGACCCAGGGGAAAGACGTTGAAGATGTCGCCGCCGATGGTCTCGCAGGGCGTGAATTCCCAGGCGAACTTGAGCGATTCGGACATGGAGAAGCGTCGGGGAAGCAGGCTCTGTTGGATCTCGGCCGCCGCCTCCAGATCCTTGCGATGGCGGTCGTGCTTGCGCAGCAGGTCTTCCTTCTGCTTCTCGAACAGGGTCACATCCTGGATGTTGAGGATGAGATCGCCGCTTGGCATGGCGGAAAAATAAATCTGGCAGGTCCGAGGTTGGCCGTTGCGGTCGGCAAAGGTGTGCAGGCGGCGCCAGACATGGCCCGGGGCCGGGGGCAGGGCGAGGACGTCGGTCAGGTCGAGCCGGGCGGCCGGTTCGGGAAAGGCCTGGTCGAGCCAGCGGTCCAGGGTGGTGTAGGTGTCGGCCGGCAGGGCGAAAATGCGCTCCATGCCCGGGGAGACGAACAGGAAACGGCCGTCCCGGGCCACAACGGCAATGCCGTCATGGGAATATTCCAGGATGGCGGCGATGAATTCCTTTTCGTTTTGCAGATCGCGTTCCCGGGCCTTGCGTTCGTCGGTGGCGGCCTTGAGGCGCAGGGCGGCTTCGACCCGGGCGATGAGTTCCGGACGGCGCGGCGGTTTCTGGATGTAGTCCAGGGCGCCGGCGGCAAAGGCCGCGGCCAGGCTTTCATTGTCGTCGCTGACCGTGATGACGATGACCGGGATGTCGGCCAGGCTTGGATTGGCCTTGAGGGCGCGCAGGCCGCCGAGGCCGCCGATTCCCGGCATGATCAGGTCCATGAGGATGAGGTCGGCCGGTTCGGCGCCCGGGGCGGTCAGGGCGTCGAGGCAGTCCTCGGCCGAGGCGAACCGGCGGATGGTGTCATGGCCGGCGGCGTGCAGCAGGCTTCCCAGATAGGTGCGAAAGCTCTCGGAGTCGTCGACGATGCACAGTCGTTTGGCCATGGTCAGCCGACCCGCCCGCCCGGGGTGAAATATTCGGTGAGTCGCAGCATATCCAACAGCTTCTTGATCGGCGGCGCGGGATTGGCCAACTCAAAGACCTTGTCCCGCTGCTGGCAGAAGCGGCGCAGGCCAAGCAATAGTCCCACGCCGGAACTGTCCATGAAGGTGACCGCGCCGAGATCGACCACCACGGCGGTTTTCGCGCTTCCATCCGCCAGGCGTTCGATTTCGACCTTGAGATCGGGCACCACGTCCATGATGACTTCGCCTGAAAGGCCCAGGACCAAAGCCTGATCCGTTTCACTGGGGACAACGCGGTTCATGGAATGTTCTCCCTGGTGACGGGTAACACGACGGGCCGTCACCGCTTCATCTAGCAGCCTTTGCGTCAAAATCCAATGTCCGATGCGGGGAGAGTCCCGTCAGGGGGCGCGGCGGGAGCGTCGGTCATGGCGCGGGCCAGCTCCCCCAGGGTGGCGACGGCCCCTTCCACCCGGGGCGTCCAGGCGTTGCCGTAGCTTATGCGCAGGAAATGCTTGAACTGGTCGGTGCTGGAAAAGATGTTGCCCGGAGCCACGCCGATGCCCCGGAGCTTGGCTTCGTAAAACAGGGTGATGGCATCCGCGGTTTCGGGCAGCTGGACCCACAGGACCGTGCCGCCCGTGGGCTGGGTCACCCGGGTTCCTGGGGGAAAATGGCGCAGGATGTGGGCCTGCATGATGCGGGCCTGCCGCTCGAGCACGATACGCACCCGGCGCAGGTGGCGTTCGAAGCCGCCCTGGGCCAGGTAGGCGGCCACGGCCATCTGGGTGGGGGTGGCGCAGCAGACATTGGTGGTGGCCTTGATCTCGAAGGCCTTGGCCGCGTACCGCCCCGGCAGCAGGTAGCCCACCCGGAACCCCGGCACCAGGGTCTTGGAAAACGAGGAACAGTGGAGCACGCCGCCGGTCGTGTCGTGGGATTTGATGCAGTGGGGCCGCCGGTCGCCGAAACACAGTTCGCCGTACACGTCGTCCTCGATGACCGGCACGTCGCGGCTGGCGGCGATGGCGGCGATTTCCGCCTTGGCCGGGTCGGGGATGCAGGACCCATCGGGATTGTTGAAGTTGGGCGTGAGGATAACGGCCCGCACGTCGAACCGGTCCAGGGCGGCCTGGAGATCGGCCGGATGCACGCCGCCCTCGGGAGAGGAAGGCAGTTCCACGGCCCGCAGCCCGAAATTTTCGAGCAGTTGCAGGAAGCAGTAATAGGACGGGGCGGCGATGGCCACGTTGTCGCCCGGCCGGGTCACCGAACGCAGGGCGATATACAGGGCTTCCATGGCCCCGGATGTGACCATGATGTCGGCCGGGCGCACTTCGATGCCGGCCTCGGCCAGGCGCCAGGCGATTTGCCGGCGCAGGGGCAGGTGGCCGCTGACGCCTTCGTAGGCGGCCACGCCCAAATCGCAGTCCCCGGCGACCTTGGCCAGGATGCGGGCCATTTGCCGGGTGGGCAGGAAGGTCTCGTCGGTCAGGGCCACGCCGAGGGGCACGATGTCCCGCCGGCCCATGCCGTCGAGGACCTCGCGGATCAGCGCCACCCGGTTGACGGCCGTGGGCGGTTTGGCCGGGGCGGGCGCGGCCGGGGCCACGGGGGGCGGTGACGGCTGGGAACGTACGAAAAAACCCGATCGGGGCCGGGATTCCACCACCCCGCGCCGTTCCAGCTCCAGGTAGGCCTGGTTGACCGTGGACAGGCTTACCCCGAACCGGGCGCACAGGGTCCGCAGGGACGGCATGCGGTCGCCGGGTCGCAGTTCCCCTGCCTCGATCAGGGCCAGAATGTGTTTTTCCACGCGCACGTAGCGGAAAAGACCGGTGTCGTTGTCCGCCAGGGCCGGGCTGTGTGGTGTCCGCGCCATCTGTTATGCCTCTATTTCATTTTTTCTGTGACTGTTCTGATAACAGCGGATCTGTTCCAAGGAAAGGGCCTGTGCAACGCCGGGTCCCGTGTGGTCCCGGCCAACCGTTTCGGAGGCTGCCATGTTCGTGGATCGACGTCGGGAGGATCGGCTGTACGAGGCCGCGCGGTCGGGGTTGTTGGATCTGGCCTGGGACCGGGTGCGGGACTGGTGGGCGGGGCGGGAACGGCTGCGGACCGCCGGACGGGTGTTCGCGCCCGAACGGGATTTGCGCTGCCGGCTGCATCGGGGCGAACCGCTGTCCATGACCGGAATGCGGTATTGCCGGGTGACGTGTCTGCGCGGCGCGGCCTGGGTGACGGTGACGGGCGACGCCCGGGACCGGGTGCTCGGACCGGGGCAAAGCCTGATGCTTACCCGGTCCGGCAAGGTGCTGCTGTCCGGCGGCGAGCACGGCGCGGAAATCCGTTTGGGATGGTAATGGAGGGGAAGAGGGAGGCAGATGGGGGGAGGTTGGGGGCAGGGAAAAGCCTCCGGCGGCCAAAGGGCTGCCGCCCTTTGGAAACCCGGAAAGGGGATCGGGCGTGGCTTCTTCTACGCAACTCCGGTTCCCGGGGGGTGCGGAGGACGGGAAGCGAAGCGATGTCAGAGGCGCGGGACGTAGCGCCGGCCGTCCACCACTTCCAGCCCGGGCACGGCGTTGTAGGTATGCAGACTGTCGCTGCCCGGCAGGTTGGCGGCGTCGTGGCGCACCACCGCAACTTCCCGGTAGTCACGTTCGGTCAGGGCCGTGATTTCGTTGATGACCACGGCCCGGCCATAGTGTCCGGAACAGTCCTGGGCGGGCCGGTAGAGACGGCCGTCGCGGGTGAAGATCCGTCCGGCCGGCCGGGCCCGGCCCACGTCCGACACCACCGGATTACCCGGATGGGGGGTGAAATCCCCCAGGGGCGAATCGGCGAAATAGACGGACATCTCATCCCATGACGAGGCGCCGGCCTCGCGGAGGTTGGTGGTGAGCCACCAGCGGCCGTCGTGGGGAAAAAGCGTTGTATCCACCGCCCGCACGGGCAGCAGCGTCTTGACCGGTTCCCAGTCCAGGGGAAAGTTATTGGCCCGGTACAACTCCACGTTGCCGGCGTTTCCGCTTTCCGGCACCAGGAATACCGCATCTTCCCAGGCGAATACGAACGGGTAGGAGAGATGGTAGGGTTTGGCGAGCACGGTCTGTGGCGCCCCGAAGCTGCCGTCCGCTTCCTCGACCATGACCGCCAAGCTCCCCAGACCCGTGGCCTGGTCGATCTCCTCGATAAAGAGATAGAGTCTTCCTTCGTGGACAAAGGGAAACGGATCGGCCCAGCCTTTTGTTTTGGGCGGGTAGAGCGGGGTGAAGCCCGAGAACCGGAACGGACCGGCTTCACTCCCGCGGCGCAGGGCCAGAAACCACTGGGGCTTGAAAAAAATATCCCGGTAGGCGGCCAGCAAGTGACGGCCGAGCAGCCGGGGCAGGAAACGGGCCATGGCCGCGTTGTCCATGGAGAAAACCGGGCTGGTCCGGGGAAGGGGCGTGGCTTGGGCCTCCCAGGCCTGCTCGCCCTGTTCGCGCAGGAGGCGGAGCGCCCGGCCCACGAAATGACAGGTCTTGACACAGGCCGGGGCACTGGTACGCGTGAGTGAAAGCGGCATGACGGCCGATGGGGACCGCAGCAGAACCCGTGGTGGCTTTCCGGCCCGGTGCCAGACAAGCCGGGGTTCCCATGAAGGGGCTGCGGCGGCCAGGGCGGCCAGGGCCTCGGGCGCGGCGGCGGTGGCGAAATCGAGATGGTCGCAGGTCAGCACGCCCAGGGGAAATGCCCCCGCCAGAGCGGGCGGGATGTCGAGGCGACCCGGGATGACAAGCACGTCCAACCCATGGGCCTTGGCCCGGCGGATGGCTTCAGTCGTCCAGTCCTGACCTTCGGGCAGGGCGTGGCACGGGGTCCCGGCCGGCAGGCTCCAGGGCGCGAGCGGATCGTGGGGGCCGCGAAAGAGCAGTCGGTCCAGATGCCGGTAGCCGGACTGGAGGAGACTGTGGGCTCTGGAGGGGATCGGCAGACGCCAGAGGTCCGGGGACAGTCCCAGGCGGCGTAGATCCTCGATCAGACTGGCGTGCAGCCGGGTGAGCCCGGTAGCCGGCAACAGCACAGCCAGGGAAAGCGATACTTGTGTCATGACGTTTGGTTCGACCTTTGCACGCAAAAAGGTTGGGCTGGGCCAAGCGAAAATGTTTGCCTTGCCCATATCCTGTATATTACTGAAAAACAGCCCGATTCATTATGGGCTGGATCACCTCGGCCGGTCAAGGTGCTTCCTCCCTGTTCCGGCGGGGAAACAACTTTGGCGTGATAGTCATATCCGAGCCAGACAAGTCCTTGCGAGACAAACACGGAAGGGGAGTTGCCGTGCCGAATTATTGTGCCCTGTCGGCCAGCCTTGCCGCTTATGATCTGCAACCGGCTTCCAGAATCGGGAAAACAAAAGTCACGATTCTGGTGAGGAGCATGGCATGTCCGATGTAATGGGGAGTGCGCAGCAGCCAGCGTCTTTGCCTGCCACGGCCTACATCACACTGTGGTTTCCCAAGCCGTCGGAAACCTTTATTTATAGGGAAGCTCAAGTCATGCGGCGTCTGGGTATGCCGTTGACAGTCCACACGCTCTATGGCCGGTTGGACAGCCATTTGACAACCGAGATGGCGCGCGACGAAATTCCGGTGGAGCGTCTGGGCTGCCGGTTGGCCCTGCGGGGAACGCGCGACCTGTCCTACTGGTTGCGCCGTCGGCCCGACGTGTTCAAGCCCATGTTCTCGACGCTTTTTTTCCGTCGTTGGCGCAACCTGGAACAGACGGGCGAGAACTACTGGGGCCTGTACTGCGGGTGCTACCTGGCCCGACGCTTCGAAGAGACCGGTGTGCGCCACATCCACGCCTGTTGGGCCAACGGTCCGGCCACGGCCGCCTGGATGGCCTCGGCCCTGACCGGCATTCCCTTCAGTTTCTCCGGCCGGGCCGGCGACATCTATCCCCCGGACGGCGCGTTGGAGGAAAAAATCGCCCATGCCGCCTTCGCCCGGGTCGATGCCGCCTTCAACATCGAATACCTGCGCTGTTTCGCCGGCGGGGCCGACGACAAGATCAAGCTCGTGCGCAACAGCCTGTCCTGGGAATCCTTTGAAGACGCCCCGGCCCCCATGCGTCCGCCGTACCA
>Ga0268360_1002824_pt1 | contig 12339 bp, 9 predicted proteins | sample BioMet11_FD_192465 | JGI IMG/M metagenome (GOLD analysis project Ga0268360, IMG submission 192465) | Sewage microbial communities from Oakland, California, United States - Biofuel 11 (Illumina Assembly) | ecosystem: Engineered > Wastewater > Sewage > Unclassified | place: USA: California... | reverse complement strand
GCTCATGCAGAGATGCTGGTTATTCAAGAGGCTTGTGCTAAATTAAAGCGGTGGCGGCTTACCGATGCTACCTTGTATGTTACCTTGGAACCTTGTCCTATGTGCGCCGGGGCTATTTTTAATGCCAGGCTTGGTCGCTTGGTGTATGGGGCGGTAGATAGCAGGGCAGGAGCTTGCGAATCGGTTTTTAATATTGTGACCAATACTCATTTGAACCACCAGGTTCAGGTAACAGCCGGAGTACTGGCTGAAGAATGCGGTAAGATACTGCAAGATTTTTTGAAGAGCAAGAGATGACAAAGGGAGATTATTTTGTCATCTTTTATCAGAAATAAACTATGAGCATTATGCTGTCGGTATGATATAATGCATGTACATGGAGAGGTGTCCGAGTGGTCGATGGTAATTGACTCGAAATCAATCGTAGGTTAATCCCTACCGTGGGTTCGAATCCCACCCTCTCCTCCATATTAGTACGTAAAGTGGATACAAATGTATGTTTAAAGGCTTTCTTCCTAGTTTGGAAGAAAGCCTTTTTGCTGTAGAGATTTAAAACTAGGATATAAAGTTTGTTTGAGGTATAATTAAACCATAGATAAAATGGAGGAAAGGAAATTTAAACGTGAATAAACAAACATCAATAGATACTCTAGAAGACTTATATGAACTTGACAATGAGCTTCTGGAAATACTTTTAAAAGATAAAACAACAAAGCAAAATATTGTTTGGGCAACCAATGATTATGATTACTTAGGAAACGGATATAGACTGCAAGATGAAATAACTACAGAATTAATTACGGGGCTACATTCTAAGCTAATTCAGCCAAGAACAGCTAAAAAGAAGGGCCATCAGACTATTAGAACACAAAATAAAGCTGAAGTTTTTACACCAGCTTGGGTATGTAATGAACAAATTAACTTAATAGATGAATGCTGGTTCGAAGAGAAAAATGTATTTAATGTTTCAAAAAAAGATGAATGGAAAGTGAATACAAAGAAGATTAAATTTTTAGGGGATAAATCTTGGAAAGAATATGTTGACACAAAACGATTAGAAATAGCGTGCGGTGAGGCACCATATTTGGTTAGCAGGTACGATGCAGCTACCGGCAAAAAAATAGATATTACCAGAAGAGTAGGCATATTAGATAGAAAAATTAGAATAATTAATGAAAATGTACAGGATGAAAAAGAATGGATTAGATGGGTAACTAGAGCGTTCCAAAGTGTTTATGGTTATGAATATCAAGGAGATAATTTACTTTTGGCACGCTCAAATTTATTCTTTTCATATATTGATTATTTTGAACAGAAATTTGGACGACAACCTGTAATATCAGAACTAGTGAAAATTGCCAATGTAATTGCATGGAATATTTGGCAAATGGACGGTGTTACGTGTATGACGCCGATAGGACAAACAAAAGAAGTGTTTGATGGTTTTAATTTATTTGAAGATGAAAAAATCCAATGCCAATTATGTAAAATTCAAGATTGGCGTTCTAAGGAAAGTATTACATACATATCACTACGGAGGTAATATGATGAGCTCTAATATGATGGTGGGGATGGCGTTTGAAGACACTTTTGCTTATAAGCTTATATATATTATGTCAATTGATGATAGTCAACATAAAGGATTGTTAAAAATCGGTGAAGCAACTATCAAAACTAATTCAGAAATAGATGAAATCAAGCCATGCTGTCATGAATTAAATATAGCTGCCAAGCAAAGAATTGATTCATACACAAAAACAGCAGCTATTAGTTATAACTTGCTTTATACTGAGTTGGCTGTTAGAAAAGAGAAGACAGATTCGGGTAGCGAAGTTATAAAGAGCTTTAGTGATCATAAAGTGCATGATGTGTTGACAAATTCTGGCTTTGAAAGAAAAGAATTTGATGATGCAAGGGGAAAAGAATGGTTTGTGGTAGATTTAATTACAGCCCGTAGTGCTATTGCTGCGGTTAAAGAAAACAGGACAAGTATATCTCAGGTTAAATTAGCAAGTAAGTATGCTCCTATCATATTTAGACCAGAGCAAGAGGCAGCAATTGAACAGACAATTAAGATCTTTAAAGATAGAAACAGAATGCTTTGGAATGCGAAAATGCGCTTTGGTAAAACATTATGTGCATTAGAAGTCATAAAAAAATTGCAACTAAAAAAAAGTATTATTATTACACACAGGCCGGTAGTTAATTCTGGCTGGTATGAAGATTTTAAAAAAATATTCTATGACCAAAAAAATTATGAATATGGTTCCAAACAAAACGGTCAGTCATTAGAAGAATTGCTGAATAGTAAGAAAAATATTGTATATTTTGCATCTATACAAGACTTAAGAGGATCAGATGCTGTTGGTGGTAAATTTTCCAAAAATGATAAATTGTTTTCTACAAAATGGGATTTTGTTGTAGTTGATGAAGCTCATGAGGGTACAACTACAGAACTTGGTAATGAAGTTATACTTGGCCTTGTGAAAAAAGATGAAAATACAAAAATGCTAGAACTATCTGGCACACCATTTAATATTTTGAATGAGTATGACACAGCCAATATTTTTACGTGGGATTATGTGATGGAACAACGTCGTAAGCTTGAATGGGATAAAGAACATTTTGGCGATTACAATCCATACGCTGATTTACCTAAGATGCAAATCTATGCATATGATCTAGGAGAGGAAATAAAAAATAAAAGTTATCTTGCATTAGAAGATAAAGCCTTTAATTTCCATGAGTTCTTTAGAGTTTGGAGCGGAGATATAAAGGTTGATAATAAACGTATGCCTAAAGGTGTTGAAGTAGGTGATTTTTACCACAATGAAGATGTAAAAAGCTTTTTAAATCTAATTACAAAAAAAGACAATAATAGTCATTATCCATATTCTAACGACAGATATCGTTCTCTCTTTCAACATACATTGTGGATGGTACCTGGAGTAAAAGCAGCAAAAGCGCTTAGCAAATTGCTTAAATCACATCCCGTTTTTGGATCTGGAGCGTTTAATATTGTTAATGTTGCAGGTGAAGGAGACGAGGAAGAAAAATCAGAAGATGCGCTTAAAAAGGTTCGTAGAGCAATTGATAGTGCTGGAGAAAATTACACAATTACTATATCTTGTGGGAGATTAACTACAGGAGTTACAGTCCCTGAATGGACCGCTGTTTTTATGCTTGCAGGAACTTTTTCAACTTCAGCATCAAGTTATTTGCAAACTATTTTCCGTGTTCAATCACCTTGTAATAAAAATGGCAAGGTTAAGCAATGCTGTTATGTTTTTGATTTTGCTCCAGACAGAACACTAAAGATGGTGGCTGAAGCAGCAGCATTATCAACTAAGGCAGGAAAAACTACTGAAACAGATAAGCGCATTATGGGCGAGCTTCTGAACTTTTGCCCAATTATAGCCATTAGTGGAACAAAAATGAAAGCCTTTGATACAAACAGATTGCTGCAACAGTTGAAACGGGCCTATGCGGAACGTACAGTGCAGAATGGTTTTGATGATACTTATATTTATAATGATGAGTTGTTAAAACTTGATGGAATTGCTTTGCAAGAATTTGATAATTTAAAGAAGATTATAGGCAAAACCAAGGCTTCACATAAAACCAGGGAAATTAATGTCAATGAGCAGGGGTTTACTGAAGAAGAATATGAAGAACTAGAAAGGATTACTAAAAAACCGGCTAGGCAAAGGAGTAAGGAAGAAGACGAAAAACTTCAAGAACTTAAGGCAAAACGAAAACAAAGAGATACGGCAATTTCTATTCTTAGGGGTATCTCTATTAGAATGCCCTTGCTTATTTATGGAGCTAATTTTGACTTTGAAGAAGACATAACAATGGAAAAATTGGTTGATAATGTGGATGATGCATCGTGGAAAGAATTTATGCCAGATGGAGTTTCAAAAGAGATATTCAAAAAATTTATTAAATATTATGATAAAGAAGTATTTATTGCAGCAGGACATAAAATTAGAAATACGGTTAAGGGCGCAGATACATTATTGCCAATGGAGAGGGTTAAACAAATAGGTATGTTATTTAGTTATTTTAAAAACCCTGATAAAGAAACAGTACTTACTCCGTGGAATGTCGTTAATATACACATGAGTGATTGCTTAGGTGGATATAAGTTCTTTGATAAAAAAAGTGGTGAACTGTTAGAGGAACCGCTATTTACGGCTAAAGGAAATGTTACAAACGATACTTTATTAAATAAGGATGCTCATATTTTGGAAATTAACTCCAAAACTGGTCTCTATCCTCTTTATATAGTCTACAGCCTGTTCAGAGCAAAATGTAATGAACTTAAAAAAGCTGACTTGACTTTAGGCGTACAAGAGCGAATATGGAATGAGACGATACAAAATAATATGTTTATAATTTGCAAAACGCAAATGGCTAAAGCTATATCAATAAGAACTCTTGCTGGATATAAAAAGGCTAATGTAAATGCGCACTATTTTGACGACCTTATTAATTATCTTCAAAATAAGCCAAGTAAATTTGTTAATAGAATATTAAAGGCAAGTTATTGGAAGAGAGGTAACGGAGAAATGAAATTTGATGCGATAGTTGGAAATCCACCATATCAAGAAAATATCAGCTCGTCAGCAGAAAATTCGTCACTATCAAAGCAGCTATTCCCTTTGTTTATAGAGAATGCAATAAACTTGCGGCCTAAATATTTATCCCTTATAACTCCTTCAAGGTGGTTTACAGGGGAAGCACAAGACAAATCTTTTATAAAATTACGTAGATTCGTGAAGGAGCATAACCATTTTTGCGAGATATATCATTATCCAGATAATAAGTTGCTATTTAAGAATGTGCTAATTGCTGGAGGCGTAAATTATTTTTTATTTAAAGATGATTATGTAGGCGATGTGAAGTTCGCTGAATGCTATGAGGATAAAACAGAAATTAATAATAGACCACTATTTGAAGACGGGTTAGATATAGTTTTGTCTATGAATAAATTAATTGGTATTCTTGATAATGTAAGATATCATGAAGGATTCGAACCAATAACCAAAATTACTTTTGGCCGTAATGCATTTGGAATTACCGGAAATGAAAAGCAACTTGCGAAAATTACAAGAGAAAAAAGTTTTCGCGGGGCTGTCGAGGTAAGATGTGCTTATGAAAACATATTATATACAAAGAGGGAAAATATAACTAAAAATATAGAAGCAATCGACAAATGGAAAATATTTATATCAAAAGGTAATGGTGGGGCAGGTTTACTAAGTGATGATAAACAAGTGACAATATTAGGAAGAGCATATATAGGAAAGCCACTATCTGTTTGTACTGATTCTTTAATACCAATAGGGCCATTTGATACAGAAGAGGAGGCTGTAAATCTTCAGAAATATATGAGCACTAAGTTTCTTAGATTTATGGTAGGTATTCTAAAGGTGTCTCAAAATGTGTACCAGAATGTATATAAATTTGTCCCAATACAAAATTTTACTAAGAGTTCTGATATAAAATGGAGTAAAGATATTCAGAATATTGACAAACAGCTTTATTCAAAGTATGGATTCTCAAAAGAGCAAGTTGATTTTATTGAAAGCAGGGTTAAATATTTTTAACTTTAAAATTTATTAGAGCCTGTGAAATAAAGTCTGTAAGTATCAATATCAAGCCTTCTATGGTAAAATAAAATTATTATGGAGGGCTATTATTATGGCTAAATCAAAAAACATCCATCGAGTTGAAATGACAGAAGGAAAAAGATCCATCATCCAACAACTGCTTCAAGAGTATGACATTGAAACAGCCGAAGACATCCAGGATGCCCTGAAGGACCTGTTGGGCGGAACCATCAAGGAAATGATGGAAGCCGAGATGGAACACCATCTTGGCTATGAAAAGAACGCTAGGTCAGACAGTGTCAATGCCCGTAACGGCTATAAAGAAAAGCGTGTCCATAGCAAATATGGAGATATGGAAATACCAGTACCTCAAGACAGGGAATCTTCCTTCAAACCCCAGATTGTCCCTAAAAGGAAAAAGGATATTGTTGGCATAGATGATAAGATCATATCCATGTATGCCAAAGGTATGACCACCAGACAAATCTCTGATACGTTGATGGACATTTATGGTTTTGAAGCTTCCGAGGGATTTATTTCCGATGTCACAGATAAGATTTTGCCGGAGATAGAAGACTGGCAGAACAGGCCGTTAAACTCCGTATATCCCGTATTATTCATAGATGCCATACATTATTCCGTAAAGGACAATGGCGTTATTAGAAAGCTGGCTGCATATGTCATTCTTGGCATTGACGACACCTGTCACAAAGAAGTCCTCTCTATAGAAGTCGGAGAAAATGAAAGCTCCAAATATTGGCTTAGCGTATTGAACAACTTGAAGAACCGTGGCGTCGAAGACATTCTTATTATTTGCGCCGATGGTTTAACCGGAATGAAAGAGGCCATAGCTGCGGCCTTCCCCAAAACTGAATACCAACGTTGCATCGTTCACCAGGTACGCAACACCATGAAGTATGTTGCAGATAAAGACAAAAAGCTCTTAGCCACAGATTTAAAAACCATATACGGTGCTCCTAATGAAGAAAAGGCACGTGAACGACTGGACGAGGTCAGCGAAAAGTGGGCTGAAAAATATCCAAATGCCTTGAAGAGCTGGTTTAAAAACTGGGATGCAATAAGCCCTATTTTTAAATTCTCAGCTGATGTAAGAACCGTGATCTATACCACCAATGCGATAGAAAGCCTTAATTCTACATACCGAAGATTAAACCGCCAGAGAAGCGTATTTCCAAGTGACAGTGCCCTGCTTAAAGCCCTGTATCTATCCACATTTGAGGCTACTAAGAAATGGTCTATGCCGATTAGAAACTGGGGCAAAATCTACGGTGAACTGAGCATTATGTACGAAGGCCGGCTAAGCTAAACCACGCCACTAAAAATTATTCCTGCTGTAAGCATATTGACATAGGCAAATTTTAATCTTATATTTAGGCGAGAAAGTTCATTTATCCAACCCCAAATTACCATAGAGGGAAGAACTTACAGAGATTTTTTCAGGGTCTGTCCTAAATTTTGTGTAAACCTCTATGTGGTGTAAAATAAAATTACATCACATGGAGGTTTTTATTATGGGAAAAAGGAATCGTAGTCCAGAAGAAGATGCACGTCGTGCTAAAATTCGTGAGTTATTGCAAATGAGCAACATTTCTAGCATGGAGGATATCCAAGGGCTTTTTAAGTAAACCATAGCTGAGTTCATGGAAAACGGTTTAGATTCTGAATTAGATGATGAGCTTGGCTACAGCAAATACGATTACAAGAACAAGGATACATCTAACAGCCGCAACGGCCATAGCTCTAAAACGCTCAGGACTAGTTTTGGCAATGTAGATGTAGCTGTCCCAAGGGACAGAAAAGGTGAATTTGATCCTGTGCTGCTAAAAAAGAATCAGACCAGCATCAGCCATGATATCGAAGAAAAGATATTATCCATGTATGCCAAAGGGATGACCACGCGTGATATTGAAGACCACATAAAGGACATATACGGATTAGAGGTGTCTGACACTACTGTAAGCCGTATTACGGATAAAGTCCTGCCACTGGCGCAGGAATGGCAGCAACGTCCCTTAGAAAGCGTTTATGCAGTAGTTTTCTTAGATGCCATCCATTACCATGTCCGCAGTGAAGGGCAGATTGTAAAGAAGGCTGTTTATATAGCTATAGGCATTAATACTGGTGGCAGGAAAGATGTGCTGGGAATGTGGGTTGGCGAGAATGAAAGCGCTAAATTCTGGGCTACTGTCCTGAACAACCTTCAAAACCGCGGCATTGAAGATATCCTTATAGCTTGCACTGATAACCTGGCCGGCTTTGCTGAAGCCATAGAAGCGGTGTTCCCGAAAACAGAAGTGCAGAGCTGTATCCTTCACCAAATTCGCAACTCTACGAGATATGTATCTTACAAAGACATAAAGCAGCTGATTGCTGATTTAAAGGCTGTTTATGGGGCGGTAGATGAAACGGCAGCTAAAACAGCCCTGGATGAATTTTCTCTAAAATGGGATAAGAAATATCCAGCTATTTCCAAGTCTTGGGCAGCTAACTGGCCGAAGCTCAGCACATATTTTAAGTACCCAGCTGAATTACGAAAGCTTATTTACACCACGAACGCCATTGAAGGTTTTAACCGACAGCTAAGGAAAGTAACCAAAACTAAATCTGTTTTTCCGACGGATGAAAGCTTATTAAAAATTCTTTATATGGCAATGCTGGACATTACAAAAAAGTGGACAGGGAAACGAACGGATTGGAGCAGGATTCATGCCCAACTGATGATATTTTTTGCCGATCGCATGCCGGAAGATTGACGAGTAGAAATTTCTCGGTTATATTAAAAATGAGCCAGCGATAAAGCCGCTGGCCCATAAGCATTGTTTTTTACACCACTATGTTTAGTTTACACAGAATTCGGGGCGCTCTCTTTTTTCACAGGCTCATTTATTAAGAAAACACAGGCAAGCAGCTTTAATGCTACAAGCCTGTGCTTTTTTAGTTATGTTCTTTTATCAAAATAGCTACCGCAAGTTCTGCACCTTTACTTGATGGTTTTATATCCCATCCTCGTTCGTAACTTGCGACTACCATGTCTTCACAAGAAACCCAGAGCTTGGAGATTTTTCCTCCGTCAATACCATATTGGCTGCCAACCTTATAAATCTTTACTTGGAACTTATAAACTTTACCATGAATAAGCATTGCTCCAGTTCTCCACATAACTATTCCTCCCCGAACATGATGAACCTTACATATTCTTTCTTGTGTTCTTCCAAGTAGACTACCAGTTCATAATAGCCACGCTCATTGGCTAGGAATTGTACCATGTTGGTATCAAACATATTGGTGAGGCCGGTATCACGGATTGCTAGAATTTGTTTTTTAACCTTCTTGTTCATTTTTGCTCTTAACCTCCTTCCAGGCAGCATTGCCGGTGAGGTTTCTGAGCAGGACTTTGCGGACCTTCTTAAAATCTTCGCCAATGAAGCCTAAGCGGAGCAAGAAGCACCGGAAGGCATACTTTTCATTGACCGCAGGCTTTTCTTTAGCGCTTACTTTCTTTTGCTTTCTGGCCATGTCGCAGATGGCGCAAACGAATCGGCTGTAGGCTTCTACCAAGTCAGCATCCTGTGGATCTACTGTAAACCATGGGAAGGTAACATTTTCTTCTTCCTCAATTGCATCTGGCAGGTCCTTAAGGCCAAGAGCCTTCTGAATGAGTTTGCCTTTGGCGGCAAGAAGGTTATTTAGGTTCTCCCAGGTTTCAGGAGTAAATAGGCTTCTGGGCATTGCCACCGTAAGGTTCATGGGTTCTTCTTTTTCAGATTCTGCAGTGTAACCTCTGTTAGCTAGTTGTTCAAGAAGTATCTTCATGGCTGTAGGATTTGCTTTCTCATCCCAAAGAAGCGTACCATTCTTATCTAGCGTTAAATTGCCAACCTCATAAGCACAGGTGGGGACGCCTTTGTAAACCGGTTTCGTTAAGGTCAATTCGCTAAGAACATTAACCAGAGCCTTTCTTTCCTTACCTTGCACGTTGAATTTTGCTTGCATAATAAAACCTCCCTTTGTTTTGGTATGTACATATATCACTCGTATACTTAAATTAGTCAAGGAATATCTGTCCTATTTTGGTTTTAAAATACTCATGATACAATTTCCGTAGAACGGTAAGGCAAAGTTCATATTAATCACTGTTGAGCCATAATGGCTACTTCACTTTAGAGACTGTTCCCCTGAGCTGGAAGTTAACTTCTAACCACATATGCTGTTTACCTTTTTTAACTGCCTACTTAGCAGTGTAGGCTATCACATTAGTTACAACAGGGATAGATTCTTATACACGAGTGTGTTGATGCTCCAGTTATCATGGGTATTTTAAAGCCATATTGTTCTCATATTTCTAGGAAAGGAGGCCAAAATATGAATACGCTTTTTGTAGGGATAGACATTAGTAGTACCAAAAATGTTGTTTGTTTCATGGATGGTAGTGGAAACCGGCTAGCTAATTTTTCTGTTGATAACAACAAGAAAGGTGCCAAACAACTCATTCTTTCTATCATAGAATATATGGAAAAATTATGCTATACAAAGCTTTCCATTGGTCTAGAAGCTACTTCCATTTATGGTGATTTGCTAATTTATGAGTTACGACAAAACAGCAGGCTATCAAATTTTATACTCAGCATCCATCTTCTAAATCCCCTTCAGGTAAATAGATTTAAGAAGATATATCCAGATTTGCAGAAGAACGATTTTATAGATGCCTTTGTTATTGCTGATCACTTGCGCTTTGGCAGAATAACTGATGCAATATATCACGACGATTATCGCTATAAGGCTCTTCAGCTTTTAACTAGAGCAAGATTTTCTGCTGTAAAAAATTTAATTAAGGAAAAACAACGCTTTAATAATTACCTGTTTATAAAATGTAGCTCATTAAAACAAAAATCTCCTATTTCACCAACAAGCGCTACAATGTATGCTTTGGTAGAAGCGTTTGATTCTGTGGACGATATAGTGTACGCCTCTCTTGAAGACATAGCTGCTTTCGTTGATAAACACAGTCGTTCTCATTTTTCAAATAGCAAGACAATAGCTACGGCTATTAAGCAAGCTGCTGATATGTCATATCACTTGCCAAAAACAGTTAATAATTCTATCAATCAAGCTATCGCCATTTCTCTAGCATCAATACGTGCGTTGGAGAAGCAAATAAAAATGCTAGACAAAGCAATCGAAGAAAACTTTAGGGTTATTCCTAACACGCTCACCTCTATTCCAGGCATAGGTGCGGTTTACTCGGCCGGAATCATAGCAGAGTTGGGAAATGTAAATAGGTTCCATTCTCAAGCTTCTATCGCAAAATTTGCCGGTTTGGTATGGACACAATATCAATCAGGTAATTTTGAAGCAGAAAACACTCATTTAATTAGCGGTGGGAATAGAAGTTTAAGGTATTATTTAGTAGAAGCAGCAAATTCTGTGAGAAGATGTGACCCCGAATTTAATCGCTACTACAAAATAAAATATAATGAAGTTAATAAAAACAACCACAAACGTGCCATTGTCTTAACTGCTAGAAAACTAGTCAGGTTAGTCTTTAGACTGCTGAAGGATAACCGATTATATAAAGTGCCAGAGTTATAACTTTGGCAAATTTACCGCCCTAGGTTTTTTCATAGAAGGGCAGGGTTTATTTGTTGCACGTTCAAAAGGCAATTTACGAAGTGTTTAACGGTATAATGCCATTTTTTTGAAATTGACATAACACCATATGTCTCTAAAGGGAAGAAATAGCAAGCTATTATGTGCAAGTATACAAGATTCCTTGACTAGAAAAATATCTTATGCTACTCTTTAATTACTGATGGATATGTGCTCGGCACGTGAGCATTACATATTCGCCTTCAGAAGAGGGACGCAAGTGCCTGGACAGCCCCTCCCATTACTTGATCTTATATTCTGTATAAGGTCTTTTTTTATGCCCATTGTGTTTATATCTTTATTTTCTTTTCCAGGCCACCCATAAACCTATAGACTAGGGTTCCATCCTTGTGGATTGTTACACTTTCCATAGTGGAATCCCAGAGCTCTTCATCAAATTCAGGTACAAGAACTTCTTGCTTTTCTAGCTTGTCCAGAAAGGCAGTGAGCTTTTGTGCCTGTTCTTTTTTTGCAGCAATGGTAGCTTCTGTATCGGCTAGTTCTTTTTCAAGCCTTTCATATTTAACAGAAAGAGCATTATAGCGCTTCTGGTACTTTTCTTGGTCTAAAGCTGTTTTGCTATTTTCTGATATAAGCTTTTGCGCTAGAAGGCTAGTGGCTTCCATATCGTCTTTCATGGTTAGAACTTTGTTTTCCAAGGCTGAACAGTCCGTTAGGAAAAGAGCCATCTTGCGATGTTCCGTTATTATCTCATCCTTGCAATCTATGATGGCATTAAAGACCTTTATAAAGTTTTCCTTGATAACTGCTTCGCTAATAGGTTTGCATGGGCATTTATGCTTGCCGTTATACTTCTTCATGCACCGCCACATGACACGTCTGTACTTGTCTGTGCTGTGCCAGGTCTTAGGTACATATATGGAACCACATTCTCCGCAAATAAGCTTTCCACTAAGAAAGTTTCGTTTATGACCAAAATACAGCGACTTTCTGCGTTTCAGTTCTTTCTGCACATGGTCAAAGACGTCAGGCCGGATGATGGCAGGATGGCTGCCATGAACATAGTACTGCTTGACTTCGCCTTCGTTCTTCTTTT
>Ga0268360_1002821_pt1 | contig 12362 bp, 7 predicted proteins | sample BioMet11_FD_192465 | JGI IMG/M metagenome (GOLD analysis project Ga0268360, IMG submission 192465) | Sewage microbial communities from Oakland, California, United States - Biofuel 11 (Illumina Assembly) | ecosystem: Engineered > Wastewater > Sewage > Unclassified | place: USA: California... | reverse complement strand
GTGAAGGCATTTCTGGCTTCTACGGAGAAATCTCCTGAAATCGAGTTTGCCGTGTGGGCGCCGATTACTGTGTTTACGAAGACCCCGGACTGCGTATCAGCAATAACATCCGTCTGAGGATAATCAAGAATAACGTTCCTGAGTCCTACTGAAGGAGGGCTTGTGTAAGAAGACCTGGAGCTGTTCCCTGTACTCTTTACGCCTGCTTTTCCTGCAGTATAACTGTCATAGAGGTAAGTCTCAAGCACACCTTTCCCAATCACGGTAGTGCGCTGCGAAGGAACACCTTCGTCATCCGAAGCCGATGTTTCAATTCCAGCTTCAATGAGTCCGTCATCGTAAATACTGAGTTCAGGCACCGCCAGCTCTTCTCCAATTTTGTCTATCAAGCCTGACCTTCCCTTCTGGACATTATCCGCGTCAAGCGAAGGAGCAAGTGCTTCTTCAATAATGTCTGAAATGGCGAACGGATGGAAAATCACATCAGTTTTTTGCGGTTCGATCTTTATGCCGCTATTAGACTTCAGGGCAAGATCGGCTGCATTCTTTCCGATGGCAAAGAAATCAATATCCAGAGAACGGGAAATCCCAAAGTCATAGGCTGTTGAAGCCTGCCCATTAACAGTAATGACATCCACAAAGCCGGAAACTGCTGTTGATTCCTCTTCGATTTCTATGCCATTAGTGTTCAGGATAAGTTGCTTGCCCTTTGCCCGGGTAAAACCTCCTGATGTTGGAAGCGTGCCTGGGACTTCTTTTGTGCCTTCAATAAGTGCCAGGGCATACTCAATACAGGATTCAAGTTCCAGAGTCTCGACTTTTTTATCAAAGATGCCCGAGATAGTGGGATATTTCCCGTTAGAAGGAAGACTTACCCAATCAGGGTCGCTTTCTCTGACCCTGGCTTCGGCAACTGCGACCTCGACGGCATCCTCTATTTGTGCTGCCGAATTCGTGCTGGCAAAGCCAACGGCTCCGTTTACTATAGCACGGATTCCTATGCCTTCCGAAAAACGGTCTTTAGCGTTTTCAAGGGCATCTTTTCTAAAGTTCACACCAGTTGAGTGGTTTGCAGCGTAATAGATTTCAGCTTCTTCCGCCCCTGCTTTTTCCGCAAGCCTGAGGGCTTTTCTTGCAAGCTCGTACATCTTCATGCACCTCCCACAAGGGCTTTTGAGATTGCAAGATGAGGAGAACCATCTGAGACGGGTACAAGCTGCCCGGCTTTTCCGCATCTGCCTGCAGTCATTTTAAGGTCGTTACCCACAAGGGCCACATGGTTGAGAATCTCAAGAGTTTTGCCTGAGAGAGAAACGTCACGTATGAGTTCTGTGAGTTCTCCGTTCTTTATCAGGTACCCTTTTTCGGCATTGAACTGGAAAATCCCTTCTCCGGTATTTACCTGTCCTCCTCTTGAGCCTATGAGGTACATGCCGTCTTTTACCTCTTCAAGCATCTCTTCAAACCTGGCATCCCCGTTATCTATGAAGGTATTGCTCATCCTGACAACGGGCATTGAATAGCCCTGAGCCCTGCAGTTCCCTGGAGTTCCTCCAAGTTTCGCTGCAGTTTCCCGGGAATGAAGATATGAATTAAAAACCCCGTTCTTGATTATTTCTGTCCTTTTTGATTGTGATCCTTCGGCATCAAAAGGATAGTATCCGAACTCGTGTAGGGTAGGGTCATCGATAATCGTAACAAGGGGAGATGCAATCTGTTCTCCGATCCGGTTTTCAAGGATGGAATCACCTTCGAGTACAAGATCGGCTTCAGATGCATGCCCCACGGCTTCGTGGGCAAAGACGCCAGCCAGTTCCTGGTCAAGGATCACAGGCATTTCTCCACCTTTAGGGGTTTTTGCTTTGAGAAGTTCAATTGCGGAATTTCCTGCCTTGCCAGCAAGTTCCAGAACATTTTCTTTCTTGAAAAGCTCATACCCGTACCCAAAGCGGCTCTCTCTGCCTGCCTGGTATACTCCGTTTTCCGAGGCAACTGCCGAAACCGCAAAACCGACGTTCATGAGTTCATAAGCACCTTCAATTCCATCGGAACTCCTGTATTCGACTTTAAACTCGGATTCCAGGTACATTACCTTGGTACTGTTGATGCCTTTTACTTTTGCATGGGTTTCTATGCTTTTTAAAAGATCGACTTTTTCCTCAATAGGAACATTCCTTGGGTCGATTCTGACCTCAGGGAGATTCTTTACTTCCGGAGGATTTATGGTTGCGAGTTCCACGTCTTCCCTGGGTGTATGTGCGTTCATAGAAAAAGCAAGTTTTGAGGCCGCCTCTACGCCCTGTTTAAGGTCGACTTCCCCTTCCACAGATGTATAGCCCCAGGAACCACCACAGAGAGCCCTTACACCGGCCCCCCGTGTAAAGTTTCTTGATAGTTCCTCGATCTTTCCGTTATCCAGAATAATTGAGGTGGAACTGCCCTCAATTACCCTGCAGTCATAAAATTTAATATCCTGCATAATAGTCATGATCAGTTCCTGCACCCGAAAAGGTTCTTAGCCTGCACGGAAGCGGGTGAAACCTCAGGAATATCGAAGCTGAGCTTTGTAATGTTTCGCAATTTTTCGATAATTGAGTTCTTTTTCGGACCTACAAGGCTGTGTTCCATTACTTCCGCAATAGAGGAGACAGGAATTATCTGGATTTTTTCCTTATACGCCTTTTCGATAAGGACATCTGCCTCGTTTGCTTTGGGGATAATTACTTTCTTAATACCGGCCCGGGCTGCAGCCTCAATTTTATAGGTAACTCCACCTACAGGCAGGACATCTCCCCTGACTGAAAGGGAACCTGTCATTGCCACGGTCTGGTCTACAGGAATCTTCTCAATGGCAGATATGACAGCTGTTGCAATGGAAACTGATGCACTGTCTCCTTCGACACCTTCGTAGGTCCCTACAAACTGGATATGGACATCATGTCTGGATACGTCCGTGCCTGTCATGTTCTTAATCACGGCAGAGACATTTAGCACTGCTTCCTTCGCAATTGTCTTAAGCTTACCTGTTGCTATAATACGCCCTTCGGCTCCGGAAAGTGCCGGGGTGACTTCGGATACTATGGGAAGTACAATTCCTGAATCTCCACCCATGACTGCAAGCCCGTTGACTCTGCCCACAGCAGAACCTTTTCTAAGGAAGGACTCGTAATCTTTGCGGTTTTCTAGATAACTATCTGCAAGCTGCTGCTCAATAGATCTTGCAATTCTTTTTGCTGCAAGTACGTGCTCAGCGGTTGTTAATGGAGCGCCTTCGGAATGGGCAATGTCTCCTGCCACGCGTACAAGCCCACCAAGGTCACGAAGCTTCAGGGTAAGGTGCCCTTTCCTGCCTGCCCGCCTTCTGGCTTCCCGAATTACTTCTTCCACTGCACCTTCGTCAAAGTGAGGGATGTGCCCGTCCCGAACAACTTCCTGGGCAACGAAACGGACCATTTTCTTCCGGTTCTCAGGAGTATCTTCCATAGAATCCTGCATGTAAACTTCGTAGCCGTAACCTTTTATTCTGGACCTGAGCGCAGGGTGCATCTTCTGCACAGCGTCGAGGTTTCCTGCAGACACCATAATAAAGTCGCAGGGTACTGGCTCGGTCTTGACAAGAGCTCCTGAACTTCTCTCGGACTGTCCGGTAATCGGGTATTCCTTTTCCTGGAGTGCAGTCAGGAGACTCTGCTGGGATTCCAGCCTGAGAGTGTTGATTTCGTCAATAAAGAGCACACCCTTGTGGGCCTTGTGGATATCTCCGGCTTCTACTCTGTCATGAGCAGGAGTTTCAAGCCCGCCGGACTGGAATGGGTCGTGCCTCACATCTCCAAGCAGAGCTCCTGCGTGGGCTCCGGTTGCATCGATATAAGGTGCATGCTCTTTGTCATAGTTTGAAACCGCCAGTTTCGGGATCATCATTTCTTCTTTAGGCAAGAACTGGCGGGTTAGCATGAGAATCATAATACCTGCAATAATGCCCCAGAGTAATTGACCAACAAAATAAGAATAGATGATAATGCCCACAACAAAAAGCATCATGAGCATATTTCTGGCCTGAGCTTTCTTCCTGGCCTCCATCTTGTGAGCCATAACGATTTCTCTGCCCTTTCCGGCAGGAACTTCCCTTATTTTAGGATTGTTAAGGTCTTCCATGTTAGGATATACAAGGATATCCTTTAGCTCTTCTTTAGGGAGAAGTTCTGCCATTGCTTTCGCAAGCAGAGATTTCCCTGTTCCTGGGGTCCCTATCATCATAATGTGCCGTCTCTGACCAGCCGCTTTTTTTACGACTTCGACGGCATGTTCCTGACCCAGCACCTGGTCGATAAGAAGCTTGGGTACATCTATATTAGAAGTATTTTCAAAAGAAAAGCCGATATCAACATATTCATAATCGTCCTGATCGGACTCAGACTCGGCCTTTACTTGATTGGATTCCGGCCCGGTCATACCCCCACCGGACTCCTCCTTCTTCTGATCGGCCGTAGACGTGTCTACATCCTGAACGGGCTTGCTGATGTTTTCAGCGGGTTCGTCCATCTTCCCCGAAGACTCGTCTATGTTCTGATTATTATTATACACCATGGTTAGCTCACATATTCGAACGTTATTCAATAGACGTTACTGATCGATATATATACTTGACGTTATCGAAAAAATAAATGCTTTTAGTGATAAAATGATTGGCAAAAGGAGATGCCACAATAACGAGTTCCTCAAGTTACTGTGACCCCTCCATCTTTCTGCTAATTATATTAACTTACTGCATATATAATTAACCTGCCAGTATGTCTCCCATTTGTAGAAATGTTTTATTATATATAATCAATAGGAACTTTTTGTTGTTATATTATTTGCTAGATTTTTTTGTTTGGCTATAAAATGTAATGAAAAATTAATTCTCAAATCATTTAGATAATTTCAACTCTTTTATGCTATCTCCCCTATATATACATTGAGCATTATTCGCTAATTCATACTAGAGTTACTTAAGAGCTGATTCATAACTGGTTTAGATCATTTCAGATCGTTCAGGTCAGTTCAGATTAGTTCAGATTATTTTAGGTCAGTTCAGACCAGTTCAGATTAGTTTAGGTCATGTTATATCAGTTTAGGTTAGTTCAAGGTCAGTTCATATCATTTCAGATTATTTTAGGTCAGTTCAGACCAGTTCAGATCAGTGCAAGGTCAGTACAGACAATCTCAGATTAATTCAGACTGAGTCAGGTCAGTTCAGATCATTTAAAACCAGTTATATCAGTTTAAGCCATTTTAGACCAGTTAGCCCAGTGCATGTCGGTTTAGAGCTAGCTTAGAGGTATCAGGACCTAACTTTAAGCTATGTCCTGCCGGCTGTCCATAAACCGGCATCGACAGCTATTTAAAAAAACAAGGGGCATTTTTCTCTTATGTCCAGAAGCAAGGTAAGAAATATTCTCCTTCTGAAGCAAATTCACAGTGCAGTAACCCATATCAAAAAAGGCAAGCTGGATAAAGCCCTTGAAACCCTAGATAAAGCCGAAGACTCTGCAAGGAAAGCAAAAGCCACTGACGCCGTATATTACATTCTTTTTATGCGCGGAGGCATCTATTATACTGAGTCGAAATACGATGAAGCCCTCGAAACCTACGAAAAGGCTCTCGATGCAGGCTCAGAACTTCTTAAAAACGATCCTGAAAACACCAATTACCAGCACTACATGGGTACAACTCTGAGCAATACCGGAAACCTTCTCAAAAGAAAAGGAGAAAATCCGCAAGCTGTGGAATATTATGTCCGCGCCCGTGAGACCTATGAAAACCTCCTGGCAAAAGAGCCTGAAAATGCAGTCTTCCGGTCTGCTGCCGGCGAGAACCTGAACAATTATGCAGCTCTCCTTACGGATATGGGTTCTTTTGAGCAAGCATGCGAAGTCCTCAGTCAGGCAATTGAGCTTTATGAAAAGCTGCTTGAAGAAAAGCCCGACAACCTGGGCTATCAGGCTGAACTTGCAGTTGCGCTCAGCCGGCTTGGAAACTGCCTGGTCCATCAGGGCCCGGAAAAATCCGATACTGCAAAACAGAGCCTTGAAAAAGCCCTGACTATGCAGGAAAACATCTTCAACCAGCAGCCTGAAGATGCAACTATCAAAGATGCTATTGCTTTAACCCGGGAAAGGCTTGAAAAACTGGAAACAATGAAAATACAGGAAAAGCCTGAAAACCTGGAAAAACTGGAGAATTCGGAAAATCAGGAAAAGCCAGAAAATCTGGAAGAACAGGAAACCTTGGAGAACCCGGAAAACCTGGAACAGGAAAAGCCAGAAAACTCGGAAAACTTGGAAGAACAGGAAAGGTCAGAAACTCTGGAAAACCTGGAGAATCCGGAAAATTCGGAAAAGCCTGAAAAGCTTTAAGGTTTTTATCTCAAATGCGCCGGCAGCGTCATAGAGAGCTGAGTCATAGAGGAAAGCGTTATAGAGCCTGCAATCTCTTAAAGCTTGCAACAGCCCGAACACTTTAATTTTTTAAAGGTTATCCTTTGAAAACAGCAGCATGTGTACATAAAGCAAAATCAGCAGGCCTGCAACGACCCCTGAGAGGAACTGGAAAGTAAAGTACGAGTAAATAATCAGTCCAAGCACGAAGAGAGTAATAAGAATGTTTGCAAGCCGGACTTTCTTCCTCATCTGAGGGTCTAGCGGAGTTCCTGCTTCTTTTTCGTCCAAGGAACGTTCCCTGAAGTAACTCCTTTCTCTTTTCATTAGGAAATAAAGCCTCAGAATGAGAACATCAATAACTATGCCCCAGAGAAGCTGTCCGATATATAAGGTATAAAAGAGGATAGCTGTGAGAAAGATACTCACAAGCAGCAGGTATATCTTTTCTTTTTTTCTAAACTCAGGAATCTCGATTCTACCCTCCCCCCGAATCTCGATCTGATTCTTATTTCGTTTATCTGTACACATTATTTACTTTTTCCCAGGTACTCCCTTTAGAAATCAATAAACATCAAATTATTAAAAACATGGGGTAAAGTGAGATTCCTGATACCTGAATAAAAGGACCCTGGATGCAAAAACTAAAAGAACTCCGTTTCAAGTGGGAAGAAATCAAGCGGTTTAAAATCTAGTCCACAGAAGCCGTAGTCAGCCGTCTTAGGTCGAATTTGTCCACGCGCCCACGGCGCGGCTTTTCCGAGTATGTAAAGAAAGAAAAGCAAATAATCTCTTATTTGTGCACTTTTTGTCATCATTTCATCGTAAAAAAACACAATGTTTAAGCCATCGTGAATTTATTCTTTTACTATGTCAGAGAGTTTGAGAGATTCAGCAATAACCTCCTTTAATGAAGCTTTAGAGCTAATGCAAAAAGGTCAGAACAAGGAAGCCTTAAAAGCGCTTGAAAAAGCCGAAGAAGCTGCAGACCAGGCTGAAGCATATGATATTTTTCTCTATATTCAGGCTTTAAAAGGACATCTAATGCAGGCAATAGGAGCATATGAAGAAGCTCTGAATATCCATTCCCTTATTTTAAAAGCTGCTGAAGAACTTCTCTCAAAAGATCCTGATAACGAGCTTTATCAGTCAATTCTTCAGATGAACCTTGATGGGATTATTAATCTTGGAAACCTTTTCTATAACATGGGACGTTTTCTTCAAGCAAAAAATTACTATGAGTCACATCTTCTAATCTCTCAAGAACTATTCGAAAAAGATCTCGAAAACGTAACATACCAATCATCTGTAGCAACTACACTCAACAATTTAGGAAACTTGCTTTCTGATATGGGGCGCATCGAAGAGGCGAAACAAAGATATGAAAAGGCACTCGAAATAAGGCAAAAACTCCTCAATAACGACCCAGAAAATGTAGTGTACCAATCTTACGTAGGAGGGACACTCAACAATTTAGGTGCCTTACTTTCTGATATGGGGCTCACCGAAGAGGCAAAAGAAAGGTGCGAAAAAGCACTCGATATGTATGAAAAACTCCTCGCAAACGACCCCGCCAACGTATCTTACCAATCTTACGTAGGAACTACACTCAACAATTTAGGTGCCTTGCTTTCTGATATGGGGCGCATTGAAGAGGCAAAAGAAAGGTACGAAAAAGCACTCGAAATCTACACAGAACCTATGCAATACCTGACGATAGGTAAAAAGTCCCATTCGATAATGAAACTTATTGAGCTAAATACAGAACAGGCAAAAAAAGGCAATCAATATGATCAGATGAGATGCCTGAAAGAAGCAGTCGAGCTGTGCAAAAGATATCAGAATTTTTTTATTAAATATGAGCTGAAGCACGAAAGAGAACTGGTTACTGGGGCAGGGTTGAGTGCATATATCGATTTTTTGCTAAAGAATATCAGAGCTGAGCCCAATACAGGAAAACGTGCAGGTGAATATGAAAAAGCTATAAAAGCGGTAGAAGAGTTAAAATCTGTTGAAGAAAACGAGGATATTTCAAAACTCTGTGACTCTACCTCGTATTACCTTTCTGGAAGAAAACTTGTAAACGAAGCACTTTCTTTAAAGCAGCCTGATCTGGAGTTGCTCAATCAGGCAATAGAACAGTTTAAAAAAGCAACTGAAACTTATGAAAAAGCAAACGTTTGCTATTGCGTTTATACCGGACTGTTTGAAGTCCTGACGGTAATTGAAAAATCTGAAGAAATTGATGTGCCAAGGTTGAAGAAGGTTGTAGAGGAGGTTACCAGAACTCTGTCTGATGATGTTAATCCAAGCATCTGCGCTTCATTTAATGACCTCCCACAGATTTTTGAAGAAAAAGACTGCAAAACCAGGGATAAACTTCTTTTTGATTTCTTGGAAAAAATTAATTCAATTGAATACCGGCCTCTTGAAAACCTTTTAGAGTATATTCACAGGAGAACAAAGGACTATTTTGAAGAGCCTTTCAACCCTATCAAGCTGATCTACGAAAACTGGAAACTCAAAGTTATCTTTGATGACCCTGAAAAAGTAAAAGGCAAGTTAACAGTCAAAGCAGGGAACAGAATGCTTTTTAACAAATTTCTTACCTCCGAAGAAAGAGAAAACAATATTCTTGAAATCGATTATCTTGAGAAAAAGTATTTCCCCGAAGGAAAAGACGAAATTACTTTCAGTGTAAGAGGACAGAAAAAACCAGTCATAAGGTCAATTGATTATTTTGAGAGCATACCCGGAAATAAGAAAATCCGGATCTTACAGCATGACTGCTGCAACAACTCTTTTGAGGGTTCTAATTTACGAATTGCGGCTGTGCAATTGAAATATCATGCTTATGGAGAAGATTCCATTGTAAAACTTACGGCTGATGATGCTTATTACAGAAAAGTAATGACAATTCTTAAAGCTGTGAAGGAAAAAGCTGACATTGTGGTATTCCCTGAGTTTTCCATACCTTTTGAATATCTTGAGGAGATACAGCAATATGCCGATGAAAATGGGATTATTGTTGTTGCAGGCAGCCACTATGTTCAGGAAAAGAATCTTGGAAAGTATGGAAATCTGTTTTCCCATGAGTTTGGAGAAGAAGATTTACGGAAAAATATCTCTCCTATTGTGATTCCTGATTCTAAAATTGTGCACAATGAAAAAGCGCTGGCAGCAAGGGATGAAAGAGGATGCGGTTTTGAGGAAGGTATGGAAGCAGGTGAAGTGAATCACATTCTCAAACTTAGAGAAGACCTTAGAGTAGGGGTTATGATCTGTTATGAGTATGTGACTGATGATTTGAGAAAGCGTTTGATCCGTGCCTGCAACGTAATCCTTGTGCCTCAGACAAATCCATCTCCAGATATATTTTATAGAAAAGCAAACAGTGAGCTTAATATCCAGCTTTGTACTGGAAACCGGGCACACGTTATGGTAAATGGAATCTATACCTGGGGAAAAGATAAAACAACAATACATGGAGGGTCTACAGGGATTGCTTTAACACTTGACAAGCACTCGTACTCAAAACTTGGAGAGAATGAAACCGTCATAGAGCCAGTTGACGGCGTAATGGAACAGTTTGTTTATATAATGTCAATAAATACGGATTTTAATACATCAAGGGATACTCAGACAGGGCAGGAGCCAATAACCTTAAAGCTCATCCACATTTTTGAAGAAGCTGAAATTCCCGATAAATTAAAAGAAAAAGGCAGGAAATTTGTGGAACTAATTAACAGAATAAACTCCTGTAATGATCATAATGAATTGAAATGTATGCTTATAAAAGAAAGGGGGAGTATTGAGAAAAAAACAGATGATATTGAAACGTCCCTAATAAAACAATTCTCTCCTTTAACAAACAAACATATTCAGAAGCTTGATGAACGTAAAATTGAAGAATTAAAAGAAAAATGCCTTTTTCTTGTTATCCCTAATAATTAAAATCAATCCCAGAACTAATAATGTGCAGGCTTGAATAATTCCAACTTTTTCCGTTTATTGCACTTTCACTGATTCTTTTGTTTGGACTTTTTTTACAAAAAGGCCGCTCTCCTTCGTCGAGCGTGAAAAGCTCCCGTAAAGACGCTACGGTCCAGTCTCGGATAACAAGCAATCAAAAAAATGAAAGGATGGAGAAAAAGTAATTTCCACCAAAAAATCCTTTATCGGCTAATTACGAAGTGAACAAATCGAAAACGTCTCCCAACATGCTGCTCTTGGTCTGGTAGAACTCGGTGTATTTGCAGCGCTTGCAGGTGACATGGGTGAATCTTTTGTTCTGGATATCGAAGATTTTACTGAGAAAGCCGCCTGTGGTGCGGATCTCGCCGGTTTCGTAGGTGGTATTTCCGCATTTGGGGCAGATGAAATGAATATCTTTACTCATTTTATGGCCTCTTTACTCTCTTTTAGATAATCTAAACGGTGGAATACCTTTAGTGTTGCGATATTTAATGATATTGCAAATGGTCTTAATATCGAAGTGTTTGCAATAAAAATGACGCGTTTTCCGTTTTGAAATAGGTAAGGCATGATAGAAAAAAGATTTGCAGGAAAGAGATATTAAAAAAGAGGAATATTACTGAGTAAGAACCATGAAAACAAAACCAATAATTGTAATTGCCCTTCTAATCTCATCCATTCTACTGGCTGCTAGATTCGTTCCTGGAACCAGTGCAGATCAGTTCAAAGAAGGAAAATATATTCACGTTGACAATATAGTGATTCAATTTGACAAGACTGACGCGACTGTCAATATAGACTACCATCTCAGTCCCTTTGCTCAGGTATATATATCACTTTTTGGAAGTAAAAACCTGGAGCCCAAGATTAAGGAAATTTTCTCCGAATTTAAGGAAGTAAAGATTCAAAAGATAGGAAGGTCAAGTGCCTCGCTCCAGATGCTAAATATTTCCAGGAAAGAGGCCGGAAGCTACCTGTGTGATCCTTATGAATTAGGAGTGCAGTCTGACGTTGTCACCTTTGTTTATCCTCCTAAAGGCAAGGCAAGGAGTTATGAAAATGTAAAAGTCACTCCGCCGGTCTTTTATTAAGGAAAAGAGAAACGTTGATTAAAATTACCTGCTTAACCTTAATTCCCCATCTACTTTTAGTTTCTTCTACCTCTTTTCTTTCTTCAATAGTCTCCTTTCCGGCACGTCATTTTTTCCTTTCCGTCCCGTCGTCTTTGCTTCCCAGTTTCGTTATCATTCCTTTTCAGTTTTTCTTCTCTTTTCTTTCCATTCCTTCGTCTTTGCTTCCAAGTTTTTTTATGATTCCTTTTCAGTTTTTCTTCTCTTTTCTTTCCAGTTTTTCTTCTCTTTTCTTTCCAGTTTTTTTATGATTCCTTTTCAGTTTTTCTTCTCTTTTCTTTCCAGTTTTTCCTTATTTCTTTCTCAGATCCCCCCTCTTTCTCTTTTCAGTTTCCCAATCCTTTTCTCCTCTAGCTGTCTTCTAGCTGTCTTATCTAATTTTTCCAACTTGTTTATTTGATAAAGTGGTTCTCTTCTCATTAGTAAATTAAAATAGCCCAATAAGACAACTAATTCAATAATATAACACAAAAAGAGAATTTTATTCACTTTTCAGGAATACATATTTAATTAGAAGCCCAATTTCCTGTGATAGCGATGGGAAAATTCAAACTGAAATGTCTTAAGTGCGGAAGAGAGTACGGCCAGGAATACAGGCTCACCTGTGAGAACGATGACGCTTTTTTGAGGGCGGAATACCTCGAAAAAAGACTGGAATTAAGAAACCAGCCAGGTATCGGAAGGTTTCATTCCTGGCTCCCGGTCCAGGAAGAACTTACTACGGATGCGGGGCCTATAAATTACAAAAGTGAAGCTTTTGCCAGAGAACTCGGGCTTTCGAACCTTTATATAGGGTTCAGCGGGTACTGGCCTGAAAGAGGGGCTTTCATTAAAACCT
>Ga0268360_1002820_pt1 | contig 12363 bp, 10 predicted proteins | sample BioMet11_FD_192465 | JGI IMG/M metagenome (GOLD analysis project Ga0268360, IMG submission 192465) | Sewage microbial communities from Oakland, California, United States - Biofuel 11 (Illumina Assembly) | ecosystem: Engineered > Wastewater > Sewage > Unclassified | place: USA: California... | reverse complement strand
AAAAAACTCTGGGACTTAGAGAGAGAGGGGACAATCATCAGCCGCACTCAGCGGCGGGCGGCTTTTCTTCCGGGCGCCGCGGCGCCGTGAATGATCCTCTCGAAGCTCAGCGAGGAGATCAGCGCCGCCGCCAGCGCCGCAAAATCCAGCAGATCGAACCGCAGGGAATCGTGGGCAAAGCCCGTATACGCGGTCAGCGCCAGCGCCGCCGCCAAAAAGAAACATACCGCCGAAAGGATCGCCCACGTCCGGGCGCCGAAAGACTTCATCAGAGGCTCCTCCGATCTGTTTCCCCGCCCCGGAGCCCATGGCCCGGAGGGGGTTGGTTTGCGTCTTGCATTTCTGTTGTCCCTACTATATACTGAATTTCAGGATAAGTAAAACAGATATATCTAATCTAAGCATCATGAAAAGTGAAGTGTGAGTATGGAACGATATTTGGTCCTGCAAAAGATCGTGGAGCTGCACAGCTTCTCCAAGGCGGCGGAGGCCATGGGCTACACCCAGTCCGCCGTCAGCCAGATGATCGCCTCGCTGGAGAGCGAGCTGTCCATCAAGCTGCTGAACCGCTCCCGCACGGGGGTCTCCCTCACCATCGAGGGGGCGGAGCTGTTCCCCTACATCGAGCGGGCCATCTTTCAGTATCAGGCGGCGCAGGAGAAGGCGCGGGAGATCCGGGGACTGGAGACCGGCGTGATCCGCATGGGCACGCTGGCCAGCATCTCCGCCCACTGGATGCCGGGGCTGCTGAAGGAGTTTCAGGCCAGCTATCCCGGCGTGGATTTCGTCATTCATCAGGGGGACTACACCTCCATTCAGGAGTGGATCAAAACCGGGGCCATCGACTTCGGCTTCGTGGCCCCCGCCGCCGTCACCGGCCTTGAAACCATCGTGATGAGCCACGGGGCCATGCTGGCCGTGCTGCCGGAGCAGCATCCGCTGGCGGAGCGGACCGTGGTGCCGCTGGCGGAGCTGGCCCGGGAGCCCTTCCTGCTGATGGAGGAGGGCCACTACTCCGAGCCGCTGGAGGCCTTCCGCTCCATCGGCGCGGCCCCGGACATCCGCTACACCATCCACGACGACTACGCCATCATGGCCATGGTGGAGGCGGGGCTGGGGGTCAGCGTGCTGGCGGAGCTGATCCTCCGCCGGACCAGCTACCGGCTGGCCCTGCGGGCCACGGACCCGCCCATCGTCCGCACGCTGGCGGTGGGCTACCGGGACAAGGCGGCCCTGCCCATGGCCAGCAAGCGGTTCATCTCCTTCATGTGCGACCGGGCGGCCCAGCTGCCGTAAGGGAATAAAAGCCGCACCGCCGGGGAAACTGTCCCCGCCGAAAAAAAATTTTCCCGCGGTGAAACCATAGCGGCCCGCCGGGCGTCTAATGGACGTGCGGACGGAAGGCGCCAAACCTGGCGCCCGCCGCATCGAATACGAAAATCTGGAGGAACCTTATGAACAAGAACGTACTCATTCTGTCTCTCGCCGCCGCGCTGGCCCTCTCCCTGACGGCCTGCGGCCAGAAGACCGCCGGCGGCTCGTCCGCGGCATCGTCCCAGCCCGCCGCCCAGTCCTCTTCCCAGTCCGCTCAGGCTTCCCAGTCCGCCGACATCGGTCAGGAGGGCGAGACGCTGGACAACCTGCCCGTGTTCCCCAACACCGTAGGCACGCTGCCCTCCGAGACGGAGCGGAACGCGGAGCTGGAAAAGCTCATCGCCAAAACCTGGGAGATTCCGGCCGATGAGCTCAGCGGCACCAGCTACTATTACAACTATACCGACCTCAACGGCGACGGCACCGACGAGCTTTTCGCCGTGGCCATGGGCCCCTACACCAGCGGCACCGGCGGCGACTCCGCCCTCATCGCCTCCGTGGGCAGCGGCGGCGCCCTGACCCTGCGCCAGACCTTCACCCTGATGCGGGAGCCGGTGATCGTCAGCGACACCGTGACCAACGGCTGGCACGATCTCATCACCGCCCAGTACGGCGGCGGCGCGGAAGCCTGCTACCGGGTGCTGAAGGCCGACGCCAGGGGGACGTATCCCAGCGTGGGCGACGGCGAATCGCTGGGCGACGGGCAGGACACCGCCACGCTGGGCAAGGTGTCCGGCACCGCCATCGTGTACAACGATCCGGCGGCGGACCGGGACGCGGGCGTGCTGCTGAATCTGGGCGCGTGACCCCGGCGGGCCCCTCTTCCGCCGAAATACACAGGAAATACAGGCCCGCAGGCCGGAATTCCTGCGCAAAACGGCGGTTGACATTCGGCTCCGGGGCCTCTATAATGTGTCTCAATAAAAGCGATGATGGAGAGGAACGAAGCCCCGCGTCCGCAGAGAGCCGGTGATTGGTGAAAACCGGCGGCAACGGGTTTCAGGTTCTATGGCTCCTGAGCTGAGAGTTCGAGGACCGGCGGTCGTTAGGGCTTCTCCGCGTATGCTGCGTCAGTGCAAAGGGGTTGCTGGACCCTAAAGTGGCGTCTCCTTACGGCGGCGCAATTTGAGTGGTACCGCGGAAGTCAGACGGCTTTCGTCTCAAAGGAATTTCTTTGGGACGAGAGCCGTTTTTTTCGTCCCGCAAATCGGAAGGAGCGTCATCATGAGCGAGTATCGGATCGAGACAAAATGCGTGCAGGGGGGCTACACCCCCGGCAACGGAGAACCCCGCCAAATCCCCATCATTCAAAGCACCACCTTCAGGTACGCCACCTCGGAGGACATGGGCAGGCTGTTCGATCTGGAGGCCAGCGGCTATTTCTACACCCGGCTCCAGAATCCCACCAACGATTACGTGGCGGCCAAGATCGCCGAGCTGGAGGGCGGCACCGCCGCCATGCTCACCTCCTCCGGGCAGGCGGCCAACTTCTTCGCCCTGTTCAACATCGCCTCCTGCGGGGATCACGTCGTGGCGTCCTCCAGCATCTACGGCGGCACCTTCAACCTCATCGCCGTCACCATGGCCAAAATGGGCGTGGAGGCCACCTTCGTGGCCCCGGACTGCTCCGACGAGGAGCTGGCCGCCGCCTTCCGGCCCAACACCAAGGCCGTTTTCGGCGAGACCATCGCCAACCCGGCCCTCACCGTGTTCGACATTGAGCGGTTCGCCGCCGCGGCCCACACCCACGGCGTGCCCCTGATCGTGGACAACACCTTCGCCACCCCCGTCAACTGCCGCCCCTTTGAGTGGGGCGCGGACATCGTCACCCACTCCACCACCAAGTATATGGACGGCCACGGCGCGGCGGTGGGCGGCGCCATCGTGGACGGCGGCCGGTTCGACTGGATGGCCCACGCGGAGAAGTTCCCCGGCCTCTGCACCCCGGACGAGAGCTATCACGGCATCACCTACGCCGAAAAATTCGGCAAGGCCGGCGCCTTCATCACCAAGGCCACGGCGCAGCTGATGCGGGACTTCGGCTCCATCCAGTCCCCGCAGAACGCCTTTTACCTGAATCTGGGGCTGGAGAGCCTCCACGTCCGCATGGCCCGCCACTGCGAAAACGGGCAGGCCGTGGCGGAGTTCCTCAGCCGCCATCCCAAGGTGGCCCACGTCAGCTACTGCGGCCTGCCCGGCGACAAGTACCACGCGCTGGCGCAGAAGTATCTGCCTCACGGCTCCTGCGGCGTGGTGTCCTTCGAGCTGAAGGGCGGACGGGAGGCCGCCGGCGCCTTCCTCGCGGCGCTGAAGCTGGCCGCCATCGAGACCCACGTGGCCGACGCCCGGACCTGCTGCCTGAATCCCGCCACCTCCACCCATCGCCAGATGTCCGACCAGCAGCTCGCTGCCGCCGGCATTCCCGCCGGACTGGTCCGCATGTCCTGCGGACTGGAGAGCAGCGCGGATCTGATCGCGGACATTGATCAGGCGCTGGGGCAGGTGAAATAACATGCCCATCAGAATTCCCAACGACCTCCCGGCGGTGGAGACGCTGCACCGGGAAAACATCTTCGTCATGACGGAGAACCGCGCCATCACGCAGGACATCCGGCCCCTGCAGATTCTGCTGGTGAACCTGATGCCCAAGAAGATCGAGACGGAGACCCAGCTCAGCCGCCTGCTGGGCAACACGCCCCTGCAGATTGATCTGGAACTGATGGGCATGAAGAGCCACCAGTCCTCCAACACCACGCAGGAGCATCTGCGGACCTTTTACAAGACCTTTGACGAGGTGCGCCACCGCAGCTTCGACGGCATGATCATCACCGGCGCGCCGGTGGAGCTGATGCCCTTCGAGGAGGTGGACTACTGGCAGGAGCTGTGCGAGGTCATGGAGTGGTCCAAGACCCACGTCCACAGCACCTTCCACATCTGCTGGGGCGCGCAGGCCGCGCTGTACTACCACTACGGCATCCAGAAGCGGGAGCTGCCGGAGAAGCTGTTCGGCGTGTTCCGCCACACGGTGGACTACCGCCGCTCCATCCTGTTCCGGGGCTTCGACGACGCCTTCTACGTCCCCCACTCCCGCCACACCACCGTCCTCCGGGCCGACGTGGAGGCCGTGCCGGATCTGCGCATTCTCGCCTCCTCTCAGGAGGCCGGGGTCTACGCCATCTTCACCAAGGGCGGGCGGCAGGTCTTCATCATGGGCCACTCGGAATACGACGCCGACACGCTGAAGCAGGAGTACCTGCGGGACAAGGCCGCCGGGAAGGACATCCAGCTGCCGAAAAACTACTTCCTGTTCGACGACCCGGCGCAGGCCCCGGTGGTCAGCTGGCGGGCCCACGCCAATCTGCTGTACTCCAACTGGCTGAACTATTTCGTCTACCAGACCACGCCCTACGACATCAACGGCATCGCCCACGGCCAGCGGACGGAGACCGAGGACGAGACCTGACCCGCCGCCGCGGGCGGGACGCCGGCCGGCCCGGACGGGGACGAATCCGAGTGTCCCGAATAGGAAACAGCGCCGGGGAGCATGGCTCCCCGGCGCTGCAGACTGTCAAAAAAGCCTCGCGGAGTTCGCTCCCGCAGGCGCGAAAAAAGTAAAATCTGTTTTCGCCCGCGGCGTGTACGCGGGCGAAAACACTTCTCCCGGAGCGAGCGTCGAATGGTCCGCCTTTGGCGGGCAACCGAGGCGCAGGGCGCCTCCCCCTTTTCAAAGAAGTCCCCGGGCTTCTTTGAAAAGCTGAATTGCCGCGGATGATGCGTCATCCGCGGCAATTTTCGTTCTGCGTCTCCGGGCCCTCCCCGCTCACGCGCGGACCTGGCCGGACAGGGGCATGTTCTCCCCCCGGACCAGCTGCACAAAGATGGCGGCCAGATGGGGGTCGAACTGGCTGCCCGCGCCGTCCTCGATCTGCCGGAGTGCGTACTCCAGCGGCAGGCCGCGGCGGTAGGGGCGGTCGGTGGTCATGGCGTCGAACACGTCGGCCACGGCCAGACACCGGGCGGTGACGGGGATGCTCTCCCCGGCGATGCCCCGGGGATAGCCCTTGCCGTCCCATCGCTCGTGGTGGCCCAGCACCGCCGGAACCAGATAGTCCATCTCCGGCAGGTGGCGGATCATCTCGATGGAGTTGTTGACGTGGTTTTTCATCACGCCGTACTCCTGATCGGTGAGCTTGCCCGTCTTGTTGAGGATGTCCTCGGGAATGCTGATCTTGCCGATGTCGTGGAGCAGGCCCGCGGAGTAGATGGTGCGCACCTGATCGTCGTTGAGGCCGGCGGCCACCGCCAGATTGGCGGCGTAGCGGGCCACGTTCTTGCTGTGGGCGAAGGTGTAGTGATCCTTGGCGTCGATGGCGGCGGTGAGGGCGGAGATCATGGACAGCGCGGTGCTGCCGGTTTCGTCCCGCTCGCCGATGCGGCCCACGATGGCCTCCGTGCGGTCGGCCAGCTGCTGGGGCAGCACCGAGGACACGCCCCGGAACACCAGCACCCGGTCCTTGCCGCTCTGCTTGGCGTTGAAGGTGGCCAGATCGGCGTTGTCCAGCAGCTCCTTGGCGGAGGACGCGGCGTAGGGGGCCGCGCAGATGCCCACGCTGACGGACAGGAGCTTGAATTTCGACCGCTCCGGCGCGCGGTTGATGTTCTGCACCCGGCGCACGATCTCCTGGGCGATGAGGACGGCCCGGCGGGCGTCCTCGTGGGGCAGCAGCACGGCGAACACCTTCCCGCTGGTGCGGAACACGGTGCCCGAGCCGCTGGCGCAGCGGGCGATCTCGGCGGAGATGCGGCGCAGGGCCTCGTCGCCCTCCTTCACGCCGTAGAGCTGGTTGTAGAGCTTGAAGTCGTCCACGTCCGCCAGCAGCAGGGAGATGCAGTCCCCGGAGCAGCGGCGGAACTCCGCCTCCTCCCGCTCCACGAAGTAGCGGTAGTTGTAGGCGCCGGTCAGCGGGTCGATGCGGGCCTCCCGGAACATTTTTTCGTACAGCTGGGCGTTTTTCAGGGCGATAGAGGCCACGGAGCAGATGGTGTCCAGAAACTCCGTCTCCACGTAGTTGTAGTTTTTGCCCCGGTCCTTGGCGGCCAGCAGCAGAAGGCCCAGCACATCGCCTCCGTCCCGCATGGCGGCGACGCAGTCGATTTTCAGGCGGCGGAACAGCTCCTTTTCAGATTCCCAGACGGACAGGTACAGCGGCGTGGCCTGAAATTCCCGGACCACCATGCAGGAGCTGTTCTCCCGCAGCCAGCTCACCTGGGGACTGTCCGCCGCGATGTCGAAGGCCAGCGATTCCAGCGGGCTGGAGCAGTAGCGGGCGGTGAAGCGGTCCCCGTCCCGCAAACAGACGTACAGCCGCTCCACGGGGATTTCGTTCTGCACGGCGGCGGCCAGCTTCTCCATGATCTCGGCGGTACTGAGCGTCTGGGACGCCTCGGCGGAAAACTGCTTGAGGATGCGGTTCTGCTGGCCCTGGCGGGTGAACAGGGAGTCGATGAGCCGCTTGGTCAGCGCGTAGGTCAGAAAGAGGATGCCGGCGAAGAAGATGGCCACGATGGTGGTGGCCAGCTGGGGGGACAGCTCCAGCGTGCCTGTGAGAAAGCCCTCCATGGGGGAGATGATGTAGGTGGCCATCACGGCGCAGATGAGGGCCAGCGCCAGCAGCAAAATGCTGCGGGAGGCCACCAGTGTCAGCTGGAACATCCGCTTTTTGTACAGGGCCACCAGCAGGAAAACCGCCAGAAAGATGCCGCACAGCGCGTCGTAGGGGAAGGTGTTGCCGGGCAGAGCCACCTGCAGCACGTTGCCCGCGCCCATGACGCAGCCGCCGATGATGACCAGCAGCAGTCCCGGCGTGTGGATGCCCTGCTCCCGCACCACGCGGCGCAGAAGCCGGATCACGTAGATCGTGAACGCCACGTAGAACAGCACGGGGATGCCGATGTGCCAGCTCATGTCGGTGTAGAGGAACACGGTGCCCGCCGGCGTCGTCTCGGCCACCGGAGGCGGCAGGAAGAAGCCGGAGGCCGTCACCGCCAGCTCCGCGGCGTTGATGACCGTCCACATCGCCATGGTAAACGGTTCCCGCCGGCCGGTGAACCGCAGCAGGAACAGGTAGAAAAACCACTCGAAGGCGAACAGGGACAGGATGGAGACATAGTACCAGAAGGCCAGTCCCGGCCACAGCTGCAGGCGCATCAGCACCGCGCCGCCCAGCCAGATCACCGCGTCCCCCAGCAGCAGCATGAAGGCCCTGATCTCCGGCGTTTTTTTGGCGGCAAGGAAGGTGGCGAACAGCAGCACGAAGCAGCACAGCGCCGTGACGTTGACGGCCAGGAAGGGGACGCCGCTCATGGATGCGCCTCCCTTCCGGCGAAGGGACGGGCCTGATAGCGCAGCAGGCCGGCCACGTCCAGCATCCCCGGATTGATCCGGGGCAGGGCGTAGCCCACCTCCCGGCTGTAGCCCGCGATGGTGCCGGTGCGCAGCAGGGTGATCTGCAGCGGCTCCATGTTCAGCAGCTTTTTCAGATCGCCGTAGTCGCTGTCGAAATACTTGAAGTAGACGGCCAGATGCTCCTGCAGCACCTGCCGCACGACCACGTCGTGCTCCTGGGCCTCGGGGGTGATCTCGGCGTACATATGGAGGAAGGGATTCTCGCGCTCGTCAAATTCCTTCTTCATCAGCCAGTCGCCCACGCCCAGCTTGGACAGGCGCAGCACCTCCTCCACGGTGGATTCGGTGATGCGGGTGAAGCCGGCGATGTCGATGACGTCCGGCGTGCGGTCCACGAAGGTGAAGCGGGGCAGCTCGCCGCCGCCGGCGCTGACGCAGTGATAGGTGTCCCCCACCCGGTAGCGCATGAAGGCGCCGCCGTGGAACACGCTGATGACCAGCTCGTAGGTCTCGCCGGAGCGCACCTCGTCCATCAGGCAGGTGCGGGGCTGATAGGCGCCGTCGCCCCGGCCCCGGCGCATCTCCTCCTCGGGGATGAACTCGTAAAAGCAGGCGTCGGGGAAGAAGGGCATTCCGTTGTGCTCCCACGTCTCCGCGCCGATGCAGGTGAACTCCGTCCCGGCGGCCAGCTCGGTGGGCACCACGCCCCACGCCTCGGCCAGCCGGTCGCGGTAGCAGCGGGCGTCGGTTCCGGCGTAGAACAGGGCCTTGAGATGGAAGATGTCCCGTGGGCGGATGGGCCGCCCGTCCCGGCGGCTCTCGTACCGGGCCCGGAGAAAGCGCAGGGCGTACTTGGCGGAGACGTTCAGCCTGCCGCTCTTTCCCTCGCCTCCGCCGGCGGCCATCCTGCCGAAGCTCTCGGTGATGTAGTTGGCCACGGAGCCGATGCCGAAGAAGAAGTCGATGCCGCCGCTCATGCCCATGGCGAAGCCCTTTTTGATGCGCTGGCTGAAGCTCAGCCCGTCGGCGGCGTTGTCGTCGGGCAGCCACACCAGCCGGATTTCCTCGTTGGCGATGGAGGGCAGCAGCCCGGTGGCGTAGGGCAGCGGCGCGCCGCCGTACAGCACCCGGTCTCCCCGGCGGAAGTTGAAGGTGCCCTCCTTGTCGGCGGTGGCCATCATCAGCGACGCCACCAGATTGTGACAGTAGGTGTCCAGCATGGCGCGGGTGTAGGGCGCCAGCTTGATGGGCCGCAGCCCGCCCTCCCACGTGGTCTGGATCCAGACCGCCGGCTCGGCGCAGAGCTGATCGCTCCGGCGGGCCAGCAGGGTGTCGGCGTAGTCGGCGTAGGTGGTCAGGGGCAGCTGCTCCCGCAGCTCGTCGATGGTGGCGGGCGTTTTTCCCCCCAGCAGCTGTTTTCCCAGCGGTGAGGCGCTCCACAGCCGCATCTGCTCCTCCATCAGACGGCGCTGAATGTACATGTAGTTGGCGAGCCCCATGTGCAGAAAGCCGCAATACTCCTCCCACAGCGGGCCGCGGGCGGTCTTTTTCAGCTTTTCCTCGAAGCGCACGGAACTCACCTCCTCTCAGAATCGGATCAGGGCCGCCCGCCCCGAAGGCAGGCGCGGATGCTGTGGGGATTCGGGATCAGAAAGGGCACGCTCCGGCGGTACGCGCCGTAGCCCTCCAGCCGGGCGGGGAACACGCAGGCGTCCTCAAACCAGACCAGCAGCACGTTCAGCGCCGTGATGAGGGCCGCGGCCCGCAGGGGCAGGCCCGCCGCGCCCCGCAGGCACAGCGTCAGCCCCGCCAGCCACAGCACGCCGGGATGGCGGCACAGGGCGTAGGGCCCTGCGGTGCAGACGGCCCGGCTCTCCCCCGGCCGGCCGTAGGCGTCCCGCGGGCGCAGGGCGGTCAGCAGCGCGTCCCCCAGCAGCAGGGCGAAAACCGCCGCGCCGGCCCAAAGGGCCCAGCGGGCCCCTCCCTGCGCCGGAGGCTCCCCCCTCCGGCACAGCAGGACAAGGGACAGCGCCAGCAGCGCGGCCCCGGCGGGAAAACACAGCCGCAGGCCCCGCCTGCCCCATCGCCAGTCGTTCCAGTCCGACAGGAAAAACAGGGCGAAGGAAAGTAGTACCATCGTCAGTTCCAGCGCCGATCCCCCGCTCTCCCGCCGGCGGAAAACGCCCTGCCGGGCGTATTTCGCCAATAATCGATTATGTATACCAGTCTAAAGTATTATACCGTCTTTATTGTGGCGTTTCAACAAAAATCGCTCAGTGTTTTTACACAAACTGCAACCTTTTTCATGCGTCACTACATATGGTGTATCCCCTTGGGGCCGCTTGCTATCCGTTGAGATGGGAATTACATTTTTTTACAGAGATTTTATGCTCTTTTCGGCCTTCCCGCAGCCGCTCCGCTTTCGCCTATACAAAATGACGAACGCCGGCGGAAAGCCGGCGTCGCCCTCAGGGATTTTTTTCCTGCGGATGGGCCCAGAGCCAGACGGCCCGGGCGGTATTTTTCGGCACCGCGGCGGCGAGGGCGGCCTCGTCGGCCTCCCGGATGGCCTTCAGGCTGCCGAAGTGCCGGCGCAGCTCCTCCCGCCGCCTGGGCCCCACGCCGGGGATGTCGTCCAGCGCGGAGTGCAGCGTGCTTTTCCCGCGGCTCTCGCGGTGGAAGGTGATGGCGAAGCGATGGGTCTCCTCCTGCATCTGGCCGATCAGGGAGAACACCGCCTGATTGGCGGCAATGCCGATCTCCCGGCCCTCCGGCGTCACCAGCGCGCGGGTGCGGTGGCGGTCGTCCTTCACCATGCCGAACACCGGCACGGCGCAGCCGAACTCCCGCGCCACCTGCAGGGCGGCGCCGGCATGGGTCACGCCGCCGTCGATGAGGAACAGATCCGGCAGGGGCAGGAACTTCTCGTCCCCGTCGGCGGCCCGCTGAAGGCGGCGGCGCAGCACCTCCTGCATGGAGGCGTAGTCGTCGGGCCGGCCCTGAACGGACTGGATGCGGAAGCGGCGGTAGGCGGATTTCAGCGGCCGGGTGCCCTGATACACCACCATGGAGGCCACGATGTCCGACGCGCCGGTGTTGGAGATGTCGAAGGATTCCATCCGCCGGGGCGGGCGGTCCAGCCCGGTCATGCGGGCCAGCTGCTCCAGCGTGTGGCTGCTGCGCTCCTCGCTGGTGGTGGCGCGCTCGGCCTCCTCGGCGGCGTTGCGGCGGGCCATCTCCAGCAGCCCGGCCTTCTCGCCCCGCTGGGGCACGTGGACCCAGACCTTGTGGCCCGCCCGGCGGGACAGCGCCTCGGACAGCTCCTCGCAGTCGCCGGAATCCGACGGCAGCAGGATCTCGTGGGGCAGCAGGGCCCGGGGCAGATAATACTGGGCGGTGACGGCGGCCAGCATCTCCTCCTCGTCCTCGCCGCCGGGGTCGGAGAACAGCTCCGTCTCCCGGCCGGTGAGCTGGCCCTCCTCCACGTGCAGCACGGCGTAGCAGCACTTTCCCGCGCCGCGGTACAGGCCCCAGATGTCCGTGTCGGCGCAGATGCCGGCGATGACCGTCTGCCGCTTGGACAGGGCGCCGATGGCGGCGATGCGGTCCCGGAGCTGGGCGGCCTTCTCAAAGCGCAGGGCGGCGGCCTCGGTCTCCATCTCCTCCGTCATCTCCCGGAGGAGCTGGCGGCCCCGGCCCTCCAGCAGCAGCACGGCCTGCTCCATCCGCAGGCGGTACTCGGCCTGTCCGGGGCCGTTCTCCCGGCAGAAGCCGTCGCACTTGCCCATGTGGTAGTTGAGGCAGGGCCGGTCCTTCCCGATGTCCCGCGGGAACTCCCGGCGGCAGGTGGGCAGCTTCAGGGCGGCGCACACGGCGTCGATGGCGGCGCGGGTCTCGTGCCGGCCGCCGAAGGGGCCGAAGTACCGGGCGGAATCATCGGCGGGGCGGTTGGCCATGGAGAAGCGGGGATACGGCTCGCCGGACAGGCGGACGAAGGGGTAGCCCTTGTCGTCCTTCAGCAGGATGTTGTACCGGGGCATATGGCGCTTGATGAGGGAATTTTCCAGAATCAGCGCCTCGAACTCGCTGGACACGAAGATGGTGTCGAAGTGATCCACCTGGGCGACCATCATGCGGGTCTTGGGCGTGTGGGCGGCGGTGTCCTGAAAATACTGGCTGACGCGGTTCTTCAGCTTTTTGGCCTTGCCCACGTAGATGACCTTGCCGGTCCTGTCCATCATCAGGTAGACGCCGGGCAGCAGCGGCAGGTCGTTGGCTTTTTCCTTAAGCTCATCCTTGGTCACGGCGGTTCCTCCTTTTCGGGAATTGCATTGGTATGGCAAAAAAGGCGGCTCTGCGCAATGCAGAGCCGCCGCTGGAGCTGCGATACGGGTTATTCGCCGAAATTGTCGTTGACCAGGGCCACCAGCGCGGCCACGGCCTCCTTTTCGTCGGTTCCGTCTGCGATGAGGGTGATGGTAGTCCCCTTGACGATGCCCAGGGACAGAACGCCCAGCAGGCTCTTGGCATTTACACGGCGGTCCTCTTTTTCCACCCAGATGCCGCTCTTGAACTCGTTTGCT
>Ga0268360_1002819_pt1 | contig 12363 bp, 6 predicted proteins | sample BioMet11_FD_192465 | JGI IMG/M metagenome (GOLD analysis project Ga0268360, IMG submission 192465) | Sewage microbial communities from Oakland, California, United States - Biofuel 11 (Illumina Assembly) | ecosystem: Engineered > Wastewater > Sewage > Unclassified | place: USA: California... | reverse complement strand
GGCACGCATTCTCTCCCCGGCGGGAGAGAATGGGGGCTGAAACAGCCCCGGAGGCCCCCCTGGGGCCTCCGCCCCCCGCAGACGCCCCGGCGCCTGCCTCCCGCCGCCGGACGGCGGCGCTCCCCGCGCCCTTTCGGGCGCGCCCCCTTTCGGGGGCAGAAAGGACATACAATGTATTCCGAAAAGGTTATGGATCATTTCACCCATCCGCGCAACGTGGGCGAGCTGACGGACGCCAACGCCATCGGCCAGGTGGGCAACCCCGTCTGCGGCGACATCATGAAGATCTACATGAAGATCGAAAACGGCGTCATCGAGAAGATCAGCTTCAAGACCTTCGGCTGCGGCGCCGCCATCGCCACGAGCTCCATGGCCACCGAGCTCGTCAAGGGCAAGACCATCGAGGAGGCCCTGAAGCTCACGAACAAGGCCGTGGCCGAGGCGCTGGACGGACTGCCCCCGCAGAAACTCCACTGCTCCGTTCTGGCCGAGGAGGGCATCCGCGCGTGCCTGGCCGATTACTACGAACGCCGGGGCGAAACGCCGCCGGAGATCCTCAAGTCCGCCGGAGCCCCCTGTGCGGCCTGCGAAATGGGGCGCAAGACCGATGCATGACCTGGAGGAGGCCCGCGCCTGGTTTTCCGGCGACCGCTTCGCCACCGAGACCACCGGCATCGAGCTTGCGGCCGCCGGGCCGGATTACGCCCGCTGCGTGCTCGTCCCCGACGGGCGCCATCTGAACGCCCGGGGCTTCGTCATGGGCGGCGCGATCTTTACGCTGGCCGATTTCACCTTCGCCGCCGCCTCCAACAGCGCGGAGTCGGGGTGCGTGTCGATGTCGAGCTCCATCTCATACCTGAACGCGGTCAGGGAAGGCCCCCTTACCGCCGAGGCCAGATGCCTCAAAAGCGGACGGAGCACCTGCACCTTCGAGATCACGGTGACCGACGGCGCGGGGCGCGTCGCGGCGGTGGTCGTCACCACCGGGATGCGCGTGTCCAACAAATGAAAAACGAACGGAGGACGGGGCGCGGCGATGGCTGCGCCCCGTCCTCTGCTTCAAAAAAATATGAAAAAAAGAGATTTTCCTTGATTATGGCGCCGCGGCACAATATAATAGAAAACAATAAACGCTCCTGTTAAACGTCCGCCCGGGAACCGGGCGGTTTTCCATTGAGAAGCGCCGTTCCGGCCGGTTCCCCTTCGCTCCGCCGGCAGATTGAAGCCCTGCGCGCCCGCAGGGCTTCTCCTTTCGTCCGGCGCCGCGGGTCGGGCTGCGGCAATCCCACACGGAAACCAGGTGACACCTTGAAAAAAATTGCGCGCTTCGCGGCGGCGCTCTTCGTGTGCGCCCTGCTTTTCGGGATTCTCTCTCCGGCTGCGGACGCGGCGGACACAGTCCGGGTCGGCTATATGCAGTTCGGCCGATACGGCTACACCGACAAAAACGGCGAGGTCCGCGGATTCGATCCGGAGCTCATTGAAAAAGTCGCGCAGTACGGAGGCCTCAAAGTCGTCCTCGTCCCCTTCGTCAGCGCCTCGGAGGCGATGGATGTCCTCCGCGCCGGCGGCGTGGACATGCTCTCGGACTTCGAGCGGACGGACGACCGGGCGGAGCAGTTTTTGTTCTCCGATTACCCGCTGATCACCCAAAGCTGCGTCCTCTACGCCCGGGCCGACGACGAACGCTTCGAATACGGCAGCGTGGAGCAGCTTGCGGGCATGAAGATCGGCTGCATGGAGGGCACCTCCGTCATCCAAAGGCTCCGGGCGCTGTGCCAAGAGCACGGCGTGGCGCCCGATATCCTCGAGTACCGGGGCGAAACGGAGCTGCACGGCGCCCTGGACAGCGGCGGGATCGACGCGGCCGCCTCCGGAAACTACCCCCATGCGGGCTACCGCACCATTCTCTCCTTCGCCCCCTCGTCCTCCTATTTCATGTTCCGCAGGGACGAAACGCAGCTGAAAAGCACGGTGGACGACGCCGTGAACCGCCTGACCGCCGATTCCCCGCTGTATGTGGAGGACCTCTACAACAAGTACATCCGCACCGACGCCTCCGGGATGTCGGTGTTCACCTCTGCGGAAAAAAGCTATATCGCCGAACACGGCCCCGTGACCGTGGCGGTGGTAAAGGACGCCGCCCCCTTCGTGAAATTCACGGGCGGGCAGGCGGAGGGGATCATCCCCGCCTACTTCGGCGTGCTCGCCCAGCGCACCGGGCTCACGTTCAGCTTCGTTCCCTGCGGCTCTTCGGCGGAGGCGGCCGAGGCCGTCCGGAGCGGCAGGGCCGACGTGCTCGGCTTCTACTACGGCGACATCATCACCGCCTCCGGGCAGGGGCTCTCCATCACCGCCCCGTACACCACGCTCAACTGCGTGCAGATCACCCGCTCCAATTACAGCGGCACCCCCGCGACGGCGGCCGTCACCGACCGGACGCTGGACATCATCCGCGTCCAGCTCTCCGACAGCAGCCTGCAGCCGGAGCTGCGCAACTACCCGAACCTCGGCGGCTGCTACGACGCGCTGATGCACGGCGATGTCGATTCCATGATCTGCACCATGACCGCCGCCACCTGGATGGTGAACCAGCACGGCATCCGCCGGCTGACGCTCTCGACCATGCCGGAGCTCAGCCTGGATCTCAGCGGCGCGGTGAACGAAAACGGCGGCACGCTGCGCACCATTCTTGACAAGGCCATCGGCGTCTCCGAATCGGACATCCAGCGCATCATCACCCAGAACACGGCCTCCGGCACCGGAAATCTGCAGACCGTCATCGAAAATGCGCCCGCGGAGTGGATCATCGTTCTGACGGTCTTCCTGCTTCTGCTGGTCCTCAGCCTCAGCTACGCGCTTTTCGCCCTGACCCGCCGTCAAAAGGAACGCGCGGGGCTCGCCGCCGAAAAAGCCGAGAACGAGCGGCGCCAGCTCCGGCTGGATACCGCGGAAAAAGCCAACGAGGAGCGCAACCGCTTCTTCTCCAGCATCAGCCACGACATGCGCACGCCGCTCAACGCCATCATCGGCTTCTCCGACCTGGCGCAGAAGGAGGCGCTCCCGGCCAAAGCCAGGGACTATCTGGCGAAGATCCATCTCTCCGGCAGTCTCCTGCTGGATCTCATCAACGACACGCTGACCATCTCCAAGATCAACAGCGGGAAAATGCAGCTCAGCCCCGAGCCCGTGGATTCGGAGGCGCTGCTCTCGGCCGTCGTCGTCCCGATCCGCGAGGTCGCCGACCGCAAGGGCGTCGCGTTCGCCGTGGACAATCAGGCCCCGCGGCGGGTGATCCTGGCCGACCGGCTCAACACGCAGAAGATCCTTCTCAACCTTCTCTCCAACGCGGTGAAGTATACGCCCAGGGGCGGCCGCGTGACGTTTTCCGTCCGTCAGGAGCCCGGGAAGGACGGCGAGCCCGACAGCGTCTTCACCATCGGGGACAACGGCATCGGCATGAGCCCCGATTTCCTGCCCCGCGCCTTCGATCCCTTCGTGCAGGAGGGGCGCAGCGCCGGCCGCTCCGGCGGGACCGGGCTGGGGCTTTCCATCGTGAAGCAGCTCGTCGATCTCATGGGCGGAAGCATCGGCGTAAAAAGCGAGCTGAACCGGGGGACGATCTTCACCGTCCGCCTCCGCTTCAGGACCGCCCCCGCCGGCGCGGCGCCCGCGCCGGCCGGAAACGACGGCGCCGGGCGGGGCGTCCTCTCCGGGAAGAAGCTCCTGCTGTGCGAGGACAACCCCCTCAACAGCGAGATCGCCTGCGCGCTGCTGGGCAGCGCCGGGATGCAGGTCGTCACGGCGGAAAACGGCCGGGCGGGGGTGGACGCTTTTTCCGCCAGCGCGCCCGGCGAATTCTCCGCGATCCTGATGGACATCCGCATGCCGGTCCTGGACGGCTGCGGCGCAGCCCGCGCCATCCGGAGCCTCCCCAGGACGGACGCGCAGACCGTTCCCATCGTGGCCATGACCGCCGACGCCTTCGAGGAAGACGTGAAGCGGTGCTTCGACGCCGGAATGAACGGACACATCGCCAAGCCCCTGGACCCGGACCGGGTCTTCGATACGCTGGCCGCACTGCTCCGGGCGGACGGCTGAGCGCATTTCGGGCGCCCGCACCCGCAGGGAGCGGGGGCGCCGCCATACACGAGGTGGAAAATGGACATTCAGAAAAACGAGCGCGCCGCATCGCCCTTCGATCTCTCCATGCTCGGGGAAACGCTGGATTTCGTTCCCTCCGGCATCTGCGTCTTCCAGCGCCGCGAGGGCGCCGTCCGGCGCGTCTTCACCAACGCCTGCTGCGCCCGGATGCTGGGCCTTCCCCAGGGCGAGCTCTCCGGCGGGGCCCTGGAGGAATTTTCCGCCCGGGTGCACCCGGACGACGCCGAACGGTTCCGGCGGGAGATCGTGGCGCCCCTGGAGCAGCAGGGCCGCGCCGCAGGGACGTTCCGCATCTGCAACCGTGCCGAGAACAAGTACAACTGGATCCATCTGGAGGGGCGGCTCATCCCGCAGCCCGACGGGGACCATTACGCCTGCTTTTCTTACACCAGCGCCAACTCCGTGATGCTGGCCCGGGAACAGGTCCAGACCGCCGCGGACCGCCTCATCGAAACGATCAACCGGCTGCCCAGCATCTCCGCCCTGTTCCTTGTGACCGGGAAGGATTCGATGCGGGCGGTGTCCTTCTCCGACGAATTCTGCCGGATGGTCGGAGGGACCAAGGAAGAGGCCTGGCACGAATACAGCCGCGATCCCTTTGCCTGCGTCCATCCCGACGACGTGGCGAAGGTCCGGGAGGCCGGCCTCAGCGGACGGGCGGGGACTGCGCCCGCCGCGGTCGTCTACCGGATCCGCGGCCTGAACCGTGATTATTTCTGGGTGAGCGTCCGCTTTTCCTTTTTCACGCTGGGCGAAAAGGAATACCTGTACGCCGCCTACACCGACGTGGACGAGCTGAAGGAGCGCGAGCTCCGGCTGGAAAAGCAGTACGAGGATCAGCTCTCCTACATCGATTCCATCTCCAGCGGCTACGTCGCCGCCATGCGGCTGAACATCACCCGCGACAAGGTCGAGACGGTCAGCGGGACCGATCCGTTCTTCGCGCCCGACGGCGCGGCGTCCTACACGGAGCTGCTCTCCGCCATCGCGTCCGCCATCCCCAGGGCGCAGGACCGCGCCGCCTTTCTGTCGGAGTATTCCAGGGACGCCCTCCTTGCGGCCTGCCGCGAGGGCCGGCGGACGCTCTCCCTGAGATACTGGTTCGCCCCGAAGGGCGCGCACCCCTGCTGGATGTATGCGTCCATGAATCTGGTGCTCCATCCCGTCAGCGGCGACGTCATCTCCTTCTGCACCGTGAAGGACATCAGCGGTCAGGTGATCTACCAGGAGATCTCCCGGCAGATCGTCGAGCGCAACTACGAGACTGCGTCTTACTACGACGTGGACTCCGGCCTCTATTTCGCCCGGCCCATCCGCGGCGCCGACGGCGGCGACACGCCCGAAGGAGTCCCCTACGGAGAAGTGCTGGAAAAGGCCCTCCGCGCCGCCGATCCCGCCGAGGCGGGCTCGCTCCGGCGGAAATTCTCCATGGAGCGGATCGCTGCCGAACTGGAGGCGAACCCCGTCTATACGATCTACTACACGAAGCGGCAGCGGAAGGAATCGCTCCCCGGCAATCCCCGCCTGCGGATGAAGGACGACATTTTCTATCTGGACGAGACCCGCTCGGTGATCGTGTTCCTCCTGGCCGACGTGACAGAGGTCTTCGAGCAGGACCGGGAAAACCGGCAGAAAATGGCGGAGGCGCTGACTGCGGCGGAGCAGGCGTCGGTGGCCAAGACCGAATTCCTCTCCCGCATGAGCCACGAGATCCGCACGCCCATGAACGCCATCATCGGCCTGGACGCCATCGCCCTGCAGGAGCAGGGCCTTTCGGCAGCCATGGAGGATCACCTTCAGAAGATCGGCATCTCCGCCCGCTTCCTTCTCTCCCTCATCAACGACATCCTGGACATGTCCCGCATCGAGTCCGGCAGGATGATGCTCAAAAACGAGCCCTTCAACTTCGAGGAGCTCATCGGCGGCATCAACACCATCCTCTACGAGCAGTGCCGCGACAGCGAGCTGGACTACGACTGCGTGCTCAAGAGCTTTACGGAGGAGACCTACGTCGGCGACAAGACAAAGCTGCAGCAGGTGCTGGTGAACATCCTGGGCAACGCCGTGAAGTTCACGCCGCCCGGCGGCAAGGTGCACTTCATGGTGGAGCAGATCTCCCGCACCAAGGAGAAGGCGAAGCTGCGCTTCGAGATCTCCGACACCGGCATCGGCATCGACGAAAAATTCCTGCCCCACATCTTCGAGCCCTTCTCCCAGGAGAACCGGGGCCGCACCTCCGCCTATGGCGGGACCGGCCTGGGCCTCTCCATCTCCAAGAACATCGTGGCCCTCATGGGCGGAAACATCACGGTCCACTCCATCCGCAACGTGGGCTCCGAATTCACGGTGGTGGTGGAGCTCGGCCTCTCCACGGAGACCATCCGCCGGCAGCGGCTCATGGGCAAGGAAAAGCTTCTCCCGCTCTTCACCCTGATCGTGGACGACGACGTGATCGTCTGCCAGCACACCCAGCGGCTCCTCAGCGACGCCGGGCTGAAGGCCGAGTGGGTCGACTCCGGCGCCGGCGCCGTGGACAAGGTGACCGATCAGCACCGGCTGGAAAAGGATTACGATCTCATCCTGCTCGACTGGAAAATGCCCGACATGGACGGCATCGAGACCGCCCGCCGCATCCGCAGGATCGTGGGGCCGGACGTGACCATCATCATCATGACGGCGTACGACTGGACGGACATCGAGAAAAAGGCCCGGGCGGCCGGCGTGGATATGTTCATGCGCAAGCCCGTCTTCGCCTCCTCCGTCACCAAGGCCTTCGAGAACGTCTTCCTGAACAAGAAGGACTCCGCCGAGCCCCAAACCGAGCCCCAATACGACTTTTCGGGGAAGCGGGTCCTGCTGGCCGAGGACAACGATATCAACGCCGAGATCGCCAAGAGCATCCTGGAGATGAAGCACTGCGCCGTGGACGTGGCCGAAAACGGCGCCATCGCCATCGAGACTTTCGCCGCGAGCCCCGTGGGCCATTACGACGCCATCCTGATGGACGTGCGGATGCCGGTCATGGACGGGCTGGACGCCACCCGCATCATCCGCGCCATGAAGCGCGCGGACGGGAAAAAGGTCCCAATCCTCGCCATGACGGCCAACGCCTTCCAGGAGGACGTGAATATGTCGCTGGAAGCCGGGATGAACGCCCACCTCGCCAAGCCCATCGATCCCCCGGCCCTGTATGCGACGCTGGACCGGTATTTCAGCAGGCAGGCCGTGAACTGAGCCCGCCTCCCCGAGGTACTGAGCCGTATGAAAAAGCAGTCCGCATCTCTTCCGATCCTGATCGCCGAGCTTTTGCTGACGGTCTGCGTCTGCGCGGCCATCGTGCTGTCGAACGTCGCCGTCGTCCGGAACGAAGCGGAACAGTATACCTCGGAGGTGGCGTCGGACTACGGCAATCTGGAAAACCGGTACGTGTCCGTGTTCAAGGCGATGACCATCCACGTCCGGGAGATGATCGCGACCGACCCCACCTTCGACGAGATGAACGCCTGGCTGCAGAGCGTGAACGGCCTTTTTGCCGACGCCGTGGGCGCCGACGTTTTCGACGGCTTCGCCATGACGTACAAGGGCGGCTACGCCCACAGCTGGAATTACGGCGACTACACGAACTACGATCCCGCTTCCCGCCCCTGGTACCAGGCGGCGCAGCACGCCGGCGGCGAGGTCGTCGTGGTCGCCCCGTACGTGACCTATCTGGATTCCTCGTACCTCAGCTCGGACCAGTACATCGAGCTGACCATCGCCCAGAAGTACTCCGACGACATCTCCTTCGATCTGGATCTCAAGATCCCGGAGATCAACGCGCTCCTTGAAAACCGCGCCATGAAATACGCCGGCACCAGCGCATACCTTTTCAACGGCGAAGGCTACATCCTCAGCACGACGGATTCCGCGCTGTACAGCCACAACGTCAACGTTCCGGACGGCGCGGTGAGCGAAGAACTGAGCGCCCGCCTTCTCGGCGCGGCGGCGAACGCCGGCCGGCTGACCGCCGCCCGGTGCGGCGGGAAGACCGTGCTCCTTTACGCTTCGACGGACGACGCCGGAAACACTTACTGCGTGATGATCCCGTTCTGGGCCCTGTTCGCGCAGAAATTCCTCCTGGTCGCGCTGGCCGCGGCCCTGCTGATCCTGCTGGAGATCATCGGCTTCCTCCGCAGCCGCAGCGTTTTCGTCCAGATGACGGAGCGCGACGACCGGATCGCCGAGATCGCCCGGGCCGCCTTCCAGCGGCAGATCTACGTGGATCTGGCCACCATGAAGTGCAGCGGCGCCGGCTGGGACGTCTCCGCGGACGCGCCGGCAGATTACCGGGAAGCCTTCCGCCAGATGCGGCTCGCCCTTTCGGACGGGAACCTGCGGGACGAATTTTCGGCGGTCTTTTCGCCCGATGCCCTCGCCGGCGCCGAGAGCAGCCGTCTGCTGCGCCGGAAATACCCCTTCGACCTTCCCCGGGAGGACGGCACGAGAGCGCGCCGCTTCCTGGAGCTGAATCTGTTCGTCTCCACCCTCCGCGGGAAAAAGACGGCGGTCATCCTGGGAAACGACGTGACGGACAAGGAGCTTGATCAGCGGCGGATACTCCAGTCCATCGCCCACCACTACTCCGCCGTGTTCGTCGGGAACGCCGCGCAGCAGCGGCTCGATCCCATCAAGACCGATCCGTACTTCGAGGCCGCCAACGCGGACGCAACCGGAACGCAGGAGGTCTTCGCCCGGATCGCGGAGCGGTTCGTGAGGGACGACTTCGCCTCCGTCTTTCTCAGCGCGGTCTCTTTCCCCTCCATCGGGAAGCGGCTGGAGACGAGCGACGGATACAGCCTTACGGCCCCCCTCAAAGACGGCCACTGGGAGACCATCCGGGTCATCCGCAGCGAGCGGTACGAGAGCAGCCGGGAATTCATCATCTTCGTGGAAAACGCCGACGAGCAGATGCGCCAGCAGGCGCAGCTCGAGGCGGCGCTGAACCGGGCCAACGAGGCCGTGCGGGCCAAGACCGATTTTCTCTCCCGCATGAGCCACGACATCCGCACCCCCATGAACGGCATCATCGGCATGACCCGGATCGCCCGGGAGCAGGACAACCCGCCGCGGACGGCGGACTGCCTTTCCAAGATCGACATTTCCTCCAAATACCTGCTGGGCCTCATCAACGACATCCTGGACATGTCGAAGATCGAAAGCGGCGGGTTCGGGCTCCATCCCGAACCCTATCCCGCCGCCGAGTTTTTCCGGTATCTCGATTCCGTCGTCCGTCCGCTCTGCGACGCGAAGCATCAGAAATTCATCGTGGAGGGGAACACGGACACGGGGCGCATCCCGCTCCTGGACAAGCTGCGCATCAACCAGATCGTCTTCAACCTGCTGTCCAACGCAGTAAAATACACGCCCGAGGGCGGCACCATCCGCTACCGGGTGGACGAGGCGCCGCTCGGGGACAAGCTCGACCTGACGATCACCGTCAGCGACAACGGGCGCGGCATGAGCCCCGCATTCCAGAAGGTGCTGTTCGAGCCCTTTACCCAGGAGGACCGGGTACGGAACATGGAGAGCATGACCAGCAGCTCCGGCCTCGGGCTCGCCATCGTCAAACGGATCGTGGATCTGATGGGCGGAACGATCCGCGTGGAGAGCCGGGTGAACGAGGGCAGCACTTTCGTCATCCGCGCCCCCGCGGAGTGCGTGAGCGCCGAGGAATACAGCGCGCAGGCCCGCGGGAGCTCCGCCGGCTCCGACACGAGCCGCCTCTCCGGCCGGCGCGCGCTGCTCTGCGAGGACAACCGCCTCAACCAGGAGATCGCCCGTTCCGTCCTGGAGCGGGTCGGGATCACGGCGGAACTCGCGGACAACGGGCTCACGGCCGTTCAGCGGTTCGCAGCCTCTCCTCCGGGCCGCTTCGACTGGATCCTGATGGACCTGCGGATGCCCATCATGGACGGCTACGAGGCGACGGAAAAGATCCGCGCGCTCCCCAGGCCGGACGCCCGCAGCGTGCCCATCGTGGCCATGACGGCGGACGCCTTCGACGAGGACGTGAAAAAATGCCTGGCGGCCGGCATGGACGGGCATATCGCAAAGCCGCTGGACCCCACCGACGTGTACGGCGTCCTGAGCGGCCTTGTCCGCGGGCCCGCGCCGTCCGGCGCATCCGGGGGCGTGCAGACCCCCTGACTCCCGAAGCCGACGGGGCCGCAGAGCGCGGCCCCGTTGTTTTTGCGCTTGCGCTGTGGTAGACTGAGAAAAATCGCTGTGCGGGGTATTGTTATGGAATGGCTTGAAGTTTCGATCGGAACCTCCCACGATCAGATGGCCGCGCTGACGGACCGGCTCACGCTCCTGGGCGTCACCGGCTTCATCACCGAGGACGAGACGGACGTCTCGGAATTTCTGGCGGAGAGCCGGAAATACTGGGATTACGTGGACGAGAAGTTCCTGGCGTCCGTCCGCGGCGTGTGCCGCGTCAAATTCTACCTGGAGGCGTCGGACGCGGGCCGCGCGGAGCTGGCGCGCCTGATGGAAGCCCTGCCCGACTGCGCGCCAGAGGTGCGCACCGTCCGGGACGAGGACTGGGAAAACAACTGGAAGCAGTACTACAAGCCCCTCCGGGTGGGGAAAAAGCTCCTCATCGTCCCGGAGTGGGAGGAAACGCCGGAGACGGAGGGCCGCGCCGTGCTGCGGCTCGATCCCGGCCTCAATTTCGGCACCGGGAAGCACGCGACCACGCAGCTGTGCCTGGAGGCGCTGGAGGAAACGGTGCGCCCCGGCGTGCAGATGCTGGATCTGGGCTGCGGCAGCGGCATCCTGGCCATCGCCGCGCTCCTTTTCGGCGCGGCGGAGGCCGTGGGCTGCGACATCGACGACAAGGCCCCGGAGACGGTCATGGCCAACGCCGCGCTCAACGGCTTCGGCTCCGACCGGATCAGCGTGCTCTGCGGCGACGTGCTGGGCGAAGGCCCCATCCGCCGGGCGCTGGCGGGCCGGCGCTTCGCCGTGGTGACGGCGAACATCGTGGCCGACGCGGTCATCGCCCTGGCGCCCGCGGCGCGGGAGTATCTGCTGCCCGGCGGCGTCTTTATCGCCTCCGGCATCATCGACGGGCGGCAGGACGGCGTGCGCGCCGCGCTGGAGGCGGCCGGCTTCCCCGGCCCGGAGCTCCGCAGCCGCGACGGGTGGAACGCCTTCGTGTGCCGGACGTGACGCCGCTCCGCGCAGGCTCCCCGCCGTTCAGCGCGGCCATACTTACAGAGCATAAAAGCGGGCTCCCGCGCATTGCGCGGGAGCCCGCTTTCGATTATTTCACTGAACCGGACCGCAAAGCAGAGGCTCGGTCACCAGGTGAAGGGAGACGTGCCCTGAGTGCCCTGAGTGCCCTGGGAACCCTGAGTCCCCTGGGAGCCCTGGGTGCCGCCCTGCTGGCCCGGGAAGGTCTGCGTGCCCTGCTGGCCCTGAGTGCCCTGCTGGCCCTGGGTGCCCTGGGTGGACTCGGAGCTGCTGGAGGACGAGGTGCTCGAGGTCCCCTTGTTCTCGTCCAGCGTCGCGGTGAGTTCCTGGTAGTCCCCGGTCCCCAGCGTGGAGCCGGCGCGGTACACCGTCAGCGTGACGGTATCGCCGGGATTGAATTTCTTGAGCGCGGCTTTCAGCTCGTCCACGGAGGTCACGCTGATGTCGCCGACCTTGGTGATGATGTCGCCCTGCTTGAGCCCGGCGGTCTCGGCGCAGGACCCGGAGGTGACGGACATCACGATGGCGCCCGACGGGAAGTTGTAGTACTGGGTGGAGAAGTCGGAGTAAACGTCGCTGACGTTGGCGGCGGTGATGCCCAGATACGCGCCGGACACATAGCCCTTGTTGATGAGCTGCGTCGCAACGTTGACGGCGTCATTGACCGGGATCGCGAAGCCCAGGCCCTCGACGCCGGAGCTCGAGTACTTGGCCGTGACGATGCCGATGACGCTGCCGCTGGCGTCGTAGACGGGCCCGCCGGAGTTGCCGGAGTTGACGGCCGCGTCGATCTGGAACATGTTGAGGGACGTGGTGGAGGTGCTGGTGCCGTTGGCGCTCTCGTCGGAGGTGGTGATGACCCTGTCAAGGGCGCTGACGATGCCGCTGGTCATGGTGTAGGTCAGCTCGCCCAGGGGGTTGCCGACCGCGTAGACGGTCTCGCCGACCTTCATGGTGTCGGAG
>Ga0268360_1002818_pt1 | contig 12367 bp, 9 predicted proteins | sample BioMet11_FD_192465 | JGI IMG/M metagenome (GOLD analysis project Ga0268360, IMG submission 192465) | Sewage microbial communities from Oakland, California, United States - Biofuel 11 (Illumina Assembly) | ecosystem: Engineered > Wastewater > Sewage > Unclassified | place: USA: California... | reverse complement strand
TCGTCCACTACATCGAGGGCTGCACCGCGCCGATCTACACCGAGGACTCCCTCCACTCGGCGGTGGTGGAGATCGTGGCCCTGCCGGGCTCCCGGGTCCGCTACTCCACCATCCAGAACTGGTCCTCCAACGTGTACAACCTCGTCACCAAGCGCTCGAAGGCCTACGCCGGGGCCACCATAGAGTGGGTCGACGGCAACATCGGCTCGAAGCGCACGATGAAGTATCCCTGCGTCATCCTCGCCGGCGAGGGCGCCCACGGCGAGGTCCTCTCGCTGGCCTTCGCCGGGCGGGGCCAGGAGCAGGACACCGGCGGCAAGATGATCCACCTGGCGAACAACACCTCGAGCGTGATCACCTCCAAGTCCCTGAGCAAGGGCGGTGGGATAGCGACCTACCGGGGGCTCGTCCGCGTGGCGCCGGGGCTCTCGGGGGTGAAGAGCAAGGTGGAGTGCGACGCCCTCATCCTCGACCCCGACTCGAAGAGCGACACCTACCCGACCATGGACATCAAGTCCGAGGACGTGAGGATCGAGCACGAGGCCAAGGTCTCGAAGATCTCCGAGGAGGAGCTCTTCTACCTCCAGAGCCGGGGCATCGACGAGGAGGAGGCCGCCAAGATGATAGTGGCCGGATTCATCGATCCCCTGGTGAAGGAGCTGCCCATGGAGTACGCGGTGGAGCTCAACAGGCTCATAGACCTCAGCATGGAAGGATCGGTGGGATGATGCGCGACGACACAACTGCATTGGGAACGGGCGCCCGGCCCGAGCGGGCATCCGAGCGGGGGGGGAGGGAGCCGGCCTGGCTCACCGAGTTCCGAAGCGCGGCCCGCGAGACCTGGGAGCGGGGTCCCTGGCCCGAGCCCAAGGATCCCGCGTGGCGCTACAGCCCGCCGGAACTCTTCGAGGCTGGGCGCTACGCCGCGCCGGGCCGGGGATCCCCCGCGGGGCTCGAGCTGCCCCCTCTACCCGCCAGGAGCGGCCCGGAGGCCCAGGACTCGGACTACGCCGCTGTCTTTCGCTTCCTGGATGGCCAGCCGCTCTTCGCGGAGCCGGATCCGATCGGGGGCGGCGCCGCCGGAGATATGACCTGGTCCCTCGACCCAGCAGCCCTCCCAGCCTCGGCGGCCCGGTTCCTCTCGGGGGGGGACTTAAAGGACAAGCTCCGCGCCCGCCAGTGGGCGGAGCCGGGCCCGAGCTTCAGCCTGCGGCTGGGGCCTGGAGCCACCCCCGACAAGCCCATCCTCGTCGACTGGATCGAGAGTCGCTCCGGAGCCTACGTCGCCCCCCTCGTCTACCTAGGACTCGGGGAAGAGGCCAGGGCCCGCATAACCCTGAGGCTGCGCCCGTCCTCGCAGGGCGGCGACGCCCTCCTCTCCCCCACGCTCCTCGTCGATTCAGGGCCCGGCTCGGCCCTGGAGCTCTTCGAGCTCGTCGAGCTCTCGACTAAGTCGCGGCTCCTGGACTATCCCCGGGCGATTCTGGCCGAGGGGGCCTCGTTGTCCTGGGGCCGCGGGTTCTTCGGCGGCGCGGCCGCCCGGAGCCGCCTCGAGGCGACCCTCGAGGGCGAGGGCTCTAGGCTCGAGCTCCGGGAAGCCGCGGCGGCAGGGAGCGGCCAGCACATCGACCTAAGGGCCGACCTCAGGCACCGGGGTCGGCGCAGCTGGTCCCGGGTCTCCATAGACGGGGTGGCCGACGGGGACGGGGCCGCCCTGGCCTCGGGGCTCCTGGCCATCGAGAGGACTGCGGTCGGCGCCGACGCGTACCTCTCCTCCCGCCACCTCTCCCTCTCCCCCGGGGCCAAGGTCATGAGCATGCCCGAGCTGGCCATCGATACCGACGACCTCAAGGCGAGCCACGGGGCCACCGTGGGTTCGGTCGGCGACGACGAGCTCTTCTACCTCGAGACCCGAGGACTCTCCCGCGGCGAGGCCAAGGCCCTGGTGGCCGCGGGTCTCCTCTCCCGCCTCGCGGAATCGGGCCCCGCGCAGCTCGCCCCGAGGATCGATTACCTCGCCGAGGAGGCTCTCCGTGGGTAGCACGATCGAGTCGACCGCGCCTCTGACCGCGGAGGCGGCCCCTCTGACCGGCGACGCTGCGGCCCGGGCCCTCCGGGCGGACTTCCCCATCCTCTCCCAGGAGGGCCTCGTGTACCTCGACTCGGCGGCCACTACCCAGAAGCCCCGGCAGGTCATCGACGCCATCGTGGGCTACTACGAGCGGACCAACGCCAACGTCCACCGCTCCATCCACCGCCTGGGCGAGGAGGCCACGGCCGCCCTCGAAGCCTCCCGGGCCGCCGTCGCGCGCTTCATCGGCGCCGCGTCGAGCTCTGAGATCGTCTTCACCCGGGGGACCACCGAGTCCTTCAACCTCCTCGCCTCTAGCCTCTCGAGGACCCTGTCCCCCGGGGACGAGATAGTCCTCTCGGTCATGGAGCACCACGCCAACATCGTGCCCTGGCAGATGGCGGCGGCGGAGAGAGGCCTCGTCCTCCGCTTCGCGCCCCTGGACGAGGCCGGGGACCTCGCCCTCGGCGAGCTCGGCGAGCTCCTGGGGCCCCGGACCAGGCTCGTGTCGGTGACCCGCGTCTCGAACCTCCTGGGCACCGTCAACCCTATTTCGCGCATCGCGGAGATGGCCCACTCGGCCGGGGCCCTCCTCGCCGTGGACGCCGCCCAGGCCGCCCCCCACGAGAGGATCTCGGTCTCGGAGCTCGGCGCCGACTTCCTCGCCTTCTCGGGCCACAAGCTCCTCGCGCCCATGGGCATCGGCGTCCTCTACGGCCGCCGGGAACTCCTCGAGGCCCTGCCCCCCTACCAAGGCGGAGGGGAGATGATATCGCAGGTGACCTTGGGCGGCTTCTCCACCAACGAGCTGCCGTGGAAATTCGAGGCCGGGACCCCTAACGTCGAGGGGGCCGTGGGCCTCGGCGCGGCCCTAGACTACCTGGAGGAAGCCGACGTCGGCTGGGTGGGCGAGTGGAGCTCTGAGCTCGCTGCCTACGCCGCCCGCCGCCTCGCCGAGATACCGGGGGTGAAGGTCCACGGCTCGCCCAGGCAGAGGGCCGGGCTCTTCCCCTTCACCCTCGAGGGCGTCCACTCCCACGACCTCGCCGCCTTCCTCGACTCGAGAGGCGTGGCCGTGCGGGCTGGGAAGCACTGCGCCCAGCCCCTCGCCGAGGGCCTCGGCCTCGGCTCGAGCTGCCGCGCGAGCTTCTACCTCTACTCCACCCGAGAGGACGCCGACCGCCTCGTCGCGGCGGTGGCCGAGGCCTCCGACGTGGCCGCGGCGGGGGCCCTCCTATGACCGGACTCCAGGGCGAGCTCGAGCGGGAGATCATCCTCGACCACTACGGCCATCCCCGGCACTTCGAAAAGTTGGGCGATTCCGGGAACCTCATCGAGAACCCCTCCTGCGGGGATCGGCTGAGGCTCCGGCTCGATGGCTCCGACCCCGTCGACATCAAGATCGAGGGGGCGGGCTGCTCCATCAGCCAGGCCTCGGCCTCCATGATGGCCGAGCTGCTCTCGGGCAAGGGCCGCGAGGAGGCCGCCGCCGCCTGCGAGGAGGTCCTCGCCGCCTTCCGCGGGGAGCTCCCGCCGGAGAGCCTCCAGAAGTACGGCGACGTGGCCGCCCTCGCAGGAGTGGCCAAGCTCCCGGTGCGGGTCAAGTGCGCCGCCCTCGCCTGGCAGGGAGCCCTGGCCGCCCTGAGGAGGACCGCCTAAGACCCCGGGCTCGGGCGAGAGGGAAACCTTTCCGAAAGGCTTTCCCTCTCGCGCTCTCCCTTCCAAAAGGCCCTGGCCCCGGAAGCCGCCAGGGCTCGGGAAAATGAAAAGCCGCCCGGCGGTGGAGCCCGGGCGGCCTCGATTTGCCATCGGAGGGCGTCCCTAGGACGCCTGTCCCGCAGCCTCGGCTATCGGCGCTAGCGGGCGTACTCCACGATGCGCGTCTCGCGGATGATCGTGACCTTGATCCTGCCGGGGTAGCGCAGGTCGCTCTCGATCTTCTTCGCGATGCTCTTGCACAGCTCCTTGGCCCCGTCGTCGGTCACCTGGTCGCAGTTGACCATGATGCGGAGCTCCCGCCCCGCCTGGATGGCGTAGGCCTTGTCGACCCCGGAGAAGCTCTCGGCGATGTTCTCGAGGTTCTCCAGGCGCTTGATATAGTTGTCCAGGGTCTCCCGCCGGGCGCCCGGCCTCGCCGCGGAGATCGCGTCGGCGATCTGCACGAGGACCGACTCGGCGCAGATCGGCTCCACGTCGTTGTGGTGGGAACCGACGGCGTTGACGATCCGCGGGTCCTCGCCGATCTTGCGCACCAGCTCCATGCCGAGCTCCGCGTGGTTCTGGTCGCCGTCGGTCTCGATGCCCTTGCCGATGTCGTGGAGGAGGGCGCCCCGCTTGGCGATCTCGCGGTTCACGCCGATCTCGGCGGCGAGCATGCCGGCGATGACCGCCACCTCCTTCGAGTGGGCCAGGACGTTCTGGCCGTAGCTCGTGCGGTAGTGGAGCCGGCCCAGGGCCTTGATGAGCTCCGGAGCCATGTTGTGGAGGCCGAGGTCGAAGACGACCTTCTCGCCCTCCTCGTAGATCTTCTGGGCTATCTCCCGGGTGACCTTCTGGACGATCTCCTCGATCCGGGCGGGGTGGATGCGCCCATCGGCGATGAGGCGCTCCAGCGAGACCCTGGCGATCTCCCGCCGAACCGGGTCGAAGCAGGAGATGACCACAGCCTCGGGGGTGTCGTCGATGATCACGTCGACGCCGGTCAAGGTCTCCAGGGTGCGGATGTTCCGGCCCTCGCGGCCGATGATCCGACCCTTCATCTCGTCGGAGGGCAGGCTCACCGAGGTGACGGTGACCTCCGTCGTGACCTCCGTCGCGATGCGCTGGATGGTCGTGACGAGGATGTCCCGAGCCTTCTTCTCGGCGGAGAGCTGGGCCTCCTGCTCGATCTTGTTGACGATGAGCTGGGCGTCCCGCTTAGCCTCGTTCTCCAGGCCCTGGATGATGAGCTTCTTGGCGTCCTCGGACGAGAGGCCGGAGATGCGCTCAAGCTCTTGGCGGTAGCGCTCCTCCTGGCCGGCCAAGGCCTCTTCCTTCTCTGAAGCGGCCTTGAGCCTCCCCTGTAGAGACTGCTCCTGCCGGTCCAGGGTCTCTATCTTCTTGTCGAGCGTCTCTTCTTTCTGCTGAACCCTACGCTCGTAGCGCTGGAGCTCAGCCCTGCGCTCGCGTATTTCCCGCTCCTGCTGGTTCCGTTCTCGAATGATCTGATCTTTCGCCTCAACCAGGATCTCTTTTTTCTGAGATTCGGCCTCTTTGACCGCGTCCCTCTTAATCCGCTCCGCCTTCTGCTCGGCGGCGGCGAGTTGAAATCTGGCATAAAGCCAGCGGATCGTCCATCCAAGAATGACACCAGCAACGGGAAGGGCGATAAACCATAACGGATTCATGGTCCCTCCTACATCTACATTGCTGTAGCATTGGATTATACGGATGAGGCCATTTTTGTCAAGGATAACGAGAAATTCATTATTTTCACAATAATTACGATTGACGGAATCGGATTTGACACCGTATAGTTCCTCAGGGTTCCTGGATGGGAATCCGCGTACTTTCGGAGGGATGAGTTCGCCGTCTCGAGTTTTAAGGTAGAAAATCGGGTCCGCAACGCTGTTCGTACTCCCACGCAGCGGATCGCAAATCCGGCGGCCGGATTTGCGTATTCTAGCGCTTTAGGTCTAGTAGGTAAAGAAAGCGTTATGCTCTCGTGCCTCGCCCGTTTTTATCTCCTTCAGACAGCAGGGATCTTTGAACGGCCTTCCAGAAAGCCGCTGTACGCCCCTTCTCAAGCTCCTAAAGCCCGGGGAGGGGCGCGCTCGCCTTAAGGCGAGCGGATCCGGCTCCGTCCTCGAAAGCGGTCGGGGTCTACGAGGGTTTTTTCGCATGTCCAAGAAGGTTTACGTCGGCAACATGAACTACGCTACCACGGAGAACGCGCTCCGAGATCTCTTCACCCAGTATGGCGAGGTGCAGTCGGTCAACATCATCGTCGATCGCTACACCGGCAAGGCCAAGGGCTTCGGCTTCGTCGAGATGAACACCGAGGAGGAGGCTCACTCGGCCATCGAGGCTCTCAACGGCTTTGAGTTCATGGGCAGGCAGCTCAGGGTCAACGAGGCGGAGGATAAGCCGAGGCGGGACAACTTCCGCCCCCGCAACTACTAACCAAATCCGTCGGGGCCCAAGGCGGGTAACGTCCACCGCCTACCCGACGAATATTCGTTTTCCGCCCCTCCGGCGGGAAACCGAGCCGCGCGAGGCCGCCGCGCGGCTCGTTTCATATATAAGCAGCGAGCCGCGCCTACAATCCATTCCTATCGGCCAACGCCCATGGCGTAGGCCGCCGCGCAGGGCTCTACGCCCGCTCTAGCCCTTCATCCCGGTGAGGGCTACGCCCTCGATGAAGTACTTCTGCCCCGCGAGGAAGACGAAGACCGGCGGGACGATGACTATGAGCGCGGCGGCCATGAGGCTGTTCCACTGGGTCGCGTAGGTGCCGATGAAGAAGCGCAGTCCTATCGCCAGGGTGTAAGTCTTCTGGGAGCTCAAGTAGATGAGGGGATTGAAGAAGTCGTTCCACGCGAACAGGAACTGGAAGATCCCCACCGCGACGAGGGCCGGCTTGATGAGAGGAAGCATGATCTGCCAGTAGACGCGGAAATACGAGGCGCCATCGATCAAGGCCGCCTCGTCGAGGTCCCGCGGGATTGTCAGGAAGAATTGTCGGAGGAGGAAGACGTTGAAGGCGCCGCCCCCGAAGAAGACCGGGATGATCAGGGGATAGAAGGTGTTCGCGAGGCGGAGCTTGCTCCAGAGGATGAACTGGGGGATAAGCACGACCACCGGCGGCAAGACGATGGCCCCGAGTACCAGGGAGAACCACAGGTTCCGCAGGGGAAAGCGGAATCGCGCCAACCCGAAGGCGGACATGCTGGCCGTGAGCACCGAGCCTAAGACCGTTGGCACGAGGACGATCATGGTGTTGCGGAAGTAGAGGAGGAAGGGCGTCTTCTGGATGGCGTCGGCGAAATTCTCCCAACGGATGCGCCCCGGCCAGAGTATCGGCGGGTACTTGAAGATATCCCCGAGGGTCATGACCGAGCTCCTCACGAGCCAGAAGACCGGGAGGAAGCAAAAAGAGGCCCCGACGAGGAGGGCGGCGTAGAGGACAGCCTGCCAGAGCGCGTTCCGCCGCCTCATGAATTCCCCCCTTCGTAGTAGACCCAGCGGTCCGAGGATTTGAGGAGTATCCCGCCGAAGACCGCGACGATCAGGATGAGCACGCAGGAGAGGGCCGCGGCCCCTCCCATGTTGTTCCTCTGGAAGCCCTCCCTGTACAGGAAGAGGACGTAGAACAGGCTCGCGTTGTTCGGCCCTCCGTTGGTCATCACGTAGGACTGGGTGAAGACCGAGAAGGAGTTGATCATGCCGGTCATGACGTTGAAGAAGAGCACCGGGGAGATCATCGGGACGGCGACGGCGCGGAACCGGTGCCAGGCGTTGCCGCCGTCGATCTCCACGGCCTCGAGGAGCTGCCGCGGGACCCCCTGGAGGGCCGCCAGGAAGATGACTATCGCGTTCCCCGCCGTGCACCAGACGTTCATGAGGACTATCGATGGCACCACGGTAGCCTGGGAGGAGAGCCACGAGGCCCGGGGCAGCCCAAGACCTTGGAGGATGGTGTTGAACAGCCCGAAGTCGGGGTTGTACAGCCACAGCCAGAGGGCGCTGGAGGCCACGACCGGGACGATCGTGGGGAGATAGAAGACGGCCCGCAGCGCGCCCCGAGCTAGGATCTTCTGGTTGAGGAGCACGGCCACCGCCAGGGCGTAGACCGTCGTGAGGACCGTGTTCAAGGCCACGAAGTAGAGCGTGACCTTCAAGCTGTTCCAGAAGAAGAGGTCGGCCGTGAACAGCTTCGCGTAGTTGGAGAACCCCACCAGCGAGGGAGGGGAGAAGACGTTCCAGTCGGTGAGGCTCACGGCGAGCACGCCGGCCATCGGCGCGATCACCCAGACGATGAGGCCGAGGATGATCGGAAGAGAGAAGAGGATGCCGGCCACGGCCTCCCGGCTCTTCCTCCTGAAGCAGCTGGTCCTGAAAATCACCTGAAGGCACCTCCTCGCGCCCCTTGCGCGGCCCCGCCGCCCCCCTGGAGGGGACCGGCCGAGGCCGCGGACGCCCCTTCCCGGGGCGAGCCTCTTTTCTCCGGGGCGAGTTTCCCTCGCCCCGGGGCAGGTCTCATTTTCCGGCGAATATCGGCCCGATCTTGGGCATTATCTCCTTCTTCACGACCTCGTCGGCGCTCTTCTGGCCGAGCCAGACCTGCCCGAGGGCCGCTCCGATGACGTCGTCCATCCTCGCGAAGGTCGGCACCCGGTAGAGCGGGAGGGGCTTGGAGTATTTGAGGGCGAAGTCCACGACGGCGGTCTTGTACTCCGGCGGATGCCTCGGGTTGTCGATCCACTTGGCGAGGAGCTTCGGGTCCGTGTACCACCGCTTCTCGTTCGGGAGCCAGATGCCGCTCTGGAGCATAGGCAAGGACTGCTCGGGGTCCATGAGGAAAGAGAGCAGGGCGAGGGACTCCTTGAGGTGCTTGGTGCTCTTGTAGACGACGATGGGCGTCCCGACGGAGGTGGTGGCGAGGTTCTTCATGTAGGGCAGGACGCCGATGCCGAAGTCGAGGCCGTCCTGTTCCTTCGTGAGGCCGATGCTGAGGAGGTCCCAGGTGCCGTCCATGGCCATGGCGACCTGGCCGCTCAGGAGGGCGGTGGCCGCGGCGGTCGGCGTCGACTGATCGCCGGGCACCGGGCTGACGTGGTGCACGTTGATGAGGTCGGCCAGCTTCTGGATGGCGTCGATCGTGGCGGGATCGTCCATGATGAGCTTCTTGCCGTCGGGGCTCACGAGCCCGCCGCCGTTGCTGATCGCCATGGTGATCCAGGGCATGTACCACTGCTGGATCCAGGCGCCGAAGGTGCGGATGCTCTTGGGATCGAAGCCGGGGTCGTTGGGAGTCTTGCCCCTCGCGTCCTTGGTCAGCTTCTTCGCCACCTCCACGAACTTGTCCCAGCTCCAGGCCTTGGCGGGGTCGGCCGGCGGGTACGGCAGCTTGGCCTGGTCGAAGAGCTTCTTGTTGTACCAGATTACCTGGACTTCGTTCGCCACGCTGATGCCGACTATCTTCCCGTCGGGGGTCACGAACTTGATGGCGTCGAGCTTGGGGGCCGACTTCTTGTAGAAGTCGGAGAGGTCCACGAACTGGCCCTTCATCCCCCAGGTGAGGACGTTCGGCTCGAGGAAGGTGCTGACGTCGGGCAGGTCGCCGCTGGCGGCGAGGGTGGTTATCTTGTCGTTGAATTCGTTGTTGTTGCCGAAGTGGAGGAGCTCCACCTTGATCCCCGGATTCTTGTCCATGAACCTCTGGATCTGCGCCGTCGTCGTAGCCAGCTCGTTCTGGTCGCCCCAGAACGCGTACTTGATCTCCACGGGAGCCGCCGCGATCGCGGAGGCCGCGAGGAAGGAGAAGAGGACGAAGAGACCAATTTTCGCGGATAGCCTTTTCATTGAACCCTCCTTGTAAAAATCGCCTCATCGGACAAGCGTCGGAATACCCCTTTTTTACCTAGGAATCGGTCTATGGACACGACCACCTCCCTTCATCGCGGAGCCGGCGGCCCGATCAGCCCCGGGCCCGGAGCCACACCCGCATCTCCCCGCCGGGGGCGCGGTTCCCCCACTGGTGATACGGGACGAGCCTCACCGCCACGGGGACCTCGCGGCGGACCGAGAGCGGCGCGTAGGGGATTCCCCCCCTCCCCTCCCCCTCCGGGGCCTGCGCCTCCTCCCGGTAGCCGGCCGCGGTGACGCGGACCGAGCCCCCCATGAGGTCGGGCAGGTACTCCGCCCGGAGAGGCGCGGCCGGGTCGATGGAGAGGGCGTGGAGAGCCGGCCCGTCGTCGACCTCCTCGGCGCAGTAGACCAGGGGCCCCCGCTGGACCGCCACCTTGCCCGCCAGCGACGAGATGCGCTCGTCGGCGCAGAGGACGCGGCACTCCATGACGAGGTCCAGGTCGACTCGGTCGCCGGGCCGCCACCGCCGGCGCAGCTCGAGGTAGCCCTTTGAGACCGGGGAATCTTCGACGGCCGCTCCGTTCACCCGGCAAGAGAAAGCTCCGCACCAGCCCGGGATCCGGAGCTTCAGGCCGAAGTCGAGCCCCTCGGGAGCCTCGGGGTCGACGAGGACCTCGATCTTCCCTCCCCAGGGGTAGTCGGTCCTCTGGCGGAGGAGGACCCGGGAGCCGGCGACCGTCGCCCTGGCCTCGCTCTCGGCGTAGTGGTGGATCCACAGCGAAGACTCGGAGGCCCCGTAGGCGTACCGTCCCACCGAGGCGATGATCCGGGCCAGGTTGGGCGGGCAGCAGGCGCAGCCGAGCCACCGGACCCGGGAAGTCTTGACGTGCTCCAGGTCCCAGCGAGCCCCGGCTATCCGGGGCTCCGCCTCGAGGGGATTCACGTAGAAGTAGCTCGTCCCGTCGAGGGAGACGCCGGACAGTACCCCGTTGTAGAGCACCCTCTCGAAGACGTCGGCGTAGCGCCCGTCGCCCTCTATCTCGGTCATCCGGGAAGCCCAGAGCGCGAGCCCGATCGAGGCGCAGGTCTCGGCGTAGGCGCGGTCCGGGGGCAGGTCGTAGTCGACGGTGAAGCGCTCCCCGTGGGACTGGGAGCCGATGCCCCCGGTGAGGTACATCCGCCGCCCAGTGACGCTGTCCCACAGGGAGCGCAGGGCCGCGAGGAGCGCCGGGTCGCCGGAAGCTTCGTACTCCTCCGCCATGGCCGAGTAGAGGTAGACGGCCCGGACCGCGTGGCCCTCGGCGTCGCGCTGGAGGCGGACCGGCGCGTGGCCCGAGAAGTAGTCCGAGCGGAACCAGCGCGTCTTCGGGATCTCGAAGGCCAGGGGCACCTTATCCTCCAGAGCAGAAGGGTCGCGGCCCCGCTCGTCGACGAAGAAGGAGGCGAGGTCCCTGTAGCGCTCCTCGCCGGTGGCCCGGTAGAGTCGGAAGAGAGCCAGCTCGATCTCCGGGTGCCCGCAGACCGCCCTGAGCTTCCCCGGCTCAGGGCCGAAGGCCCGGCCGATGCAGTCGGCGTAGCGGCGGGCCACGCCGAGGAGGAGGGTCTTGCCGCTGCACTCGTAGTTCGCCACCGCGGCCTCGATGAGGTGGCCGGCGCAGTACAGCTCGTGGCCCCAGGCGAGGTCGGCCCAGCGCTCCTCGGGAGACGCGACGATGAAGTAGCTGTTGACGTACCCGTCAGGCCGCTGGGCCTTCGCGATGATGCGTATAGCCTCGTCGACCCGGGCCTCCAGCTCGGGATCGGGGTGGTGGACGAGGCTGTAGCTCGCCGCCTCCAGCCACTTCGCTACGTCGGAGTCCTGGAAGACGGTGCCTTTGAACTCCCCTTCCTTTTCCCCCGCGGCGATCCTGAGGTTCTCCATGGCGTGGGAGGGCTCGGCGCCGGGCACCTCGTCGTTGAGGGCCTTCCATTGATAGGGCAGCATCTCCGCTGCGACCATGTCGATCTTGCGCTCCCAGAATCCGCCGGTGACGCGGACCTCTCGGAGGCCGAGGTTCCTCAGCTCAGTCATCGCCCGTCCCTCCTCTCGGCCCGGAGCGGAGAGGTCCGGACCAGCGGGCGGGGCTTCGCGGCCCCTCGCCGAGACCTCTCCCGGGGGGAGCGGTGCGGAGCCGCGGCGGAGGGAGGACCTTCGGGTAGGTATCGAATCGAGGCGAGATCGATCTATGCGACGCGGCCATAGTGCGCTCTCTCGGAACGGCGGCGCCGGAGGGGCGCCGCGCCGCCGCCACGGGGAGGCGACGGCTCTCGGCAGCGGACGCCGGCCCCGACCGAGGACGATCGGGGCCAGCGCGACGCGGCCGGCCTTGTGCGCGCGATAACCCGGCGGGTATAATCGCCGCACCCTGACGCGCGCGGCTGCGGGGCTATGCTGCCAGGCGGACCCCGCGTCGCGCCCAAGGTCGCCGAGAACGGCTCGTCCGCTCTCGGCTTTATTATTATTCCCTCAGCCCGCCCTCCTCCTGACTTCCCGGCAGGATTCTCGCGGAACCAGGTCTATCGGATATTCCAGCTTCACCGGCGGGATCGAACCGCCCTCCAACCTCTCCAGGATCCGCCGCACGGCCGAGCGGGCCATGTCGCGGGAATAGATGCGCATGGTGGTCAGGGGCGGCACGGCGTGGCGCGAAAGCTCGGTATCGTCGAAGCCGATGACGCTCACGTCCT
>Ga0268360_1002817_pt1 | contig 12371 bp, 7 predicted proteins | sample BioMet11_FD_192465 | JGI IMG/M metagenome (GOLD analysis project Ga0268360, IMG submission 192465) | Sewage microbial communities from Oakland, California, United States - Biofuel 11 (Illumina Assembly) | ecosystem: Engineered > Wastewater > Sewage > Unclassified | place: USA: California... | reverse complement strand
GGCCATTGCCCACCCCGGCCGCCTTGCGGAACAAATCGACGATATTAAACGGCGACACCCCCCGGTTGGCCGAAGAGGCTTCCAGAAACACCGCCCAGGGCGTGGTTTCCTGGCGAAAACCCAAGGTGTCCAGCCCAAAACCCTGCACGGCTTCGCCGCACAGCCGCTTGGCCAAAAGCCTCGCCGCCACGCTGGACGTGAGGTTGACCACGGCCTCGGGCGCAAATTCCCGGACGATCTGATCGGTGAAGCGACTTACGCGGGCCAAGGCGCCGTGCCAGTCCCGATCCAGCCCGGCCAGCAACTGCGCCCCGGGCAAGGGGAAAACCTGGCCGACCTCGGGTAACAGCCTGGCCGCCCCGGCAAAATTTTCCAGGCACGCCAAGGCGATCGTGTGCCCGGCCGCGGCCAGTTCCGCCAGGGCCGGCTGGGACTGGAGCAGATCGCCCAGCCGCGTCAGGTTTTGCACGAGCAAGCGCATAGCCGCTCCCATACCAGGAACTTCCTGGCGGCCAAAGCATTTTTCCGGCCGCTTCACGGCTTGTTGGCCCGGCTTGAAGATGCTATCGGACCTCAAGAACAACAGATAGGCTTGCCCGGCCAACCATCCGCCATGACATGCCATTTCGATGACAGTGGTTTCACCGCCAGGGTGCGCAAACTGGCCCGCTTCCTGCCGGACGGCAAACAGCCCGAGCTGTGCCGCCTGGTGGAGGACGCGGAGCAGGCCCTGGACGTTTTGGCCCGGGAACGCGCCGACCTGGCCGACCAGAACAGGCTCTACGCCGCCGAGGCGGTCCGCCTGCGCGACCGGGTGCGACGTTTGTGCCAGCAGCGCGACCGGTTGCAAGGTATTTTCCGAGCCAACATCCAGGCCTTCGCGACGTTCCGCTCGGCCCTGACCCTTTCCCGGGGACTGCGCAGCCTGGCCGAACTGCCCGAGGTCATAGTCAAGCTTGGCCAAGCCATGGACGTGCCCGTCCTGACCTGCCTGCTGTGCCGGGAGGATTTCGGGTCGAACGACGCATTGACCCATCTGCGGCCGGGGCGAGCCGCCCTGGAAGCGGCCCTGGGCGACCTGCCGCATCGGGACTCCCCGCAATCCTTGTATATGGGCACGCTGACGGCCTTGCCCGAACCGGCCTTTTTTTTCGGCCCGGACCCCTGGACCGCCCGGCCGCACTTGGCCGGCGGTTCCTGTTGTATCAGCCCCTTGGCGGACAAGTACCGACCGAACCGAATCCTAGGCGCCCTGGTCCTGGCCGATCCCGATCCCGGCCGCTATGCGCCGGACAAGGGGACTGATTTTCTCGAACATTTCTGTGAGATTTTTGCCGGCGACCTCCAGCACGTCCGTATCCACGAGGTGCTCACCCGCCAGCGGGAATCCGACGAACTGACCGGCATTCCCAACCGGGCCTACCTGACTCGGCATGGGCCGCCGCTTCTGGCCATGGCCGCGCGCAAGGGCGCGCCCCTGACCATGCTCTTTTGCGACCTGGACCGCTTCAAGGCCGTCAACGATACCTTCGGTCACGCCGTGGGCGACGCGGTCCTTGTCACCGTGGCCCGGACCATGGCCGACCAGATCCGGGCCTACGACCTGCTGGCCCGGCTCGGCGGCGATGAATTCGTCCTGCTTTTGCCCGACACCGGCCCGGATCAAGCCGTGGCCATGGCCGAACGCATCCGCGTCTCCGTGACCAAAGCCGTGGCCGGTCTCGGCCTGCGCGGTCTTCCCGGACTGTCCGTGGCCATCGGCTTGGCCCGCTACGAGCCCGGACAAACTATTGACAGTCTGATCCGACAAGCCGACGCCTCCATGTACGCCGACAAGCGTAATACACCCGACACTTAACCGCTCCGGAGTCCCCCATGCCCGTCTCCCTGTTGTTCCGCCGCGTCGTTTTTTTTCTGGTATTACTCTTTGTTACCGTCGCCACCCAAGCTCCGGCCGCCTCCCGTGTCGACACGTTGACGACCGCCATGACCCTGGAGGAAAAGGTCGGCCAGCTTTTCATGGTCTGGTTTCAGGGCCCCAAGCTGTCCGACGATTTGGTAGAGCTTATCCGGGACCGCCATGTGGGCGGCTTCATCCTCTATTCCCTGCCCGGCAACATCGAGTCCCCGGGGCAAGTGGCCAAGCTCACGAGCGACCTTCAGGCCCAGGCGGCCGCGACGCCCCGGGACCTGGGCCTGCTCATCGGCGTGGACCAGGAAGGCGGGCCCGTGGCCCGGCTGCGCCAAGGGGTGACTCTTTTCCCGAGCCAGATGGCCCAGGCGGCCACGGGCCGGGCCGATCTGGTCCGGCTGGCCGCCACCATCACCGGTCAGGAACTTACGGCCCTGGGCATCAACGTGGATTTCGCCCCGGTGGCCGACGTCAACGTCAATCCGGCCAATCCGGTGATCGGCATCCGCTCCTTCGGCTCGGACCCGGCCCTGGTGGCCCGGCTGACCGCCGCCGCCACCGCCGGCTACGGCGCCGCCGGCATCATCTGCACGCCCAAGCATTTTCCCGGCCACGGCGACACCAACGTGGATTCCCATGTCGGCCTGCCTGTGGTCACCCATGACGCGGCCACCCTGGGCAAGGTTGATTTTCCGCCTTTTCGGGCGGCCTTCGCGGCCAAGGCGCCAGCGGTCATGACCGCCCATGTCCTCATCCCGGGCCTGACCGCCAACGACCTCCCGGCCACCCTCTCCCCCCGCATCCTGCACGGCATCCTGCGCGGACGTCTCGGCTTCGACGGTGTGATTTTTTCCGACTCCCTGGGCATGGGGGCGGTGGCCAACCGCTACGGCACGGCCGAGGCGGCCGTGATGGCCCTGGCCGCCGGCGCCGACGTGCTGTTGATCGGCGCCGATGCCGGACGGTCCCTTGCCGAGCGGCTGGAAGCCATGGACCGGGTGGTCGAGGCCGTGCGCCAGGGGCGTGTGCCCCTGGCCCGGCTTGACGCGGCCGTGACCCGGGTGCTGCGGCTCAAGGAACGTTTCGGTCTGCTGGACGCCTCCCGGCTGGCCACGCCCGTCGCCAACCTCGACCGCCGGGTGGGAACGCCCGCCCATCTGGAAGTGGCGCGCCGCATTGCCCAGCGCAGCCTGACCGCCCTGAACCTGGACAAACGCCTTCTCCCCTTGCCGGCCCACCCCGACACCCTGCTCGTGCGCCCGAAATCCGGACGCGAGACCCTGGACGAGCCGGCAGAAGCCGCCCTTGCCCAATGGCCCGGCGTGACCACGGTCTTTGCCCCGGCCGATCCCGACCCCGAGACCATCGCGGATCTGGCCGCCAAGGCCACCTCCGCCCGCCATGTCGTCTTCCTGTCGACCAATGCCAGCCGTCGCCCCGGACAAATTCGCCTGGCCGAGGCCCTGGCCAAGGCCGCGCCCGACCGGCTGGTGCTGGTAGCGGCCGAATCCCCCTACGACCTGCCCGTCCTGCCCAAGGCGCCGGTACGCGTGGCCCTGTACGGCGAAACTCCGATCGGCCTGAACGCCCTCCACAAGGCGCTTTTCACCCCGTTCCGCTTCACCGGCCGCTGCCCGGCCCGCCTGGAGACCGTCGCGCCGTAACTGCCGTCACCGCGAAGGCGTGCTGCCCGATCGGTATTGTGGCAACGATGCGACGGGCATGCAGCGCACCAGATCGCACAGTGACATCCGTCCGCCCGGCAAGAAAAAACCGGGCCCCTGTCTCTTGACGATCTTTCGGTTATGGTTTTGGATACCGCAAATATCTTCGTACCAGGAGCCTTTATGAACGGTCGCCAATTCGCGCACGCACCCGGCAAGATGTGCCTCGTGTGCGGCATCGTCCTCAGCATCCTGATCATCATCTCCTGCCTTGTCGGCAACATCATCCTCGCCATTGCCCTGGGGCTGGTCGGCGCGCTTGGCACCTGGCTTGCCGCCCGGCGCATGGACGCCCCGCTACGGCGTCTCTACGACGGCCTCGTGCGCATGAACACGGACCATCGTGCCTTTCTCCTGGATGACGTTCTGACCTGGAAATCCCTCGGCCCCTTGGCCGCTCAGGCCAGCGAAGCCCTGGAATTCAACATGCGCCGCCGGGAATACTATCGCAGCGCCATCCTGGCCGTGGGCACGCCGTTTTTCATCTGCAACACCGAGGGCCGCATCACCCAAACCAGCCACTCCTTTTGTGAGATGCTCGGCAAAACGGAAAACGACGTCGTGGGCAAGACCGTCAGCCAGGCCGTCTACAACAAGGATGGAGCGTCGCTTACGGAAAAGGCCCTGCGAGAAGAGAGCAGCATCCATGCCGAGCGCGACCTCGTCTTCTGGAACGGAAAGCATGTTTCCTGTTTTTTTTCAGTGCGCTGTTTCAAGGGCCTGCGCGGAGATCTGCTCGGCGCCGTGGTCACCCTCACCGATTTGAGCGAACTGCGCGCGCAACAACAAAAAACCGAACAGGCCCAGGCGGAATTGCGCGATCTCGGCGGCGAGATCAACGAATTGTCCCAGCGTGTGGCCTCGGCCTCGGAAGAGCTGTCCGCCTCCTCCGATGAGCAGGCCCGCGGCGCCAAGCAGCAAAAAGAACAATCCGACTCCGTGGCCACTTCCATGGAGGAAATGACCTCCACGGTCCTGGAGGTGGCTCAAAACGCCTCCAAGACCTCCGAAGCGGCCGATGCCGCCAACCAGGCCGCCGAAACCGGCGCCAGCCAGATCCGCGCAGCCATCACCGGCATCAAGGCCGTAGCATCCGCCACCGGCAAGCTCGGCCAGGTCCTGACAGCCCTGGACGGTCAGGCGGCCGAAATCGGCCGGATCATCGGCGTGATCAACGACATTGCCGACCAGACCAACCTGCTCGCGCTCAATGCCGCCATCGAAGCGGCCCGGGCCGGCGAGGCCGGACGCGGTTTTGCCGTGGTGGCCGACGAGGTGCGCAAACTGGCCGAAAAGACCATGACCGCCACCAAGGAAGTGGAAAAGGCCATCCACGAGATCCAGGACGGTTCCCGCCATGCCGTGGGTTCCATGCACGAGACCGAGACCCGGGTGACCGAAAGTACCGAGGCCACGGACAAGGCCGGACAGGCCCTGGACCACATCATGGAACGCATCCGGGAAGTGACCGGGCAGGTGGCCCAGATCGCCACGGCGGCCGAGCAGCAATCCGCCGCCGCCGAGGAGATCAACCGCAATATCGAGGTCATTGCCGCGGTCGCCTCCGAGGCCGACGAGGGCGCCTCCCAAACCGCCCAGGCTACCCGGGAACTGGCCGAACTGGCCCAGTCCCTGCTCGCCTTGGCCAGCACCTTTGCCGACCGGGACGAAAAAAATCTCCGCCTTCGCGAATCCGAAGGCCGCATGAAGGGCATTTTGCCCAAGCTCACCCAGGAATTCATCCGGGAACAGTTCGGCGAGCAGGTCTACGACCACATGCAGGAGACCATGGGCCATCCCACCTTCCTGCCCACCCAGAACTATCCGGATCAGGTCCTGCGCCAGATGGCCGATATCGTGGCCGCCAAGACAGGCAAATTGCAACGCGACGTGTTCCTCAAGTTGGGCCACTACACCATCAAGGGCTTCCACCGCCTCTATCCGCGCTACTTCAAGGGCGACACCCTCAAGGAATTCTACCTGACCATGAACGAGACCCATGCCCGGTTGACCAAGGACATGCCGGGCCTCATGCCGCCGCGCTTCACCTACGAGGACCAGGGCGATCGGCTCATCATGACCTACCATTCCCGGCGCGGCTACGGGGAATATTTCGAAGGCATCCTGAGCGGCGCGGCGGAATACTTCCACGAACCGGTCCGCATCACCGTGACCGCCCCGGACAAGAACACGGCCCGGGCGGAAATCCAGTTCCTGGCCAAAAGCAAGCGTCCCAAGGCGCTCGGCGCCTAAGCCGCTCTCCGGGGCCACGGCACGCGTCGTGGCCCCGGAAACGCCCCTGTGCCGGCCGGAGTGCCCCGTGCTGACCATCGCCTGCTACAGCTTCGACGATCCCAACCAGGCCTGCGCCAGGCTGCGCGTCCTGGAGCCGGCCCGGGCGCTGGGCCAGACGGTGCGCCTGTTGTGGGGCGCGGTGCCCCAGGGACAAGGACACCGCGTGCGGCATGATATCCTGGAGACGGGCGATGTGGTGCTCATCCAACGCGTCTTCCCTTTTCCAGGCACCGCGCCGCTGCTTGAGACCATTTTTGCCTCCGGCAAGCCCGTGGTCTATGACACCGACGACGACTGGACCAGCCTGCCCGCAAGCCATGACTTTTTCCCGGATCTCGGACAACGCCTGCCACTTATCCTGGATACGGCCCGCCGAGCCCGTCTGGTCACGGTGAGCACGCCGAGCCTGGCGGCGGTGTTCGAAGCCCGGGGCGCCCGGCACGTCCAGGTGGTGCCCAATTGCTTGCCCGACGCCCTCTGGCCCCCCACCCCGCCACCCGACCGACCCGTGACAGCCGTGGGACTGGCCGCCACTCCCTCCCACCGGAGCGATCTGGCCCCCTTGGAAATGGCGCTTTCCCGACTGGCTAACCGACTCGGCCAGTCGGCCCGCTGGGTATTTTTCGGCTGTCCGCCCGATAAAAGTCTTTTTCCCGGGGCCACCGTGCTCCCCTTCAGCCAGGACTACGGCGCTTATGCCGCTCGCCTACCGCGCCTGGGTCTGGCCATCGGTCTGGCGCCCCTGGCCGACACGGCCTTCAACCGAGCCAAAAGCCCCATCAAGTGGATGGAATACGCCGCCTGCGGCCTGGCCGGCGTGTTCGCTGATCTCCCACCGTACCAGGGTGTGGTGGAACAGGAACGCACCGGCCTGCTGGTCGGACCCGATCCCCGGGACTGGTGCCAGGCCGTGGAACGGCTCGTGCGGGACCCGGCCCTGCGCAAGCGCCTCGCCTGCCAAGCCTGGGAAGCCGTCTCCCGGGAACATCTGCTTTCCGCCCAGGCCGCACTGTACCGGCAGGCCTGGCAAGCCGCCACCCAACGAGGCGCGTCATGAACGATCATGAGGACCGGGACACCTTCCCGACCATCCCGCCGGCGTTGGCCGATCGGCTCCTGGCCGGCACCCTTGGTCGCGAACATCTGGTCCAAACCGCTGCCTTGGCCAGGCAAGCCGGGCCGAGCCTGGGACCGGGTCTGACCGAACTCCCCGGCCTGCTGCTGGCGGCGGCCCTGGAGGAGGACAGCCTGCACGGACCCACGGCCGCGGCGCTCCTTGCGGCCGCCACGAACCGCCAATCGCCGAAGCTGCACCCGCACCCGGAATTCGTCGCCCTGCTGACGCGCGTTGTCCGCGCCTTCACCCTTCCCGACCATGTCGACGCCTACCGGCATCTGGCGGCCCAGGACGACCGGGAACGCCTGCGTGCCTATCTCGAAACCGAATGCCGCACCGGCCGCCATCGGTTGTTCTGGTTGCACGTGGCCTTGCGCCAAGCCGTCATCGATCGGGTGTTTGCCTGGGGCAAGTCCCTGATCGCCGCCGCCCTGCCCCCCGGACTTCCCTCCCTGGCTGCCAAGCTGACCGCCGACCTGGAACTGCTGGCCGGCCGGCCCGACAGGGCCCTGGACCACTATGAAACGGCCGAGCGCCTGGCGCCCTGGCCCGCCGGGCTGTTTCGCCTGGGTTTGGCCGCCTGGCAGGCCGGCGCCACCGAACAGGCCATCGCGCATCTGCGCGGCATCGTCCACCGGCATCCCTGGCAGGCCTCGGCCACACTGGCCCTGTTCGATCTGGTCCGTGGCCGGGACACGGCCCGATCCGCCCTGCCCGGACAGGTGGCCATCTGCCTGTTTACGTACAACAAAGCGCAGGATCTCGATCGGACCCTAGCCGGCGTTTTCGCCTCGGACCTGGGCGGCGCCACGGTCACGGTGCTCGACAATGCCTCCCGCGACGCCACCCCGGCCGTACTGGCCGGTTGGCGCGACCGGGTCGGTGCCCATCAGCTGCAACTTATATCCCTGCCGGTCAATATCGGCGCCCCGGCCGCCCGAAACTGGCTCATGACCGCCGCGCCCGCCGTCAGGCAATCCCTGTTCACGGTCTATCTCGACGACGACGTACGGCTTCCCACGGATTGGCTGTCACGCCTAGGCGCGGCCGTGGAAACCTATCCCGAGGCCGGCGTCTGGGGCTGTCGGATCGCCGACGCGGCCAATCCGGCCATTGCCCAGAGCGTGAGCGCCACCCTGTTGCCGCCCCCAACCGGGGACGAACCCGAGCCTGGTCCGCAACTGAGCGCCCTGCACGCCGAAACCTTCGATATGGGGGGATTTAGCCATCTGCGGCCGTGTCTTTCGGTCATGGGCTGCTGCCATCTGTTCCGCACGGACCGGCTGCTTGGCGGTGGCGGGTTCGACATCCGCTTTTCCCCATCCCAGTACGACGACCTGGATCACGACCTGCGCCTGTGCCTTTCCGGCCGGCCGGCCGTGTACCAGGGACATCTGGCCGTGGGCCATGCCCGTCCATCGGCCATACTGGTCCCGCTCCGCCCGGCCCAGACCGCCTGCAATCAGGCCAATCGAATCAAACTCATGGGCAAGCATCGGGAACGATTGAGGGAACTGGCATCGCTGTCCCGGTACGTACTGGCCCATGATCTGGCCGACAAGGCACGCCTGCTGGCCGGTACGGACGTTCCCGATGCCACCATGCGTCTCTGGCAGGCCATGACCTGCGACAGCGAAACGGGAAAGCAATCGGGGCGATCGTAAAACGGCGGGAAGTACACCCCTGCCGGCGTGGCCGGAGAGGGGAGCTGAGCCCGGCTCTTCAGGGGTGGGGCTGATCGCCTTCGGCCGCGTCGGACAGGGGAAACGACAGCCGAAACACGGTCCCCTGGCCCGAACCGAAGGTCAAGGCGCCGCGCAGTTGCCGTGTGAGCTGCACCACAAGCTGCATGCCCAAGGTCTTGCACGCTTCCGGGTGAAATCCCTCGGGCAGCGCCACGCCGTCATCGGCGACCTCGGCCCGGACAAAAGCGTCCGAGACCGCTACAGCCAGACGAATCTCGCCGGTCTTGCGGCCGTCAAAACCGTGCTTGATGGCGTTGGTCAGCAGTTCGTTGACGATCAGCCCAAACGGGATGGCCTTGTCCACTGGCAGGTGACAGGCAGCAAGATCGAGGACGATATCCAGGCGCTTGTTTCCGCGCAGGGTCTGGATCACCCGCGGGGCCAACCGCTCCAGGTATTCCTTTACATCGACCCGGCCCAGATCCCCAGACCGGTACAGTTCCTCGTGGACCAGGGCCATGGACGCGATGCGGTTGCGGCTCTCGTCGAAGAGTTCCTGAATCGCCGGGTCTTCGATGCCGTCCTTCTGGAGAAACAACAGACTGGAAATGATCTGCAGATTGTTTTTGACCCGGTGGTGCACTTCCTTGAGCAGGACTTCCTTTTCGAGCAAGGAATTGCGCAACTGCACCTCCTTGCTTTTGCTCTCGGTCACGTCCCGGATCACCCCGACAATGAAGCGTTCTCCCACGGTATCGACGAAAAGCCCCTTTTTGGTGACAAGCACATGCGGGTTGCCCTGGCTGTCGGTAAAGGGCTCCGCGGTGATGTCTTCCTGGCCGGTTTCCAGAACAAACCGGTCCCTCTCCAAAAACAACTCCGCCTCTTCCTGGGGCACGAAATCGATATCCAACTTGCCCTGAATCTCTTCGCTCGTGTGGCCGAGCATTTGGCACAAGGCCTCGTTGACCAGGACGAAGCGGTGCTCGGCATCCTTGACGAACACCGGATCAGGGATGGTTGACAGAATACGGGCCAAAAATTCCCGGGAACGGTTACGCTCCTCCTCGGCCTTGCGCCGCTCGGTAATGTCGCGGGACACGCCGACATAGCCCAAGAAATGTTCCGCAGCATCAAACATGGGCCGCACAACGGTTTCCACCCAGACCGTGGAGCCATTGTGCCGGTACAACTCCAATTCGAGGCGCTCCACCGAGCCGATATCCTCGGCCACATCCGGATGCGCGGCCACGGCGGCCTGAACCTTGGCATAGGATTCGGGGGTCATGATCTCCGGCAAGGACTCCCGCATGGCCCGCTCCACGGACAGGCCCCGGAGTTTCTGCACCGACGGACTGATATAGGTCAGTCGAAATTCCGGATCGAGGGTAAAGATGAGGTCATGGGCATTGTCGGCCAGCAACCGGTACTTGGCCTCGCTTTCCCGCAAGGAGCGTTCCGCTTCCAATTGCGCGGAGATGTCACGTAAAAAAACCAGGGAGCCGGGACGTCCGCCCACGACAAACGGTACCGCCGCCCCTTCCACGTCCATGAGCGTGCCGTTGCCACGTATATACTGCTGGGAGCACAGTTCCACCGGTTGGGATTCCTCCAGGACCCGGCGCATGCGCCGTTCGACCGTGCTCCGGGAGGTCTCGGCCACATAATCAAGAACAGGCCGTCCGTTGAGTCGCTCCAGGCTCTCGACCCCGAACAGGCGCAGGGCCGCGACATTGGCGTAGACGAATCGGCCGGCCGCATCATGCACAAAAAGGGCCTCGGGCGCGCTTTCGACCACCAGGCGGTAATGCTCCTGGCTTTCGCGCAGGGCCTGTTCCTGGCGATGATACAAAGCGAGATGGTGGCGCAGCAACAAATACAGACAGAGCGCCGTTACCAGGACAAAAGCAAATCCCTTGAGCATGGACACGCGGAACAACGAGTCCGGGGAATCCGGGAAGCTGGAAACCACCAATGAGTCGGAGATGGAAATCCACAACAGGCCAATCAGTGTATATGCCAGGACAATTTTCACAGGCTCGAACAACATCAACCGGCTTTTCAATTGCCGCATGCTGTTGCTTAGCTGTGGCTCTGTGAGCGGCGCTGTACTGTGTTTCCGGTCCACCAGCGGCCTCCCGGCCTATTGCTGTTCCGTGGCCTTGGTCAGCCGCGTCACATTGGATTTGGTAAAAAAACCGTCAAAGCCATCATAGCGTTGAATGTACTCGTTGACCAGATAGGTATACGGCGACATCACGGAAAAAATCTGTTTGAGCCCTTCTTCGCGTGAGCCCACCAGTTCCGATAGAAACCCCAAACCGGCTTGGCCAAGCCCGGCCACGACCTCCTCAATGCGGGTCACATTGAAAGCCAGATGATGGGGACGCAGACCGTAATTGCGGATGAAACGCTCGGTGGGGCCGATTTGGGCCGGATCGTCGCTGTCCGAGGGACTGATGCCCGAGGTGAAGACCTGGGCATATTCGCCGTCGGCCAACCGGGCCACATTGGTGATGGAATTGAGGGCGTCCACATACACGGCAAAGGCGAACCGGTAGTTGGTCAGGGCCAGGAACTCCAAAATAGCCGCATCGCGTTGACGGGCCCGCACCCGGGTCGCCACGTGATCAAGGCCCCGGATATGGGCCCGCCAGGGATCGGCCGGCGTTGGCACCACTATCTCCAGGGGGCGGGTCACGCTGTGGTCGAAACGACCCGGCGCGCCCTTCCACTCGATAAAACCCAGACTGTTGCCGGTGTGGACCGAAGGCGCGGTCTGGATAAAGGCGTAGGTGTCGGTGACAATGGGCGCGGCGGTCAGGAAGGTCACGCCGCGCTGTTTTTGCACTGCCACATAGCGGTCGAGGTCATGGCAGGTGTAGACAAAGGTTTCGAGCCGACCGGCCACGACCGACGGCGTCTTGGCACCGTGGTTGTAGGGCGTAAAGGGATTGTCGCCGCCCTGGCGGGCCTGGAGGAGGAAATCGGCCCCAAACCCGTCGCGTAACACCAGGCTCGTCGCGGTGTCAGTCGCAAAGGCCGCGACCTGGGCAAGGGCCGTCGTGCCGACCATCTCCTTTGCGGCCGGAAGCAGGTCCTCGGGCGCGGTGGTGACCATGACCGCGGCCAGCCCGCCGACCAGCCCTTCCAGACCTGCGCGACGCCGGGCCGCGAGCACCTTTTCCACCTCGGCCAGCAGCACGGCATCGTCATTGTGAAACGCCACCCCCATACCACCTCCTGCCTGTGGTTTTTCCGGCCTTACAACATATCGACCGGGTCCAGATCCAGGGTCAGCCGCACGTCGCCCGCCTTGCCCAGGGCCTCCCGGGCAGCGGCGAACACCTGGCGCGCCGCCGGCCAATCCGGGGCCTTGAGCAAACAATGGAACCGCCGCCGGCCGGCCAAAAGCGCCAAAGGCGCCGGAGCCGGCCCGAGCACCCGTACGCCCAAGGTCGCGGCGACCCGGCGCATGGCCTCGCCCGCCACGGCCACACGTTCCGGTCCAGTTTCGACCTCGCGGGCAAAACTCAACCGTACCAAGGCTAAACGGGTAAACGGGGGATAGCACAACCGCCGGCGCCGGGAAAGTTCCTGTTCGAAAAATCCCTCAAAATCCCCGGTAATCACGTGCT
>Ga0268360_1002810_pt1 | contig 12399 bp, 12 predicted proteins | sample BioMet11_FD_192465 | JGI IMG/M metagenome (GOLD analysis project Ga0268360, IMG submission 192465) | Sewage microbial communities from Oakland, California, United States - Biofuel 11 (Illumina Assembly) | ecosystem: Engineered > Wastewater > Sewage > Unclassified | place: USA: California... | reverse complement strand
AGAAGGGCATGAAAGCCGTCTACGCCGAAAAATAAGCGTCGGCGCATGAACGCCCCCTCCGGTGCAGAAACTGTACCGAAGGGGGCGATCTTATGCCTGATACGGACCCGGAACAGGGGAAAGAACGCGGGAACGGCGGACGTGCGCCGGAAGACATCTACCTGAAGGACGAAATGCGGGATATGGGCTCCGCCACCGTGAAGACGGAGCGGGGCACGATCCACTGCCTCACCATTGTGGGACAGATCGAGGGCCATCAGCTCCTGCCGTCCGACACCAAGTCGACGAAGTACGAGCACGTGCTGCCGCAGCTGGCGGCCATCGAGGAGTCCGACGACATCGACGGCCTTCTGGTGCTGCTCAACACCATGGGCGGCGACATCGAGGCGGGGCTGGCCATCGCGGAGGTCATCGCCGGGATGTCGAAGCCCACGGCGTCGCTGGTTCTGGGCGGCGGGCACTCCATCGGCGTGCCCATGGCCGTGGCGGCGAAGATGTCCATGATCGCGCCGTCGGCGGCCATGACGATCCATCCGGTGCGGCTGACGGGCGTGGTCATCGGCGTGCCGCAGACCTACGCCTATTTTTCCCGCATCCAGGAGCGCATCGTGGATTTCGTCGTGAAAAACTCCCGGATCTCCCGGCAGCAATTCACGGAGATGATGCTGCGGACCGGCGAACTCGCCTCCGACGCGGGCACCATCGTCTACGGGGAGGAGGCGGTCGCGGCGGGGCTCATCGACCGGGTGGGCGGCATCGCCGACGCGCTGGCCTGGCTCCACGGCGAAATCTCCGCGCGGCGCCTCAGCTCTTCGGGTAAGACAGACCGGCCATGAAGCCGTCCAGCGCCGTGGACTGCACGTCGCCCGCCACCACCTCGTTGCGGTAGACGATGATGTCGGCCACCACGGACGTGTCTCCGGTGGGATGGTTCGTCACGCTGTACGTATAGCGCATGGCCTCCATCCCGCCGTACTTTTCCAGATCGAAGCCCTGGGCCTTCTGCAGCTTGTTGTACTCGGCGTAGACGCCGGAAAAGTCCCTGGGGATCAGGATGCTCTGCTGGTCGACGGGCTCCTCTGCGACCTCCCAGCCCAGAGAACGCAGGTACGCCACGCGCTGGCCGTTGTCCTTCACCACCGCGCCGCCGGAGGCCGCGGCGCCCTTTTTGACGGAGGAGACGATGAGCGAGACCGCCGCCGCAAGGGCGATGAGCGCCGCAAGGAGGATCAGGAGCTTTCTTTTGTTTACCTTCGCTGTCATGACAAACATGTAAATCACCTCGCTGCCTGTTTGTAAAATCTATTCGCCGTCCGCACGGCTTATGACAGGGCAGCGGACAGGGCGGCGGTTTTCCGCCGGAGGGCGGAAAAAATACTTTGGCAGATTGATGCATGGCGGACGGAAGTGAAAACGGCCGTTCGGTGCTTATGTTAACGGTTTTTTCCAGAAAATTGTTCTATGAACGAAATATGAACAAACTTTGCCAAAAAATGATATTGAAAATTGCTCTAAATACGTATATTATGATACATGTCAAAATCACGGATTATACGCTTACAATCTATTGTAGGAGGGACGGCCGATGTCCAGCAGGATTTCGCAGAGCGTTATCGTTCAGATGAAGGAAGCCACCCCGAGGCCCATCGGGGTTGTCGACAGTGCGGGCATGGTGGTCGCTTCCAGCGACCTTGCTCTGATCGGTTCGCACATTATCAGCGCGGAGAATATCGCGGCCGCGGGGGGAGAGCGCTGCGCCGTATACGGCGGCAGGACTTTCCGCGCCATGAACGGGCCGGATATGCGCCTTGATTACGCGGTCTTCGTGGAGGGGACGGACGAGACGGCGGCGAGTCTGTGCGTCATGGCGTCCATCGCCGTTTCCGAGGCGAAGACGTACTATGACGAGAAGTATGACAAGTCCGCCCTGGTAAAGAACATCATCACGGACAACATCCTCCCGGGCGACATCTATGTCCATGCCCGCGAGCTCCACTTTACGGCGGACGTTCCGCGCGCGGTGTTCTTCGTCCGCCAGATCGGGAAGGCGGACGTGGCCGTCGTGGACGCCATCCGCAGGCTATTCCCGGAGAAGCAGAAGGATTTCGTCATCTCCATCAGCGAGACGGACGTGGCCGTCGTCAAGGAAGTCGGCCCGAACGCGGACGCCAAGGAGCTTTCGCGCCTGGCGCTCTCCATGGAGCAGGCGATCTCGGACGAGCTCGGGATCAAGACCGTCATCGGCATCGGGACCATCGCCCATCATCTGCGCGAGCTTGCCGGCCGCTATAAGGAGGCCCAGGTCGCCATCGACGTGGGCAAGGTGTTCGACACCGACAAGACCATCATCAACTATGAGAACCTGGGCATCGCCCGGCTCATTTACCAGCTTCCCACCACCATGTGCGAGATGTTCCTGTCCGAAGTATTCAAGATGAACCCCATCGATTCCCTGGACGACGAGACGCTGTCCATCATCAACGAGTTCTTCGACAACAACCTCAACATCTCCGAGACCTCGCGCAAGCTGTTCGTGCACCGCAACACCCTGGTCTACCGCCTGGGCAAGATCAAGAAGCTCACCGGTCTCGACCTGCGCGAGTTCGATCAGGCCATCGTGTTCAAGGTGGCGCTCATGGTCAAGAAGTATCTCAATTCCCAGAAAGCGAACTGATTGGAGAACCGTAACGAATGGTCCAGTTTACTGATGTGTTCAAGTCTTATGAAAACGGGACGAAAGCGCTGAAGGGCGTCAATTTCCAGATCGCCGACGGCGAATTCGTCTTCATCGTGGGGCCGTCCGGATCCGGGAAGACCACGGTCATCAAGCTCATTACCGGCGAAATTGCGCCGACGGACGGGACGGTCAACATCAACGGCTTCGATCTGGGGACGATCAAATTCTCGAAGCTGCCGTACCTGAGGCGGACGCTGGGCGTCGTGTTTCAGGATTTCCGGCTGATCGAGGACAAGACCGTGTACGAGAACGTGGCCTTTGCCATGCGCGTCGTCGGTTCGTCGAACAAGGAGATCCGCCGCCGCGTGCCGTATGTCCTCGAGCTCGTTGGACTGGACACGCGCATGCACCGCCGGCCGCAGGAGCTTTCCGGCGGCGAGCAGCAGCGCGTCGCCATCGCGCGGGCGCTGGTCAACAACCCCAGCATCATCATCGCCGACGAGCCGACCGGGAACCTGGACCCGGCCAGGAGCCTGGAGATCATGCTGCTCCTTGAAAAGATCAACGAGCTCGGCACCACCGTCCTCGTGGTGACGCACGAAAAAGGGCTCGTCAACTCCTTCTCCAAGCGCGTCATCGCCATCGACGGCGGCAGGGTCATCAGCGACGGAATGGACGGGTACTACAACTATGAAACGAAATAGAGCCGGATATTACATAAAAGAGGGCGTCAGCAGTATCTTCAGGCACGGCTTCATGTCGTTCGCGTCCATTTGCGTCATCATCGCCTGCCTCATCATCATGGGGAGCTTCGCGCTCCTGGCGCTGAACGTCAATTCCATCATCAAGACGCTGGAGTCGGAAAACCAGATCCTCGCCTATGTGGACGAGAACCTGTCGGAGAGCGAGGCCCGCGCGCTTCAGTCCCAGATCGAGCAGGTGGCCAACGTCAAGTCCGCCCAGTTCGTCTCCCGGGACGACGCGATGAAGAGCTTCGTCTCCACCTACGACGACCAGTCCCTTTTCGACGGGCTGGACTCCTCGGTCCTGCGCCATCGCTACATCATCTACCTTGACGACATCGCAAAGATGGCCGACACGCAGCAGGCGCTCGTCAATGTGCAGGGGATCGCCAAGGTCAGCGCGCATCTCGAGATCGGGCGCGGCTTCGTGCGGGTGCGCAACATCGTCTCCGCGGTTTCTCTGGTGCTGGTGATCATCCTCTTCGTGATCTCGCTTTTCATCATGTCGAACACGATCAAGCTCACCACCTTCGAGCGGCGGGACGAGATCGCGATCATGAAAATGGTGGGAGCCACCAGCGGGTTCATCCGATGGCCCTTCGTCATCGAGGGGCTCATCCTGGGCAGCATCGGCTCCCTCTCCGCGTACCTTATCCAGTGGGGCGTCTATAAGCTGGTATCGGATGACGTCATCGCCGCGTCGGGCCTCTCCTTTGTGAAGGCGCTGCCGTTCGCCACGATCGCCGCGCCGATGCTGGGCGCGTTCCTCGCCGTCGGCCTGGGCGTCGGCATCATCGGCAGCCTGGTGGCGATCCGCAACTACCTGAAGGTGTGACGCTCCCGCGCCCATATCCGCAACTATTCGGAGGAAAGACATGACAAAGAAAAAGGCTTTCATCAGGATCATGGCGATCATCCTTGCCGCGCTGATGGCGGGGTCCGTTCTCGTGAGCGTGATCGCGTCCACCAGGGCCCGCGCCGTGACGCAGAGCGAGATCGACGACCTGCAGAGCCAGCAGAAGGAGATCCAGCAGAAGCAGCAGGATCTGAAATCTCAGATCAATTCCCTGCAGTACAGCCAGTCCTCCGCCATTGCGAAGAAGGAAGTGCTGGACGAGCAGGTCCAGCTCACGCAGGACGAGATCGACAACCTGGACGGCCAGATCAAGGAATACGACACCCTCATCGCCGAGAAAACGGTGGAGGTCCAGGATGCACAGCAGGCCGAGGAGAAGCAGTGGGACGTCTATAAGGTCCGGATGCGCGTCATGGAGGAAAACGGGACCATCTCCTACTGGGCGATCATCTTCGGCGCCAGCAGCTTTTCCGATATGCTGGCCCGGATCGACATGGTGTCCGACATCATGCAGTCCGACGAAAGCTCTTACCAGAACCTTGTCGCCGCCCGCAAGGCGACGGAGGACGCAAAGACCGCGCTGGAGAATACCCAGCAGCAGCAGAAGACCAAGCAGACCGAGCTGACCGCGTCCGAAGCCACCCTCCAGAGCCAGGTCGAGGAGGCCTCGGCGCTGGTGGAGCAGATCGAAGGCAATCTGGAAACCTACAATGAGCTCTATGACCAGACCACGGCCGAGGAGGACAAGGTCAAGGCCGCCATTGAGGAGAAGGAAGCCGAGCTCAAGAAGCAGCAGGAGGCCGAGGCGGCTGCAAAGGCCGCGGCCGAGGCAGCTGCAAAGGCCGCGGGACAGAAGACGTCGGGCGGCGGGTCGTCCGGCTCCGGCACCGGCTCTGCGGTGGGGACGGGCTCCTTTATCTGGCCCTCCTACGTGAGCAGGCGCGTGACCTCGCCCTTCGGGACCCGGTACCATCCGGTCTATCACGTCTATAAATATCACAGCGGCGTCGATATCGGCGGCGTTGGCTACGGCTCGGACGTGCACGCGGCGGACGGCGGCACCGTCATCACCGCGGAGTACAGCTCCGGCTACGGCAACTACGTCGTCATCAGCCACGGGAACGGCTACTCCACGCTCTACGGCCACATGAGCAAGCTCCTGGTCTCTGCCGGCGAAACGGTGTCCCAGGGCGACGTCATCGGCCTCACGGGCTCCACAGGGGTGTCCACCGGCCCGCACATCCACTTCGAGATATGGCTCAACGGTTCCCGGGTGAACCCGCTGGATTATTTCACGGATTACATAGCCGCCTGGGACGAATGATCTGACGGATTTCATACGCCGGAGAAGGGGCAGGCCCTTCTCCGGCGCTTTTTCGCGTTTGGGCGGACATTTTTCCTTTTTCCGCGGCATAGGCTCGCGGGAGAGGGGGTGATCGTTTGCTGGCGCTGGTGGAAAGCGGGATCGCGCGGCGGCGGCGCTGCCGCTTTTCGTTCGGCCCGTGGGGGAAAACGGGCTGGGCGCTGCTGCGGCTGGAGCTGCCGGCGGGCGTGAGGCCCGGGGCGGCTGCGCGCTGCGCGGCGCGGGCGGGGGAGGCGCTCGCCGCCGCCGGCGCCGGAACGCTTTGCTTCAGAAATGATTTCCCCTGCCGCAGGGCGTTCCTGGATGCTGGCTTCTGCGAGGCGGACTGCGGAGCGCTCCTTTCCGCCAAGGCGGGAGAGATCCTGGCCGTTTCCGCGCGCGGGGCGGACTCGGCGTATTTCTGCGCGAGGCCGATGGACGGGAACGCGATCCGCGCGGCGCGCGTGCTGTGCCGCCGTTTCCGCCGCCTGACGGCGGACGTGGAGGACGGGGAGTGGGAGCGCCTCTTCGCGGCGGCCCTGCGCTGCGGGCTCGCGCCCATGCGCCCCTGCGCGTCCGGGGAGACGCAGGCCGGCGCCGCGGTGTTCTTTTCGCCGCCCCGGACGAAAACTTTTTTGTCCCCCGGCTGCCGCGTGCTTTTCCCGTCCGGCGCCAGACCGCCCGGCGTTTTCGGCGGCAGCGAGATCCCGGACGTGCGTTTTTCCCTGCCGGAGCGGCTCCGGCCCGTTTTTCCCGCCGGCTACCCGGCGGGGGCGCTTCTTTCCGCGCTGGTGGAAGAATCGCTGGCCGATCCGGGGGAGATCGCCGTTCTTGGGCCGGAGACTTGACAAGCGCCCGCAAAATTACTATAATATGCTGACTATTTGTTTGAAGGAGCGGTCGATATGGCAGAGCCGTCAAGGTACAGAATGAGTTCTCAGCGGTTGGAAGAGCTGAAAAATGAGCTTGTCTATCTTCAGACTGTGCGTGAGAAGGAAGTTGCAGAGCACCTGCGCGAGGCTCGTTCTTTCGGCGACCTCTCGGAAAACAGCGAGTACGACGAGGCGAAGACCGAGCAGGGGAAACTCTACTCTCAGATCGCCGAGACGCAGGATCTCATCGAAAACGCCGAGATCGTCGAGGAAAGCAACAGCGCCGACAAGGTCGGCATCGGCAGCCTCGTCACGGTCCGCGACGTCGAAACGGGCGAGAAGGAAAAGTATCGGATCGTCGGCAGTCAGGAAGCCAACCCCATGGACGGCCGCATTTCCGACGATTCCCCCTTCGGCCGCAGCCTCTTCGGCCATACCAGCGGGGAGACTGTCCACTATGAGGCGCCCTCCGGCGAGCTGAAGTTCGAGATCCTGGAGATCGAAAGAGAAAAATAACGGCAGTGGCGTTCCCGGCTTCCGGGAGCGCCTGCGCGCATGATGGCCATTTCTTTCGTGGTCATTCTGTGCCCTCAGCCAAGGAAAGGAATGGTCGGAATATGGCGGAAGAAGACCGCGGCGCGGAGCCGCAGCAGGACCTTTCGGAGATCCTCCGCGTCAGGCGGGACAAGCTTGACGAGCTTCAGAAGGCGGGGCGCGATCCCTTTGCGGTGACGAAATTCGCGCGCACCGCGTGGTCCGCGGATATCAAAAGCGATTTTGAAAACCTGGACGGCAAGACTGTTGCAGTCGCGGGGCGCGTGATGGCCAAGCGCGGCATGGGCAAGGCCATTTTCGCGGATCTTGCGGACGGGCGCGGCAGGATCCAGATCTATGTCCGGCTGGACAGCGTGGGAGACGACGCGTTCGCTCTTTTCCGCAAGGTCGACATCGGCGATATCGTGGGCGCCTCCGGCTACGTTTTCCGGACGAAGATGGGCGAGGTGTCCGTCCACTGCCAGAGCCTGGAGCTTCTGAGCAAGTCGCTCCGTCCGCTGCCCGAAAAGTTCCACGGCCTGACGGATACGGAGACCCGCTACCGCCAGCGCTATCTTGACCTTATCATGAATCCGGAGGTCCGCAGGACCTTCGAGGCCCGCAGCGCGTTCATTTCCTTTGTCCGCCGCTACCTGGACGGGCGCGGATACATGGAGGTGGAGACGCCGGTCCTCAACACGATCTCCGGCGGCGCGACCGCCCGGCCCTTCATCACCCATCACAATACGCTGGATATGGATATGTATCTGCGCATCGCGACGGAGCTCAACCTCAAGCGGCTCATCGTGGGCGGCATCGAGCGGGTCTACGAGATCGGCAGGATTTTCCGCAACGAGGGCATGGATACCAGGCACAATCCCGAATTCACCACCATCGAGCTTTACGAGGCGTATACGGATTTCCACGGCATGATGGACATCGCCGAGGGGCTTCTGGCCGGCGCCGCGAAGGAACTGAACGGCAGCTATGAGGTCGGGTGGATGGGCGAAAAAATCGACCTTACGCCCGGCTGGCGGCGCATGACGATGATCGAAGCCGTGCGCGAGTATGTCGGCATCGATTTCGATGCCGTGTCCGGAGACGCGCAGGCGGTCGCCGCCGCGAAGGAAAAAGGGGTCGAGCTGGCGGATACGGCCGACAAGACCTGGGGCAACGCGCTCTATGCCTGCTTCGACCAGCGGGTTGAGGAAAAGCTGATTCAGCCGACCTTTATCACGATGTACCCCGTCGAGGTCTCCACGCTTACCAAGCGCAGCCCGAAGGATCCGCGGCTGACTGAGCGGTTCGAGCTTTTCGTCTGCCGCAGCGAGATCGCCAACGCATACTCCGAGCTGAACGATCCCATCGACCAGAGGGCCCGCTTCGTCAAGCAGATGGAGCTGCGCGGCCGGGGCGACGATGAGGCGGAAATGCTGGACGAGGATTTCCTCACCGCGCTGGAATACGGGATGCCTCCCACCGGCGGCATGGGAATGGGGATCGACCGCGCCGTGATGCTTCTGACGGGTTCGGACTCCATCAGAGACGTGATCCTTTTCCCGACGATGAAACCGACTGACAACTGATTCTCGGGAAAGTATGCAAATATCGGCTTGTTAATGCCGAAAGGAGTAACTTTTTGAAACTGAAATACTGCTCGCAGGAGAGTGTCTGCTGACCGGGAGGTTGGCAAATCACACTCGCCATTCCTCCCGGAAGATCTGGCACACATCTTCAGGAGGATAAAAATGAACCGTGAGAACAAGCGGAAGACTTTTGAAAAGGGATACTATAAAACACATTCCTGCAATGATACTTTTGCCTGTAAGGTATGCGGGCGGATCGTCACTCCGGAAAACGCCGGCGGCGAGCACCGGAATCACTGCCCCAACTGCCTGTGCAGCCTTCATGTGGATAACGAGCCGGGAGACCGGGAATGCGGCTGCGGCGGGATCATGGAGCCTATCGCCGTCTGGGTCCGCCGCGGAGGCGAATGGGCGATCATTCACCGCTGTAAACGCTGCGGTGCGCTGAGCTCCAACCGCATCGCGGCAGACGACAATCCGATGAAGCTCATGAGCATTGCCATGAAGCCGCTGTGCGAGCCTCCGTTCCCGCTGGAACGTGTGGAAGAGATGACCGCCTTAATGGGCGGCGACGGCAAAATGATATGACTGAACGGGCCGGGGACTCCGCTGCTTTAGCAAGAGCGGATTCCCCGGCCCGTGTCCGCGTTCAGCCTTGGCTGCGCCGTCCACCGCCGGTGCGGATCAAAGGAACGGAAAGGCGGAGAATCGCAAAATATGGGCCCATGTCAGCAAGAATGGCTCGCCGAAATATCGGCGGGCCATTTTTTGCGTCCGTTTCCCGTTCGCCTGAACGTGCGGAGAAAATCACGGGACCGATCCCTGAAGATCTGCCGGGGAAAAACAGAAGCGCACAAAGCGGGAATAGGTTTCGCCGGGCAAAAGGATGCCGGAAGGCGCGCCGGGCAGATGGGGCGCATCCGGCCAGTTTTGCGGCTCCAGCGCCAGGGCGCAGCCGGGAACGGCGCTTTTGCCGTCTTCCAGAAGCGTATCGCGCCCAAGATATCCGCCGGAATATAAAACGACCGAGGGATGGTCGGTGAACAAATCCATTCTGCGGGTTCCGGCTGCATCCCAGAGACGTACGGCAGGCCCGGCGCCATCATCAAGCAGGAACGCGTTGTTGTATCCGCGCGCGTTTTTCAGCTGCGCATCCTGCGGGAACCTAGCGATGGCATCGGCGAGCGCGGTCGGATGAAGAAAATCGAAGGGCGTGCCTGTCACGGACGCCGCCCGTACGGGCAGGTGCCGGGCGTCATTGTACAAAACACGGGATGCCCGGATCTGGATTTTCTGAGAGAGCGCGGAGGAGGAAAAAACGCCGGACAGATTCCAGTAGGCGTGCGTGGAAAGGTCGAGATACGTTGGCTTGTCGGTGGCGGCGCGGTAGTTTATCGTCAGGCAGGGGCCCGGTCCGAGGGTGTAACGGATTGCAATGCGGCGGTTCCCCGGCCAGCCGTCGAGGCCGTCGGGCAGCACGGCCCGCAATGTGACGGATTCCGTGCCTTCCGCGCGTATGTGCGCTCCGCAGGTAAAGCGCTGATGCGAAAGGCCGTGCTCGCCGCCGTGCAGCAGATTGGGGCCGTCGTTTGCCCTCATGCGGCAGATATGCCCGCCGATTGCCATCGAAGCGCCGCTCAGCCGTCCGGCGCAGGGCCCGAGGGTCGCGCCCGAATAGCTTGCATCGCGCCCGTACTGCGCCGTATCGGCGAGCGCAAGCAGAACGTTATCAAAGCCTCCGCACCCGCCGCTGAGGAACAGCCGCCCCAGGGCGGCCCCCGTTGGAACGATATCGCAGATTATGCTGCCGTTGCGCAGCCGATGATACGAGCCGCTGCTCCACATGGCGTGACGCTCCTTTTTGCGGATTCGGATTGCCTTTGGGCGGCGCGCGCCGGCTTCGTCAAAGATTCTGCCCCACATGACGGGAGGAACGGTAAAAGCCCGGCGTGCATCCCGTGTTTTTCCTGAAACACGTGCAGAAGGTGGATGCGTTGCCGAAGCCGCATCGCCATGCGATCTCCTTAACGGATTGCTCCGTGGACTCCAGATAAAACCGCGCCGCCTTCAGGCGCGCCAGGATCGGGTAATCGTGCGGGGTGCAGCCGAATTCCTTTTTGAAGCGGCGGGTGAAATAATAAACGCTCAGATTGGCCTGCGCGGCTATTTCCTCTAAGGCCAGCGGCTTGTCCAGATTCTCGGTGATGTAGACGTGCGCCTGCTCCATTCCCGAGAGATCGTGCACGGGGGCGTCGGCCGGAGCGGACATGAACTCCGTAAGTGCGCCGGTGATATAGCTGGAGATCCTGGCGGCGCCGACGGGACGATGCTCGGCAAGCGCGGTGTAAAGGCGCTCCAGGCAGCGCCTGGCAAGCGCGCCGTCTGCGGGAAGGACCCGAGGACCTTGCCCACGAACGGAAATATAGCGATAATACTCCCGGGCCATCGCCCCGTCAAAGTGCACCCAAAGTATCTCACAGCCGTCGTCGCTGCCGTAGATGTGCGGGCGGTAGCAGTCGAGCAGCAGGAAGCCGCCTGGTTTCAGGGACTGCCTGACGCCGTCTGCCTGCACATAGCACGAACCGTGCACCAGATACAGGAGCAGGAAGCTGTCGTAGTTCCGGCGATTGACGACATAGGTGCTGTCGCACTGGTACAGCCCGGAACAAAGCGGATAAAGGAAGAGGGCTTTTTCCTCCGGCTGCACAGCGTAAAAAAAGATCCGGCTCGTGGGCAGGATGCCTTTCCCGTATGCGCGCACTTGATTTCCTCCTTTGTGGGGTGAGCAAGAAAATGCAATTCAGGATTCAGTGCCCAAGGCGATTATATTCTACATCTGCGCAGAATACAAACTGCACCTTTGATGGAAACAGAGCAATTTTTAAAAATCAATGGGCAATTTCGCACAATGATTTCTGCGCCGATAAAGAGTAATATCTTTTTGGGAGACACTGCCCGACAAACGGAGGGAAACGCTATGGAACATGTCCCGCATTGTGCTGAAGTCTGGGAACAAACCGTGATGCTGCCACTTACGGAGTGGGCAGACCGGATAAGAATCCCATGTTTCTGGAAAAACGGGTCTATCAGGGCAGCAGCGGAAAGGTGTATCCGCTGCCCGTCGTCGATAAAATCGAGGATGAAAAGAAGGATGTGCCGTATCGGGCGGTATTTCTGGAAAACGACTATCTCCGCATCGTGGTGCTGCCCGAGCTGGGCGGCCGCATCCAGCGCGCATACGACAAGACGAATGGATATGATTTTGTTTATTACAACGAGGTCATCAAGCCGGCGCTGGTGGGTCTTGCGGGACCCTGGATATCCGGCGGCATTGAATTCAACTGGCCGCAGCATCACCGTCCCACGACATTTTCCCCGGTGGATTGGCGCATCGCTGAGAATGACGACGGCAGCAAAACGGTCCAGTGCAGCGAAGTGGACCAGATGTACGGGACAAAAGGCGAAATGTCCTTTACCGTCTATCCCAACAAAGCGTACCTGGAAGTCCGGGGGCGCCTGTATAACCGCACGAACCTGCCGCAGACCTTTTTGTGGTGGGCAAATCCGGCCGTTGCGGTCAACGACAGCACGCAATCCGTCTTTCCGCCGGATGTGCACGCCGTTTTTGACCACGGCAAGCGGGACGTAAGCAAATTTCCCATTGCGACGGGCGTGTACTACAAGTACGATTACGGCGCGGGCGTCGATATCTCGCGCTACAAGAATATCCCCGTTCCGACAAGCTATATGTGCTACCATTCCGACTGCGATTTCGTCGGCGGGTACGAC
>Ga0268360_1002808_pt1 | contig 12400 bp, 10 predicted proteins | sample BioMet11_FD_192465 | JGI IMG/M metagenome (GOLD analysis project Ga0268360, IMG submission 192465) | Sewage microbial communities from Oakland, California, United States - Biofuel 11 (Illumina Assembly) | ecosystem: Engineered > Wastewater > Sewage > Unclassified | place: USA: California... | reverse complement strand
CCGCCGCGAAGACGCGCTCGTCGAAGTCGTAGAACAGGAAGCGGCCCAGGAAGTGGGCGATGCAGCCGCCGCGGTAGCCGCCCTGGCCCGCCGCCGCGCGCAGGGCGTTCTCCCAGTCCGTGAGCGGGCAGGTCAGGCCGAGGAGCGCCTCCGCCGCCACGACGCCCAGGCCGGCCAGGTGGATCATGCGCCAGCGCCGGCGGCGCACCCAGCGCCAGCCCAGCGGCTCGCCGACGAGGACGGCCGCCAGCCCCAGCGTCAGGAAGAGCGCCAGCGCCGCGTGCAGCGCAAGCACCAAATCGGCGAGGAACGTGAGCATCCGCGCATCCTCCGCGCCCGGCCCATCCGATCTCCCCTCACGCGGGTCCAGGGGGCGCAGCCCCTTAGCCGCCGGAGGCCGACACCTCCGCCACCGCGTCGCGACGCCTGCTCCCTGCCGCCCGCGCCGGCCCCTTGCCTTCCCCCGCCCTCTTCGGGCCAGGGCCGCGCCTAGGTCCGGGGAAGGTCCGGCGCTCCGGCTTCCGCCATCTCGGGCGCGGGCGCGTCGCAGGGGTGATCGGACACCACCACCCGGTTGCGGCCGGTCTGCTTGGCCTCATACAGGGCGGCGTCGGCCGCGCGCAGCAGCGCGTCCAGGTCGCAGGGGCCGCTGGCCACGCCGAAGCTGGCGCTGACGGGCGCCTCCCGCGTGGCGGAAAAGCGCGACCGCTCGATGGACTGGCGCATGCGCTCGGCCAAGCGCTCGGCCTCGCGGGAGTCGGTGAACGGAGCCACGACCACGAACTCCTCGCCGCCATAGCGGGCGAACACGTCGTCGGCCCGCAGGGAGCAGGAGCACAACGCCGCCACGGCGCGCAGGAGGTCGTCGCCCGCGGCGTGGCCCAGGGTGTCGTTGACCTTCTTGAACCAGTCCAGGTCGAGCATGATCACGGCCGAGGGCCTGCGCTGCTGGCGCGAGCGGCGCAGGGCCTCGCCGCCCAGCAGATCCAGGCCGCGCCGGTTGAGCACGCCGGTGAGCACGTCGGTCTGGGCCATGCGCTCAATCTGCGCCGTGGCCACGCGCAGCTCGTCCTCCAGCATCACCGAGTTCATGGCGAACAGGACGTAAAGCTCCAGGATGGACTGCAGGATGCGGAAGAAGGCGTAGAAGGTGAGCAGATTGTCGCCGGTCAGCAGGTAGGCGTAGTCATAGTCGGGCTGGCGCAGGGCGCTCCAGCTCCGCGCGGCCTGCAAGCCGGCCGTCACCAGATAGGACGCGCAGAGGAGCAGCGCGCCGGGCATGGGCCGCCGGCGCTTCAGCGGCAGCTCGACGCCGATGCGCAGGGACATCAGGCACGAGGCGGCGGAAAAAATGAACACGCGGCGGCCGATGTCCGGATCCAGCAGCAGATCGGCCAGCTGGAGCACGCAGACGATGCCCGCGAAGACCATGCTCTGGATCATGGCGGCGCGCAGGCGCGGCGTGCGGCAATAGGCGCCGATGCCGTCGTAGACCAGGGCCGGATGCAGCAGCGGCGCGAGATTGCTGAGCAGCACGGCCAGGGCCATCTCGCCCATGCGGGCCCGCAGGGCGATGGCGCCCATGCCGAGCAGGCTGAAGAACTCCGCGTAGACGAAGGACCGGAAGCCGGGGTAGACCTTGCGGTTCAGAGCGTAGTGGCCCATGGCCAGAAAGCGCACCAGGGTGACGCCGAGAAGCACCGGCAGCAGCGTGGTGAGATTCGTCTCGAACGCTATCGGGGGCACGGGACCTCACTGGCCGGGGCGCTCCCGCTGGGGGGGTCGCTGGAGGCCGGGGCGCACTTTCAAAATACGCCAACCCCGCAGCAAGTCTATGCGAAAATTGAGGACAACGCCGGCCGGCCCCGGACGTCCGCTCCCCCCGGCTAGTCCCTGGCGCGCTGCTGGTCGAGCTGGCGCAGGTCCTGCTCGTGGATGCGCAGCACGAAGTCCGCGTGCAGCCGCAGGCGCGAGGAGAAGCTCCGGCTGCGGGTTTCGGGCGCGCCGCCGCTGACGAACTCCACCGCGCCGATGTGCTTGCCGCGCTCCTTGAGGTGGCGGATGGAGGGGATGGCGTCGGCGTCGCCGGAAACCACCACGGCCACGTCGTAGTTGTCCTGCAAGGCCACCATGTCCACGGCCAGCGCGGTGTCCAGGCCCTTTTCCTCGACCCAGCGGTGCAGGAAGTTGACCTTCCAGTGGCCGGCCTCGCGGATGTCGATGAGGTCGCAGCTGGAGCGCACGCCGACGTAGAAGCGGCGCATGCCGTCCACCGCGCGCTGCCGCGCCTCGTACCAGCCGCGGAAGTCCGCCAGGCAGGCCTGCCAGCCGGCCTCCTCCAGCTCCTCCTCGGGCATGTCCGGATGCTGCGCCCGGCTGCGGGCGACCCACAGGGCGCGGATCTCCGTATCGCGCACGAAGGCCGCGCGCAGGGCCTGGCGCGACTGCGGCGCGGCCAGATCCCACTCGTCGATGCTGCCGACGGCGTACCAGTAGACGCGCTGGAGCATGGCCGGGGCGGTCGGCTCCTGCATGGTGGCCTCGCGCCAGGCGCGGACGGCCTCGCGGTGCAGGTGGATGTAGAACTGCTGGTAGCTGGAGATCTCGACGTTCATGGCCCTGAGCGAGCCGTAGAGGTTCGAGCCGTCGACGAAGAATGCGAAACGATGCATGCCTGCTCCGGATGTCAAAAGAGTTTCTTCACGCTGTCGAGCAAGCCGCCCGAGGACTTCCTGCCGTTGGATTTTTTGCCGGTGATGACCTCGCCGATGCCCTGCACCACCCCGCCCACGGCCTCCACCGCGCCCTGGCCCAGGGCGCGCAGGTAGTCCGTGCTGTAGGAGAGGTCGTCGTAGGGCCCGGTGACGTGGATGGGCACGGGGATGCCCAGCGCCCCGCGGGCCGAGCCGCCGCCCTGCCCCTCGGTGGAGGCCACGAGCTTGGCCCGGATGGTGTAGTCCACCTGCTTGGTGGCGATGTCCACCGCGCCGCGGCCCTCGGCGCGCAGGAACGGGGCCTTGAACTCCAGGTCGTTAATGGCCGCCACGCCGTTCTGGATCACCGCCGTGCCGTCGAGCGAGCCGAACTTGGTGGACTTTTCCGCCCCGGTATGACCGGCGGCGGAATTCTTGGCCCGGGCGTCGGCCACCATGCCGCCCAGGTTCACGCCGGGAAACACGCCGTCGCGCACGTGGAAGCGCACGCGGCCGGACAGGCTGCGCTTGAGGGCGTGCTCGCCGTCGCCCTGGCAGACCAGCGGCGTGAGGGTCTCGACATGCATGACCCCGGCGAAGCCGCTCTCCTTGCCCTTGAGGTCGGAAAACAGCGGCTTGGCCTGCACGCCGGCCAGGACGAGGCTCTGGCTGAGCGCCGGGTGCTCGCCGCGCACGTCGAGCCGCGTGGAGGCCCGGAGCGTGCCGTCGTAGAGCCGCGCGTCCACGGGACCGATGTCCAGCACCCCGCCGCGGCACATGACGGGCAGCTTGAGGCTGGCGAACCGCAGGCCCCGGAACGTGAGCCGCTCGGCCGAGATCTGGCCGTCGATCTGCGTGTCGCGCAGGGTCTGCACCGGGAACAGCCCAGCCTTGCGCTCGCCGCCCTCGCCCGCGGCCTTCACCTCGCCATTCACTGCGCCGCCGCCCGCGCCATTGGCCGCCTCGCGCTTCCTGGCGGGGAGGAAGCGGTCCGCGTCCAGGCCGCTGACGCGCAGGTCGAAGGCGTAGGCCTTCTTCTCCGCGCCCGTGACGCGCAGGCGTCCCTCCACGCGGGCGTCGTCCAGGCTGGCGCGCAGGTCCGGAATCTCCAGGTAGCCCTTGCCGGACTTGAACTCCAGGGACGCGGTGATGTGCTGGTAGGCCGCGGCGTCGGCCGGGGCGCGGCCCGTGAGCGCGGCGGAAAGCTCGCGGCCGTTGAAGTCCGCGATGTCCAGCCGGCCCTTGACGTCCGGGCCCTGGCGCAGGTTCGCGGCCTGGAACTGGCCCGTTCCCCGGGCCCCGTAGGCGCTGAAGGTGAGCCCGCCGCCCTGGGCCGTCTGCTGCGAGAAATCGATCTTCAGGTCCGCCAGGCCGAGGCTGAACTCGGCCTTCCCGCCGGGCACGGCCTTGCCCGCGGCCGTGGCCCGGAGCGCCAGGTCCGTGAACACGTGGCGGTCGTCGCCGGCGTTGAGCGTGGCCGTGCCGGAGACCTCCAGCCGGGCCGTCAGCTCCGGCCGGCGCGAGGCCAGCTCGCAGGAGGCCTTGAAGGCCGCTGGGCGGCCGGCGTGGATGGCCTTGACCTCCACGTCCAGGTCGGAGACGGCGTAGGCCGCGCCGGTCTGGCGGTTCTCCAGGACGAGGGTGGCGTCGGCGACGCTCAGGCCGTCCATGGACAGCCGGGAGAGCAGCGAGGGTCCGGTGTCCGGCTTCGCCGCATCCTTCGCCGCGTCCTGCGCCGGCTCCTCCGGCCCCAGGAGGTCGGCCCAGCTGGCGCGACCCTCCGCGTCCCGCTCCAGACGCATCTCCAGACCCTCCAGGCGCACGCGGCCCACCTCCACCCGGCCGAGGAGCAGCGGCAGGACCTTGATGCTCACCTCGGCGCGGCTGACGCGGGTGAAGGGCTTGTCGCCGAAGCCGGGCGGATTGCCCAGGCGCACGCCGCCGGTGGCCACGCCCAGGCGCGGGAAGAACGTCAGCCGCACCGCGCCGTCGAAAACGAGGTCGCGGCCGGTCTTGGCCTTGACGAGGCTGGCGGCCTCGCCCGTGTATTTGTTGGGGTCCACCAGGACCGCGAGGAGGATGGCGGCGGCGGCGAAGAGCGCGGCCGCCGCGCCGCCGATGATCACCAGGATGCGCATGCGGCTTCCCATGGCTGCGCCCTAGTCCAGGAGGTCGCGGATCGCCTTGAGCTCGCGGGCGACCTCCGCGAGGGTGACGGCCCGGTCCGGGACGGGTGCGGGCGGCGGCGGCGCGGGACGGGCGGCGGCCGGGACCTCGGCCGGGGCTGCGGACGCCGGTCCGACGGCGAGGCGCTTGCGCGCGCCGTCGATGGTCAGGCCCTCATCGTAGAGCAGGCGCTTGATTTCGCGGACGGTGGCGACGTTGCCTTCGGTGTAGGCGCGCTGGCCGGCGGGCGTGCGGACGGGAATGAGGATGTCCTTGAACTCGCTTTCCCAGAAGCGGAGGACAAAGGGCTTCACATCGAGCAGCTTTGCGGCCTGCCCGATTTTATAGGTTCTCGCCCGTGGGCCTGTATCCACCATGCCTTGCGTATACCAAATCCCCGGCGCGGGGGGAAGAGGCGGAGAGGGAGGGGATGCGATACGCTCCGGTAGCGGTTGTAAGAAAGGGGAGCCCTTTCGGACTCCCCTGCTCATTCCCCTCTTCGGGATTCTCTCTCGATTATCGCCTTAGATCCTGACCGGCAGCTTCTGCGGCAGGCCGGCGAGGACCTTGCCGTGCTCCTTGTCCACTTCCTTGTCCACCAGCGTCCGCTCCGGATGGCGGTAGGTCAAGCGGAAGGTCAGGTTGCGCTCGGTGGCCTTGTCCTCCGGCGCGTACACCGCCACCAGCACCAGGCTTTCCAGGTTCTTGGGCCGGATGTCGCGGATGGCCGCCTCCACTTCCTCGGCGCGCAGGGCCGCCGGGCAGATCACGGTCACGTCGCGCCGCACGGGCGGGAACTTGGGCAGGTTGCGGAAGCCCGCCTTGCCGGCGCGGGTCAGCTCGCGCAGCAGGTCCGCGTCCAGGTCCGCCAGCCAGACGTCCTTGCGCGCGTGGTAGGCGTCGGCGATCTTCGGCTGCACGCGGCCGATGCGCCCCGCGAGCCGGCCGCCGATCTCCACGCGCACGCAGGGCTCCAGGTAGGCGTGCTCCGGCTCCAGCACAAAGGCCGTCGGGCCCAGGCGCAGGTGCGTCAGCAGGTTCTCGACCAGGCCCTTCACGTCCAGGTAGTCGGCCTCGGCCTGATCCCACGGCCATTCCTGCGCGTTGCGCGCGCCGTGGACCAGGATGCCCAGGCGCGAATTCTCGCGCGCCGAGGTCTCGCTGCCGGGGTCGGCCCGGAAGGCCTTGGCCACCTCGAACAGCCGCAGGGACAGGTTGCCCTGGGCCAGGTTGTGGCGGACGTTGTTCAGCAGCCCCGGCGCAATCTCCAGGCGCAGCACGTCCTGGTCCTCGGAAAGCGGGTTGGCGATTTTGATCCGGCCCTCGCTGGGCAGGTTGAAGCGATCCAGGTCCGCGGTGCCCACGAAGCTGTAGTTGATGGCCTCGCGCAGGCCGGAGCCCGCGGCCCAGGTCTTCAGCCGCTGCTGGAAGCCGTACTCGGTGTCCGAGGTCTGGGCGGAGTCCAGCGACTTCGAAACCTTGGGCAGCACCGCCGGGATGCGGTCCAGGCCGTAGACGCGGCCGCACTCCTCGTAGAGGTCGACCTCGCGCTCCAGATCCAGCCGGTGCGAAGGCGAGCTGACCTTCCAGCAGGCCGGGTCGGCGTCGTCCACGCCGCAGCCCAGGCCGGTGAGCGTGGTGCGGCAGAACTCCGGCGAGAGGTCCAGGCCGAGCAGCGCGTTGTTCTTGGCGATGCGGAAGGTGTGCTCGCGGTCGCGCCAGGGCTTGGGCTCGGACACGGCGACGCCGGCCATGACCTTCGCGCCCGAGGTCTCGGCCATGAGCTGCACGGCGCGCTCCAGGGCGAAGACGCTGCCCACCTGATCCACGCCGCGCTCGTAGCGGTAGCTGGCCTCGCTGGGCAGGGCCAGCCGGCGGGCGGTCTTGCGGATGGCGCCGGGCCGGAAGATGGCGCATTCGATGAGCACCTCGGTGGAGGCGTCGGAGATGCTGGAGTTGGCTCCGCCCATGACGCCGGCCAGGGCCACCGGCCGCTCCCCGTCCCAGATCAGCAGGTCGCTGGCGAGCAGCTTGCGCTCCATGCCGTCCAGGGTGGTGATGGTCATGCCGTCCTTGGCCGGGGCCACGCGGATGACCCCGCCCCGGAGCAGGCTGCGGTCGAAGGCGTGCAGCGGCTGGCCCAGCTCCATGAGGATGTAGTTGGTCACGTCCACGATGTTGCTGATGGGCCGCTGGCCGATGGACAGCAGGCGGTAGCGCATCCAGTCCGGGCTGGGGCCGATCTTGGCCCCGGTGAGGATGCGCGCGCGGTAGACCGGGCAGAGATCGCCGTCGGCGATCTCGATGCGCACGAATTTGGCGGCCTCGCCGGCGGAGGCGTCCTCCACGGGCTTCAGCGCGGGCATTTTCAGCGGCAGGTGGAAGCCCAGGGCGGCCTCCCGCGCGACGCCGAGGATGGACAGGCAGTCGGCGCGGTTGGGCGTGACGGAGACGTCGATGACCTCGCGCTCCAGGCCCAGGGCCTCGGTGAGCAGCGCGCCGGTGCGCAGGTCCCCGGGCAGGACCATGATGCCCGTGTGGTCCTCGGACAGGCCGAGTTCGCGCTCGGAGCAGATCATGCCCCGGGACTCGACCCCGCGCAGCTTGGCCCGCTTGATGGCCAGGCCCCCGGGCAGGGTGTCGCCGATGAGCGCCACCGGCACCTTCTGGCCGGCGGCCACGTTGGGCGCGCCGCAGACGATCTGCAGGACCTCCGGCCCGCCCACGTCGACGCGGCAGACCGAAAGGTGATCCGAATCCGGATGCGCGGCGCGCTCCACCACATGGCCGACGACGATTTTGGCGATGGCCTCGAAGGGGTCGAGAATGGCCTCGACCTCCAGGCCCTGCATGGTCAGACGATCGGCCAGTTCCTGTACGCCGCCCTCGTAGGGCGTGAATTCGCGGAGCCACTGAACGCTAACTCGCATATGCGCCTCGCTGGGCTTGCGGGGGCCGCCGCGGCGGCGGGAGCCCCCATGGGGGCTGCCCCCCGTGGATGCGAACGCCCCGGTCTCCCCTCCCCGGCCTGCCGCTGCTGGCGGTGGCGTCGGGGCCTGGGTGCCGGGGCGCAGGGTTACGAAAACTGTTCGAGGAAGCGCACGTCGTTTTCGAAGAACATGCGCAAATCGCCGATGCCGTACTTGAGCATGGCCACGCGCTCGACCCCCAGGCCGAAGGCGAAGCCGGTGACGGACTCCGGATCGTAGCCCACCGCGCGGTACACGTTGGGGTCGACCATCCCGCAGCCCAGGATCTCCACCCAGCCCGTGCGCTTGCACACGCGGCAGGGCTCGTCGCCCACGTGGCCGGCGCCACCGCAGAGCATGCAGGAGATGTCCACCTCGGCGCTGGGCTCGGTGAAGGGGAAGAAGCTCGGCCGGAAGCGCACGCGCGTCGCCGCGCCGAAGAGCTGGCGCACGAAGGCGGTGAGCGTGCCGCGCAGGTCGGACATGCTCACGTGGCGGTCGACCAGCAGGCCCTCGATCTGGTGGAACATGGGCGTGTGCGTGAGGTCGGAGTCGCGGCGGTAGACCTTGCCCGGCGCGATGACCGCCACCGGCGGCTTGCGGCTGAGCATGGTGCGCACCTGCAACGGCGAGGTGTGGGTGCGCAGGAGGATCGAGTCGCTGACGTACAGCGTGTCCTGCATGTCCCGGGCCGGATGGTCCGGCGGCATGTTCAGGGCCTCGAAGTTGTGCCAGTCGTTCTCGACCTCCGGCCCGGAGACGACCTCGAAGCCGAGGCCGGTCAGGACCTCGCAGATCTCGCGCATGGCCAGGGTGACGGGATGTAGGCTGCCCATGGACGGCCGGCGGCCGGGCAGGGAGGGGTCGAAGCCGGCCAGCGCGTCCTTGACGGCGGCGCTCTCCAGCTCGGCCTGGCGGGACTCCAGCAGGCCGGTGATGGCGGTCTTGGCCTCGTTGGCGCGCTTTCCGGCGGCGGGTTTGTCCTCCGCGCCCATGCGCGCCAGGGCGGTCATGGCCTCGGCCAGCTTGCCCTTGCGGCCCAGGAACTCGACGCGCAGGGACTCCAGGTCCTTTAAACTGCAAGCCTGACCCCGGCGCGCTTCGCACTCCGAGGTCAGGCCGTCGAGTCCTTCCAGGAAGGACTTGAGTTCGTCGTTCACTTTCTACGCCTTGGCCGCCTGGGCGAGCTTGGCGAAGACCGCGGGTTCGCGCACCGCGAGGTCTGCCAGCATCTTGCGGTTGACGGCGATGCCCGCCTTGGTCAGGCCGTTGATGAACTTGGAGTAGGACAGGCCGTTCAGGCGGGCCGCGGCGTTGATGCGCACGATCCACAGGCGGCGGAAGTCGCGCTTCTTCAGCTTGCGGTCACGGAAGCCGAAGCACAGGGCGCGCTCGACGCGCTCACGGGCGGTGCGGTACAGGCGATGGCCCGCGCCGAGGTAGCCCTTGGCCATTTTCAGGAATTTCTTGTGCCGCCGATGGGTGGCGACTCCACGCTTGACTCTCATCGTTTCCTCCGATTCGTTTCAGGCCTGTCCGATCACTACGGCAGGCACGAATGCGCGGGTTTCAGGTTAGCCGTAGGGCAGCATCCGCTTGACGGAGCCCAGGTTGGCCGCGTTGACCGAGGTCACCTGGCCCAGGCGATGCTTCCGCTTCGGGGACTTCTTGGTCAGGATGTGGCGCAGGTTCTGGCGATGGCGCTTGAACTTGCCGTTGCCGTTGCTCACGAAGCGCTTGGCGGCGCTGCGATTGGTCTTCATCTTGGGCATAACGTCCTCCTCGGAAAATATGCACACGCGGCGTGGTTTCGCCGCGGGGGCGTTCGTCACTTCTTCACGGGCGTCAGCATCATCACCAGGGTGCGGCCCTCCGCCAGCGGCGGCGATTCGACCTTGGCGATGTCGGCCACATCAGTCACCACGCGGTCGAGCATGCTCAGACCGCGATCCTTGTGCACAATCTCGCGTCCGCGGAAGAACACCGCCACCTTGCAGCGATCGCCATCCTCCAGGAAGCGGCGGATGTGCTTGAGCTTCGTCAGGTAGTCATGTTCGTCGGTCTTGGGCCGGAACTTGACTTCCTTGATCTGGATGGTGGTCTGTTTCTTCTTGGCTTCCTGCTGCCGTTTCTGCTGCTCATACTTGAACTTGCCGTAGTCCATGATGCGGCAGACGGGCGGATCGGCGTTGGGCGAGACCTCGACCAGGTCAAGGCCCTTGTTCTGCGCCATCGCCAGCGCCTCGGAAGTCGCCATGATCCCGAGCTGCGTGCCCTCGTCGTCGACGACGCGCACCTGGGGAATACGAATCCGCTCGTTACGGCGGACGCCATCATCCTGAGGACGCTGGTCCTGCCTTCTAGGAAAAGCTATAGCTCATCCCTCCGCGCTTGAAAGGTTCCGCGGCCGCTTCCTTGATCATCGCGGCCAGGTCGGGAAGCGCCACAAGCCCGGCATCGGCGCCTCCGCGCACCCGCACGTTGACGCCGCCGGCCTCCACTTCCCTGTCGCCGACTGTGAGCATGTAAGGGATCCGCTCAAGCTGCGCCTCGCGCACCTTGTACCCGAGCTTCTCGTTACGCAGATCCGCTTCGGCGCGTATGCCCTGTTCCTGCAAAAACCGCAAGACTTTTTCGGCGTGAGCGTTGTGCGCCTCGGTGACGGTGAGCACGCGCGCCTGCACCGGAGCCAGCCACACGGGGAACGCGCCGGCGAAATGTTCAATGAGCACGCCCATGAAGCGCTCCATGGAGCCCAGGATCACGCGGTGGAGCATCACCGGGCGGTGGCGCAGCCCGTCCTCGCCCACGTAGGTGAGGTCGAAGCGCTCCGGCAGGGTGAAGTCGCACTGCACCGTGGCGCACTGCCAGCGGCGCTCGATGGCGTCCTTGATCTTGATGTCGATCTTCGGGCCGTAGAACGCGCCGTCGCCCTCGTTGATCTCGTAGGGCAGGCCCATGTGCTCCAGGGCGTCCTTGAGGGCGTTCGTGGCGCGCTCCCAGTCCTCGTCCGTGCCGATGCTCTTCTCCGGCCGGGTGCTCACCTCGGCCTCGTACTCGAAGCCGAAGAGGGCCATGACGTCGCTGACGAACTTGATCACGCCGATGATCTCCTCGCGCAGCTGGTCGGGCCGGCAGAGGATGTGCGCGTCGTCCTGGGTGAACGAGCGCACGCGCAGCAGGCCGTGGAGCACGCCGCTCTTCTCGTGGCGGTGCACCACGCCGTGCTCGAAGTAGCGCACGGGCAGGTCGCGGTAGCTGCGCAGACGGCTCTTGAAGATCAGCATGTGCGACAGGCAGTTCATGGGCTTGATGCCGTAGGCCTGGCCGTCGATCTCCGTGAAGTACATGTTCTCGCGGTAGTTGTCGTAGTGGCCGCTCTTCTCCCACAGCTCGCGCTTGAGGATCAGCGGGCCCTGGACGAACTGGTAGCCGCGCTTCAGGTGCTCCTTGCGCTCGAAGTCCTCCAGGATGGCGCGCACCAGCGCGCCCTTGGGATGCCAGAGGACCATGCCGCCGCCGACCTCGTCGCTGAAGCTGAACAGGTCGAGCTGCGTGCCGAGCTTGCGGTGGTCGCGCTTCTTGGCCTCCTCCAGGCGATCCAGATGGGCCTTGAGGTCCTTCTGGTTGGCCCAGGCAGTGCCGTAGATGCGCTGGAGCTGCTGGCGCTTCTCGTCGCCGCGCCAATAGGCCCCGGCCACGGAGGTCAGCTTGAACGCCTTGAGCAGGCCGGTGCGCGGCACGTGGGGGCCGCGGCAGAGGTCGGTGAAGTCGCCGTGGGTGTAGGTGGACACGTGGTCCACGCCCAGGTCGTCGATGAGCTCCACCTTGTAGGGCTCGTTCTCGGCCTGGAACCTGGCGCGGGCGTCGGCGGCGCTCAGCTCCGCGCGGGCGAAGGGCTTGTCCGCGCCGACGGAACGCAGCATCTCGGCCTCAATGGCCTCCAGGTCCTCGGGCGTGAACGGCCGCTCGTAGTCGAAGTCGTAGTAGAAGCCGTGCTCGATGGCCGGGCCGATGGTGACCTTGGCCGTGGGGAAGAGCTTCTTCACGGCCTCGGCCATGAGGTGCGCGGTGGAGTGGCGGATGATCGCCAGCCCCTCGGGCGAGTCGGCGAACACGGGCGCGAGCTCCGCGCAGCCGGCGGGAATGGCGGCGGACAGATCCAGGGTGGTCTCGCCGCATTTCGCGGCGACCAGCTCCTTCATCTGTTTCTTGGACAGCGCGGATTTCAGCGCATCCATGCAGGAGGCGCCGGCCTCGACCGAAACCTGCTGGCCTGCCACGGAGAGTTCCACGGCGATGCTCCTTTCGGCCCGCGCCCCACGGCGGTCCGGACCGGCTTAAAAAGGAAAGGGAGGCGCACCCGCCTCCCTCTCCGCTTCAATATGGTAGGCACGAGGAGACTTGAACTCCTGACCCCTTGCGTGTCGAGCAAGTGCTCTAGCCACCTGAGCTACGCGCCTATTTTGCTCACGGGGAATGACCGTCTAAACTACGGCCGGGCAGCTTGTCAACAAAGAATCGCGCTCCGGGCTCATTTTGCCCGCAAACGCGCCAGGGCCCCGCGCGCCA
>Ga0268360_1002805_pt1 | contig 12421 bp, 16 predicted proteins | sample BioMet11_FD_192465 | JGI IMG/M metagenome (GOLD analysis project Ga0268360, IMG submission 192465) | Sewage microbial communities from Oakland, California, United States - Biofuel 11 (Illumina Assembly) | ecosystem: Engineered > Wastewater > Sewage > Unclassified | place: USA: California... | reverse complement strand
AAAAACGGATTCAGAAAAGACTTGGTTATATGTCGCCTGGAGAATATTACGAGTCGCTGAAACAGAACAGTATAATGAAAGCAGCTTAGCAAATTGTCTACAAAAAGGTTGACGTCCCAGGAGTGTGTAAAAATGATTACGGATAGTTATAAAGATGTCATAGGAAAAGAATGTTTAGCAGAATATGAAGAACAACGCAATAGTTTAATACAAATAATGTCAAGTTTGATAATAGATAATATATATATAAAGCAATCTTTTGAAAAACAGTGGAATCGCAAATGGGAAATAGATATAGTTAATATTGATACGGCAAGCCAGTTTTATATTATTTGTATATCACATTTAGTAATCAAACTTAATGCTTGTATTTTTGATAATGCTGGCACTGATGTGATTACATTACTGAAATTTAAAAATAATGTTGTTAACAAATGGATAAAGAAAGAATATCATGAAGAATTACTTTTTTGCATTTCACAGGCTAAATGGAATGACGATATATATAAGAAAAAAGTTGAGCAAATGAAAGGAGATATTTCTGATTTTAGAGATAAAACACTTGCACATAATTTATTAAAGGGATCTGATGTAATAATTAGCATATATGATTTAATAGAAATATATACAGCAGCATGTGAATTGTTGGAAACTTTATGTTTTGGAAAATTTACTATTGAGGGTGTTTTTCAGAATTCTATGTTACATGATTATTTCAAAAAAGAAAAAGACGCTACGGAGGAGTCTGTAAGAAAATACCGCAACGCAGCGGTCATTTATTCAGATTTGATAAAGGATGTAATCGTTGAACCCAAGGATGGTTTAACTGAAGATGAAAAAAAATCTTTTGAATCGATAAAAGAACACATTAATCAATTGATCCACTCATAATAATTTTTGTTTGCATATAGAAAAAAGTAATATGGGGAACTTAGAATAAAAAAGCATCTATATCGTAGGTGCTTTTTTATGATATGGAAGAATAACAATATTTAAATTAACTAAAAATTTTTACTGGTTTTTTAGACTTTTTCAATGGTTTCGGTTCGGATTACTTTCATTGTCGCAGCGCCGTTTTTTTCATAGCAAGATGCGGAAGAAAAGTATTTACCTCTATTTGCTTTTCGTAAATCCCTTTGAACTGTGACCTCATAACCAAAGGGACTCAGAATGGTTTTAATCATTCTACCCACAACGGTTCGAGTAAAGCCGTCATTGAAATTTATTGTCGGATTTGGCAGATGATCAAAGTATGCTTCTAAATCTTTAACACATGCAGCAAGAGCAGGTCTCCCTGCTTCGGAAGCATTGATCATGGCGATGATATTATCATCTTTTGATAAAAAATCGAAAATAGCAATTGCATCAGAGATGCCGTCAAATTTTGAACAATTTGGATTTTGAGAAATAAAATCATTAAATGTTGCTTTCATAATACTACTCCTTTCTTTTCACACATGTTATTTGACATATCTAAAATAACATGTGTGAAAACACTTTGTCAAGTGTTTTTTTAAAATTTTATTAAAGAGGTGAATACATGAACATATTCAAGGGGTTATTCAGATCACGGGATAAGCCGACAGCATATTATACAGGCTCGGACCGTACATATCTTTTCGGACCGACTACCAGCGGCAAGCAGGTGAACGAGTTTAACGCTATGCAGACCACGGCGGTCTACTCATGCGTCAGGATACTTGCGGAAGCAATAGCATTGCTTCCTGTCAACATATATAAATATAACGGAAACACAAAGGAGCGGATGTATGATCATCCGTTTTATCATATCCTGCACGATGAGCCGAATCCTGAGATGACGTCGTTCGTGTTCCGGGAAACGCTGATGAGTCACCTTTTGATATGGGGAAACGCCTATGCGCAGATAATACGCGACGGTGCCGGCAGAGTGGTGCAGCTTTATCCGCTGCTCCCGGACAGGATGCAGGTCGACCGCGACGATAACGGCGAGATATATTACATCTACACGCGCTCGACGGACGAAAACCCGAATTTCAAAGAGCATGGGAACGTGTTGCTGCATAAGGAAGACGTACTTCATATTCCGGGACTTGGATTTGACGGGTTGGTAGGATATTCGCCGATCGCTATGGCAAAGAACGCAGTCGGAATGACGATCGCATGCGAGGAATACGGAGCCAGCTTCTTTGCAAACGGTGCCAACCCGGGCGGAGTGCTTGAGCATCCGGGAGTGCTTAAGGACCCGGCAAAGGTCAGGGATTCGTGGAACGAAGTATACCGTGGCACAGACAAGGCGCATAAGGTGGCGGTGCTCGAAGAAGGTATGAAGTATCAGCAGATCGGCATACCGCCGGAGGAAGCGCAGTTTTTAGAGACGAGAAAATTTCAGATAGACGAAATAGCCAGGCTTTACAGGATACCGCCGCATATGGTGGGAGACCTTGAAAAGTCGAGCTTTTCGAATATAGAGCAGCAGAGCCTGGAATTTGTGAAATATACTCTGGATCCGTGGGTCATACGCTGGGAACAGAGCATGATGCGCTCGCTCTTTTGTGAGGAGGAAAAGGGCGCATATTTCATAAAGCTTAACGTGGACGGACTCCTTCGCGGCGATTACCAGAGCCGCATGACGGGTTACGCCACTGCAAGGCAGAACGGATGGATGAGCGCCAACGATATAAGGGAGATGGAAGATCTTAACCCGATACCCCCAGAGGACGGTGGGGATCTTTATCTCATCAACGGAAATATGACGAAATTAAAAGACGCCGGGATATTCGCAGCAGGCGCATCCACGGCAGAAACGGAGGAGAAAAGTGAAACGTAAATTCTGGAACTGGATCAGAAACGAAGGGGAGGATCCCTTCGGATCCGACAGGACGCTTTATCTTAACGGTGAAATATCCGATGAGACATGGTACGGAGATGAAGTGACGCCGAAGATGTTCAAGGATGAACTTGAAAGCGGAAGCGGCAATATAACAGTCTGGATAAACAGTCCGGGCGGTGATGTTTTTGCAGCTGCACAGATATACAACATGCTGATGGATTACCCGCATGATGTGACTGTGAAGATAGACAGCCTTGCCGCGAGCGCGGCCTCGGTCATTGCTATGGCCGGTACCGACGTCCTTATGTCGCCTGTAGCCATGATGATGATCCATAATCCGGCAACCATAGCGATCGGCGATTCCGCCGAAATGGCGAAAGCCATCGGTATGCTTTCCGAAGTCAAGGAATCCATCATGAACGCTTACGAGATCAAGACCGGTCTTTCAAGGCCGAAGATATCACATCTTATGGATGCGGAAAGCTGGTTCAATGCATCAAAAGCGCTGGAGATGGGGTTTGCGGACAGGATCCTGTTCGAAGATGGAGATGCCGGAGGCGATGAGAAACCGCCTGAAGCGATGATGTTTTCACGGGCGGCGGTCACAAACTCGCTGCTTTCGAAGCTGATACCCAAAAATGAAGAGAAAAAAGGCACTGATGATTCGGTGCCTTTTTCAGTTCTTGAGAAAAGACTGAATGTGATCAGTCATTAAAGGAGGAAAATTCTATGAATAAAATACTGGAGTTAAGGGAAAAGAGGGCCAAGGCGTGGGAAGCTGCCAAGGCTTTTCTTGAAACCAGGAGGGATGCGGACGGCATGGTGGCAGCGGACGCCGCAGCTGTTTATGACAGGATGGAAGAAGACGTCGTGTCTCTTGGCAGGGAAATCGACAGGCTGGAAAAACAGGCTGCGATCGACGCTGAAATGGCCAGACCCACGTCAAAACCCATAACAGGAACGCCGGGTAAGGAAGGCAAAGACACTGATAAGCCGGGAAGAGCCTCGGAAAGCTACAGCAGGGCCTTCTGGAATCATATCAGAAACAGGAACGATTATGATGTCAGGAACGTTCTTTCCATCGGAGAAAACAGCGAAGGCGGATATCTGGTGCCGGACGAATTCGAAAGAAGACTGATCAATGCGCTGCAGGATGTGAATTTCGTAAGGAACATCGCCACTATCATACAGACTGCCAGCGGCGAGCGAAAGATACCGGTTGTGACCGGCCACGGCGAGGCCGACTGGATGGAGGAAGGCGGAGCATATAAGGACAGCGACGATACTTTTGGTCAGATAACCCTTGGAGCATATAAGCTGGGAACCGCGATCAAGGTTTCCGAGGAGCTCATAAACGACAGCGTGTTCGACATCGAGTCATACATCTCTTCCGAATTTGCAAGAAGGATCGGCTCGAAGGAAGAAGAGGCGTTTCTTGTAGGTGACGGAAGCGGCAAGCCTACGGGAATGTTTAATACTGCAGACGCCGGAGTGACCACCAGTGCAGCCAATATAACCTTCGATGACATCATCGAATTTTATCACTCTCTCAGGATCCCCTACAGGAACAAGGCTGTGTGGATACTTAATGATTCCACAGTAAAATCCCTGAGAAAACTCAAAGACAGCAACGGCAACTATATATGGCAGCCTTCCGTTCAGGTTGGCCAGCCGGATATGATATTAAACCGTCCCTACTATACCAGCGTGTTTGCTCCCGAGGCGTCCGCCGGCAATAAAGCCATGCTGTTTGGCGATTTTTCATATTATTGGATCGCCGACCGTGAAGGAAGGTCGTTCAAGAGACTGAATGAGCTTTACGCTGCAAACGACCAGATCGGATTCCTGGCATCAGAGCGTGTGGACGGTAAGCTGATACTTTCTGAATCGGTAAAGAGCCTGACGGTAAATGCATCGACGGGTTCTAAGTCGAAATCCTGATTACAGAGGCGTGGCATGGTGACACTTGATGAAGCAAAGACATATCTGAGAGTCGATTTTGACGATGAGGATGATCTCATAGAAGGACTGATCGCATCGGCTGAAAATATGGTCAGGGATATAGCGCGTATGGAAAGCGCGGATTTTGAGGCGTCTGATGATCCGGATATTAAGGTCGCCATATATTATGCGCTGGCGTATCTTTACGAGCACCGTGAGGAAGCCGATCATCATGAACTTGTCATCACGCTCCGGTCGCTTCTTTTTAATGTGCGCGGGGAGGGATTCTGATGGATATCGGGATGCTGAACCGCTGCATTACATTTCAGAAGCAGGAGACGGCAGCTGATGATGTGGGAAATCATATAGATACCTGGACCGACTATTACAGCTGCGCGGCAACTGTATCAGGCGAAAGCGGAAACGAGACTTTCGCTGCAGGCGAGATAAACGAGCATCCGGACCTGTGCGTTACGGTGCGCTGCTGCAGGAAAGCAGCTGCCGTAACCAGCACAGGGTACCGGATCGTATTTGATGAGGAGATATATGACGTCATTGGGATAGACCACTTCGGATATAAGATGGAAGCACTGAAATTTAAATGCAGGAAGGTGAAAAGATGAGCGAGATAAATTTCGCCGATGCGATAGAGGATATTACAAAACAGTACAGCGAGGAAGTATCCCGGGCAGTAGATCGGACGGGCAGGGCGCTTGCAAAATACGGGGCTAAAAAGCTGCGCGTGACCTCGCCGAAAAAAACGGGAAGATATGCCAAAAGCTGGGGATATGTCAAATCGGGCGGCAAATATGTGGTAAGGGCAAAGCTGTATCAGCTTACGCATCTTCTGGAGAACGGACATGCCAATCGCGACGGCGGCAGGACGGGCGGAATACCGCATATCAAGCCGGCAGAGGATGAAATCGGACTTCAGGCGGAACCGGAATTCAAAAAGCAGCTGAAGGGGTGATCTTATGACATTGGATGAATTTTATACGATGCTCTGCGGCATGGGGATACCTGCAGCTTACAGGGTATTTACAAAGTCCGTATCGCCGCCCTTTATAGTATATTATGAGGATTCAAGCGATAATTTTAATGCTGACGATCTGGTGTATTCGAAAGCATCATCAATCACTACGGAACTTTATACGGATAAAAAAGACACTGCCCTTGAAGCACGGCTCGAGGGCATTTTTGACGCCGGCGGCATTGTCTTTAGAAAGTCCGAAGTATATATCGACAGCGAAAAATTATTTGAAGTTATATATGTAACGGAGGTTTAAATATGGCAAATAAAGTTAGATTCGGCTTGAAGAAAGCATATTATTCGGTTGTTAGCGTAGCTGACAACGTACCGTCGTTCGCCGCGCCTGTGGCGATGCCGGGCGCGGTATCGATCAGCATCGATCCTGAAGGTGACAGCAGTTCATTTTACGCGGATGATATCCTGTACGATTACGGAAGCACGAATAACGGATATAAAGGGACGCTTGAACTGGCGCTGGTGCCTGATTCGTTCTGGGAGGACGTTCTTGGCATGAGCCTTGACAGCAATTCGGTGATGATAGAAAAGGCGACGGACGAGCCTGTATATTTTGCGCTGCTGTTTGAATTTACAGGCGACGCGGATGCTATAAGGCACTGCTATTACTACTGCAAGGCTTCACGTCCGAAGCTTGAAGGAAAAACAAAGGGCGACAGCAGAGACGTGCAGACTACGGAGTTTGATTTCGCCGCTCTGCCTGAACCAGGCGCATCGATAGTAAAGGCAAGCACAGTGGCTGCAACAAACGCTGCAAGGTACGAAGCATGGTATACGGCAGTGGCGCTGCCGACTTATGCAAGCGTTCCGGCTCCGGCAAAATCAAAGAAGGAGAACTGAAATGATAACGAAAATAATACCGATCGGCGACGGAAGCGGCAGGGATATTGATGTGACATTTAAGGCGAGCGCGGCAACGCTAAGAATATATCGCAGCGCCTTTGGCAGGGACATGCTTTCCGAACTTCAGAAAATGGATGAAGCTCTTTCTGAATCTGCGGATTCCATCAATTCTGATTTTATCGAGAATCTTGCATGGATAATGGCCGGGATGCCCGACAATTCAGTTGAAAAATGGCTTGAAAGATTCGGGCCGCTTGAAATCATTCTGCATGCCGAGGACATACTTTCGGCGTGGTATGACAATCTTAAAACAACGGCAGAACCAAAAAACGAGGAAGCGGCAGAGAACTGACCACGCCTCTTTTTTTATTGAGGTGCAGTGAACTTGGAATCTCTGCCGCAGATATGGAGCTTTATACATTTGGTATGATCGTTGATATGTTCGCCGAAAGGGCGAGTGATATCGATGAAGAAAACGGAGATTATACAAGGAACGCCACTCAGGAAGATATGAGAGCGTTTGCAGGAGTTTAAAAATGTCAGGAACCATAAAGGGAATAACAATTGAAATAGAGGGAAAGACTACAGGTATCGACCGTGCGTTCAAAAAAATAAATTCCGAAGCAAGCGCAGTGCAGAAAGAGCTTAACGGCGTATCCAAACTGCTGAAGATGTCTCCGGGAAATACCGACCTTATCCGCCAGAAGCAAAAGCTGCTGGCAAAACAGATACAGACTACGAAGACAAAGCTTAAGGACCTTAAGAGCGCACAGGCCCAGCTTGATGCAAAAGGGATCGATGAAAATTCCGCGGAATACAGAAACCTTCAAAGGGAGATCGTATCTACAGAAAATAAGCTGAAGGGCCTTGAAAAGGAGCAGCTGCAGTTTGCCGCCCAGTCATCGAAGCTGGGACAGGTGTCAGAGAAGCTTAAAAGCATAGGCAGCAAGGCCACGGCCGCAGGCAGGAAATTATCCACGACTGCTTCGATTGCCGGAGTCGCTATGATTGCCGCGGGCAAAAAACTGCTGGAATCATATTCCACGCAGTCGCAGGCTGAAACAAAGCTTGAGGAAATATATAAAACCAGACTGGGCACTACGAAAAAAGCCGCCAAGGCAACCGAAAAATATGCTGCGAAACTGCAGAAAACAGGGGTCGTTGGTGATGAAGTCACTCTTTCGGGCGCTCAGCAGCTTGCCACATTCGCCAAAATGCCCGGCACGGTAAATACGCTGATGTCCTCAATGGACAACCTGTTAGTGCAGCAGAAGGGTTACAACGCAACGGCTGACGACGCAAGAAGCGTGGCAAACCTTATGGGCAAGGCACTAAACGGGCAGACAGGCGCGCTTACCAGAGTCGGCATTACATTTACCGATGCGCAGGCAAAAGTCCTGAAATACGGTACTGAAGAAGAACGGGCGTCAATGCTGTCTGAAGTTATAACGGATAATGTCGGTCACATGAACAAGGCGTTTGCGAAGACGGATGAGGGCAAGATAAAGCAGGCCAAGAACACATTGGGCGATCTTGCGGAGCAGCTTGGCGGATTGCTCCTGCCTGTTCTTGCTGATATCGCAAAGTATCTGTCGTCCAAAGTCGTGCCGAAACTGCAGGCCATGATAAACGTTGCGAAAAAGCATCCAGTAATCGCTAAGATCGCAGTCGCCATTGCCGCTATTTTAGCGGTCGGTGGTCCGCTTTTAATATTGTTTGGTGCGGTGGCTACAGGTTTATCTTCGATTATCGGACTTTTCAGCAAGTCCGCAGCCGCAGCCGATGTTTCCGCAGCTGCAACAAGCCGTCTGACGCTTGCGGAAAGAATTCATGCGATAGCACAGAAGGCACAGGCGGCAGCTGCAAAAATAGGTGCTGTTGCACAAAGGATATTTAACGCTGCAATGAGTGCAAATCCTATATTGATTGTAATTGCAGCCATAGCAGCCTTAATAGCGATATTCGTGCTTTTATATAAGAAATCGGAAACGGTCCGAAACGCAGTTAATGCCGTGTGGAACAAGATGAAGGAATTCGTATCCATCGGAAAGGAAATCGGTACAAAGGTTGCAGCCGGAATCAAGAAGGCCTTTGGCGCTTTGACCGGTGCCGGCAAACTGATAATAGAAAAAGTGACAGGCGGTATAAAGGCTGTCTGGAACGGAATAAAAACGGTCGGCAGGACAGTTGCAAAATATTTTATAGCCGGAGTGAAACTACTTGCATCCGGAATACTGGCTCTGGGTAAATGGTATATCACTACACAGATTCGCGGCATAAAAATAATATGGAACAAAATTAAAGATATAGGCAAGACCGTAGGCGGTCTTTTCATCAAGGGTGTCAAAGCTATATGGAATGATCTTAAGAAAGCAGGCGGATGGCTTGTAAAAGGCTTATGGAACGGCATAACCGGCAAGGTCAGCTGGATAGTGGATAAGATCAAGGGATTCGGCAGCAAGATCATCACGGCGCTGAAAAAGGTATTCGACCAGCATTCACCGTCAAAGGTTACAAGAAAAATCGGCGCATACCTCAGCGAAGGACTGGGGCTTGGCATAACCGATAAGGCAGCTCAGGCAATTGGCAAAGCAAAGAAGATGGCCTCAAGCGTCAGTGAGGCTATAAGCACATCCTCTGCTGCGGATATGGCAGCAGGAGCCAGGACAAGCATCAAAAATGCTGCCTCGGTACTCACATCTTCGCCTGCTTCAGTAAATACCGGCATCGGTGATGATATAGCAAGCGCCATAGGCACATCGCTTGCTCTTGCCGGAAGCGGCATGTCTGCGCCGGCAAAAATGACTCTTACGATAAATCTCGGCGGCGCGAAGGTGGCGGAGCAGATAGTTAAATTATATGACGGCGGCAAGAAGGCGCTTGGAAAATGAATTATATAAAAATCGGGGATATGAATATATACAATTCCAACAGCTTTTCGCCGGCGCGCGAGGATGTTTACGCCGGGGAATATACGAACTGCAACGGCGAGACTGTCGCAGACCTTACAGGCTGGAAATATTCGGATATGACGCTTTCATGGGATTCGCTTTCGCAGGATCAGCTTGAAGTGATACTTGCTGCTTCCGGGGCGTTTGAGCTTACGTTTACCGATCCGCTGGACGGAGTGGTAACGGAAAGCGTCATGCGCACGTCTGCTGTTTTGAGCCGCACGAGGATAACGCGCTCGGGAGTTGTTTTATGGAAAGACGTACAGTTTGCAGTGAGGTTTCTTAATGTACACGCTATCAGCTGAAAATGAAAAGAAAATACGGAGAAGGCTCGACGTCATATGCGGCCTTGATGCAGCAAGCGGCGTTACGGGGACCATCGGTAAAACAGGAAGATACAGTGCCTTGACAGATAAAATACAGGATATCGGCATAGTACCGAAGCTTGCAGACCTTGCCGGCGACGGGTTTCCACTGGACGGCAGCAGGATATGTTATGAAGACAATCCAGAGGATCCGATCAAATATGGGATTCAAAGCGCTTCTGCAGCTGATGAAGACGGCAATCTTACCCAGGGTCTCATATTGAATATCGAAGGTAATATGTCGGATCCCGTCGGTGAAGTGACGCTTTGCTTTGATGAAGTGCCTGATGATGTTGAATTTACATATGGGGTACAGGGAGTAAGCACTGTTACAGCTAAAGTAAAGGAGCGTATATATATCGATGGCACCGGCGGCACGGATATCACTGTAACGATACGTAAATGGACGCCCGGCAAAAGGGCAAAGATCTCAAGGATATTCATGGGTAAATGCTATCAGTTCAATAACGATAATCTGGTTTCATGCATTCTGACGCTAAGGGCTGGACTGACACTGGATCCTGCGCTGCCGCTTTCTGAGATCGAGATAAACGGGCATATAACAGACGACATATCGGAAGAGATCCCATATATTCCGGATAATTCACGGGAGTATGTTAAAATAATAGACAATCTGCTAAGATGGAGAGGGCGGAGAAAATGCCCGGGAATCGGAGGCAGGACATGGGAGATATCAGGAAGAAATACGACGAGGAATTCAAGAAGAACGCGGTCAAATTATCATATGCAAGTCCAAAGCCTGTAAGAGAGATCGCAGGGGATCTCGGCATCCACGAGAATATGCTGTACAACTGGCGAAGGAAATATACAGCTGATGGCGACAAAACAAAGTATGCCACACTCGAAGAAGAGAACAGAGATCTGCGGAGGCAGCTCGCAGAATCGAATATGGAGCTTGATATGTTAAAAAAAGCAGCGGCTTACTTTGCAAAACACCAAAAATAAAATACGGATTCATAAAGGAACATCCGGAATATCCTGCAGCAAAGTGGGCCGTGACATTAAAGATCGAAAGGACAGGATATTATGCCTGGCTTGGTAAAGCAAAGGTTTACAGGGAGCAGGAAGCTGAACTGAAAAAAAGCATCAGAGAAGTTTTTGAAGCTAGCCGTGGGACATACGGCCCGGAAAGGGTAAGTACAGAGCTCAGAGAAAAAGGCATACATATAGGACGTAAAAAATGTGCCGGATATATGGCAAAAATGCATTTGGACTCCTGTCATAACAGACACAGAAGCAGGAGCCTGACGAACAGCAGGAAAGCCCGTGGAGCCGGGTATCCGAACATTCTGAGGGAGAGGGAATTTCCGATCGTGGCACGAAAAGGTCTGACAAGTGATATAACATATCTCAGGACAGAAGAAGGATTCATGTATCATTGCGTGATCAGAGATATAGTGACCGGAGAAGTGCTGGGGGATCATATGGCAGAGAGGATGACGAAAGAGCTGGTGATAGATTCTGTGATGGCGATGCTTGCCAGGCACGAACTTGCGGAAGGGTGCATTTTCCATAGTGACAGGGGAAGCCAGTACACATCGAAAGCAGTGAGGAAACTGCTGAAAGGATATGGAATACGACAGAGTTTCTCACGTGTGGGGATGCCGGGAGATAATGCATGGTCGGAAAGTTTTTTTGCTACGATGAAAAAAGAACTGATCCACAGAAAGTGTTATAAGACGAAAGAATCAGTAAAAGCAGCAGTGTTTGAGTATATATATTGCTTTTATAATGAAAAACGGATTCAGAAAAGACTTGGTTATATGTCGCCTGGAGAATATTACGAGTCGCTGAAACAGAACAGTATAATGAAAGCAGCTTAGCAAATTGTCTACAAAAAGGTTGACGTCCCATTCCTGGATGGTCGAGGTGTTTGGAACACTCCATCAAACAACCAGTTCTTAGCTTGGATTATTGACGATAACTGGACCGCTTTCAGTGCATCCAATTCAGGAATGTCAATTGCTTTTACCGATGTTCTTGAGCCTGTGGATTTTACGACTTTTGATCTTGGCAACACCGTAGGTTCTGCTGGTAATTTTTCTGGCTGGACAAACTGGACAAGGGATATTGCCAATAAGAAAATATCCTTTGCTTTGAAACGGATTGATGTGAATACAAGCAACGGTTTTCTTAAGGCCGTTAAATTCGGATCTACTTTTTTTCTGAAGCTGCCTCATCCTAACACTTTTGCGGGCATGGCTCTATCCAATATTACCGTGGGTACAGGTGATGGCGTGATAAAGGATTTTGATATTAAGGTTCCAATCGTCAAGTCTGGGACCGAGGTGATAAAGCTAAACGGAGTGGCAAAGACGAAAGACGTGGATTACACAATTGCATACAATGCAAGATATGGAGAAAATGCCTCGGGTGGCGTTCCGTACCTGTATAGAAGGAATGCAGCAGCAGGCTATGCATGGTATTCCTTTAATGGTTGGAA
>Ga0268360_1002801_pt1 | contig 12436 bp, 10 predicted proteins | sample BioMet11_FD_192465 | JGI IMG/M metagenome (GOLD analysis project Ga0268360, IMG submission 192465) | Sewage microbial communities from Oakland, California, United States - Biofuel 11 (Illumina Assembly) | ecosystem: Engineered > Wastewater > Sewage > Unclassified | place: USA: California... | reverse complement strand
TCCCGGCTAACAAGCACCGCTTCATACCTCTGAACGTCAAAGCCATCGAGGCTGGGCGCCGGGCGGTAGCCGACTAGCGCCTCCGGGCCGCGCCGCGCGCCGCCCGGAGGATGGCTGCGGCGCGGCCCGCCGATACCTCGCAGCGGGAGCCGTGCTATACTGACGGGCCGTATGAAACGACTGTCGTGGATGCTCGCGGCCTTCTTCGGCCTCGTGTTCGTCGGGGCGACGGCGCTGAACGTGAGCCTCATAGGGAAGGCCCGGGGAGTCCTCGCCGAGTCCGGGCCCAGGTCGAGGCCCCTCCAGGCGGGCGGCCCCACGCGGTACCATCTGGTCGCGATAATCCCCGACATCGACGACTCGCTGTTCGAGGGGATCCTCAAGGGGGTCGCCGACGAGGCCCCGTCGGTGAGCGCGGCGGTGCAGGTCTTCCGCTACGCGGCGCAGTCGGCCGACGAGGAGGACAAGCTCCTAGAGATGGCGGTCCGGGCCAAGGTAGACGGAATCATCATGTACGCCCCCCGGAACGGCGACGGGGCGGACCGATTCGCCTCCCGCGCCGAGTTCGCCTCCAGGAACGGGGTGGCCTTGGTCCCCGTCGGGACCGACGCGCCGCCCGGGGCGGAGGGGACCTTCATCGGCTCGGGCTCCCTGCCCCAGGGCCTCGAGGCGGGGAAGCTCGTACGGGCCCGGCTGGGTTCCTCGGCCCGGGTGGGCGTCATCCTCCCGGATGTGGGCCGCGGGGAGGAGCGGGACCGCGACGACCCTCTCTACCGCGGGATCGCGGCGGGGCTCGGAGGCCCCGCGGGCGGCCGGGTAGTCGCTGTCGCCGAGGGGCAGCCGGGGATCCTGTCCGGCGAGGCCGACGCCGAGGCCATGCTGCGCGCCCATCCCGGGATCAACGCCATCATCTGCTCGAGCTCCCGGGGGACCGTGGGGGCGGCCCAGGTGCTCATAGACCGCGGCGACGTGGGCGTGGTGATGCTCGTGGGCGCGGACAACAGCGAGGACATCCAGCGCTACATCGACAAGGGAGTCGTCGCCGCGAGCCTGGTGCGGGACTCCGAGAGGATAGGCCGCGCCGCGGTCCGGGCCTTCGCCCAAGTCAAGACCGGGAGCGGCGTCCCCGGCTCCGTCGAGACGGGGGTCAACGTCGTGGAGGGGAGGCGGCCCCGATGATCTTCGACACCGTCCGCGGCAAGGTGATCGCCAACTCGGCCATCCTCCTCGTGTTCCTGTCCCTCGCCACCCTCTACACGGGGCTCGCCTCCTCCGAGCTGACCCGGAGCGTCGACATACTCTTCCGGGACAACCGCAGGATGGAGGCCGTCCGCGGGCTCCTCGGCAGCACCGAACTCGGCCTCACGGGCTACCTGACCACGAAGAGCTCGGACTCCCTCAAGGACTACATCCGCTTCTCCACCAAGCTGGCCGACGAGGGGAGGAGCCTCAACCGGGAGATAGTCCAGGACGACTTCCTCCTCCTCCAGCGGGACCTCGCGGGGACCATCGACAGCTACCTCGAGGCCACCGAGGCCTGCGTGGCCGCCAAGCGCGGGCGCAACGTGGCCGCCTACACCTCGAGCTTCGACGACTCCGAGCGCACCGCCGACCTGGCCCGGTACCTCATCGACAGGATCGACAAGGTCTACCTCTCCAAGTCCCTGGTGGCCTACTCGGGCTTCAGCGCCAGGGTCCCCCTCGTCCTCGTGTCCAACGCCCTCCTCGTCGTCGCGGCCTGCCTCCTCAGCCTGATGCTCCTCGTGCGCTTCTCCTACAAGATGACGGTGCCCATCTCGCGGCTGGCCGAGGCCGCCCGGGCGGTGGGCCGCGGGGAGTTCGACTACCAGCTCCCGGACACCGGCTCCTCCGACGAGATCGGGACGATGACCGCCGCCTTCTCGCGGATGCAGGCGAGCGTCCGCCTGGCCTTCGCGGAGCTCAAGGAGAAGGCCGAGGTGGAGAAACGCCTCATGGAGGAGCGCATGCGGGTCCTCGAGCTCGACCACAAGCTCAAGGACGCCGAGCTCCTCGCCCTCCAGACCCAGATCAACCCGCACTTCCTCTTCAACACCCTCTCGGCGGGGATGCAGCTGGCCCTGACGGAGGACGCCGACCGAACGGCGGACTTCCTGGACAACCTCGCGGCCTTCATACGCTACACCCTGAAGCCCCCGGCCCGCTCGGTGCGGGTTGCCGACGAGATCGAGTGCGTCGAGCGCTACATCTGGCTCCTCAAGCTCCGCTTCGGCGACCGCTACCGCTTCGAGGTCTCGGTCGACGAGGACGTGCTCCAGGTCGAGACCCCGGCCCTGATCATCCAGCCCCTCGTGGAGAACGCGGTGACCCACGGCCTCCGGGACCTGGAGGCCGGAGGCACCGTCCGCATCGCGGCCAAGCTGAAGGACGACAGGGCCCTCGTCTCGGTGGAGGACACGGGCAGCGGCATGAGCGAGGAGGAGCTCGCCCGGGTGATCCGGGACGGCCGGTCCGCCGACTCCTCCCTGGAGGGCGACCCGACCCAGAGCGGGATCGGGCTGCGCAACGTTATCCGCCGCGTGTCCCTCGCCACCGGGGGCAAGGGATTCGTGGAGCTCCGCAGCGCCCTGGGGGAGGGCACCTCTGTCCTGGTCACCCTCCCCGCGGGAGGACTCGAATGATCCGGCTCCTGGTCGCCGACGACGAGAGGCCCGTGGTCGAGGGCATCTCCCACATCGTGAGGCGGGACCTCTCCTCGGAGTTCGAGGTCGTCGGCACCGCCTCCTCGGGGCGGGAGGCCATAGAGAAAGCCGGCCTCCTCGCACCGGACCTCGTGCTCATGGACGTCAGGATGCCCGGCCTCTCGGGGCTCGACGCGATACGGGAGATGCGGCGCCTCGGCTCCCGGGCGGCGGTCATCCTCATCACCGCCTACGAGCGCTTCGACATCGCGAGGGAGGCCGTGGAGCTCGGGGTCCTGGACTACCTCCTGAAGCCCGTCTCCAAGGACGCCCTCGCGGCCTCCCTCCGGGGCGCCTCCGGGGCGATCGAGCGCAAGGGCGACTTCGAGCGTCGGGAGATCGAGCACCGGGAGAGGGAGGAGGAGATGCGCTCCCTCGCCGAGGCCGCCTTCCTCGAGGCGATCATGCTCGGCGAGCGCTCGGCCGCGGCCATGGAGCGCTACAGGTCGGCCCTCGGCATAGCCGAGTCCCGGGGACTCATGGCCGCGGCCTCCGTGCTGCCTCCCGCCGGGTCCCTGGACCCCGAGGCCGAGTCGGCGGCGGCCTACGAGTCCCTGAAAGGGACCCTGCGCTACAAGACCCGAGCCATGGCCGGCCCCAGGGTGGCGGGGGTCGCGGCCATCTTCCTCCCGCTTCGGGAGGGCGGAGACGGGGCCGACGCGGCGGGGGGGCTCAAGACCGCCATCGAGGCGGTCCACTCGAAGGACATAGCCCGGGGCCGGCTCAAGCTCGGCTTCGGGAGCGCCAAGCCCTTCGCCGAGCTCGGGGCCTCCTGGTCCGAGGCGATGGCCGAGCTCCTCGGCGGCGGGCGGCGGGGCTCCGGTCCGGGCTTCTCCGAGGCCGACTTCGAGGCGGACTCGGCCTTCCTCGAGGCCCTCGCCATCCCCTCCGGCGAGAGGGCGGCCCTCGCCCTGGAGAGGGTGGTGGGCCCCCTGCGCTCCAGGGACGAGCTGCCACTGGCCGAGCGCATCCGGGTCGCCGTGCTCCTCGCGGACGCGGCCGGCGTCCTGCGCCGCCTCGGGGCCATGACGCCCGCCGAGGCCGCCGCCGCCATGGACTTCGAGGACCTCTGTTCCGCCCGCAGCGGGGCGGCCCTCGACCTGGCGGTGCGGCCCCGCTTCGCGGCCCTGGCCGCCGCCGCGGCGAGGGGGCCCAGACGCTCCACCCCCCTCGACGCGGCCATCGCGGCGGTAAAGGCGGACTTCGCCAAGCCGATCACCCTGGAGCTCGTGGCCGACGAGCTGGGGGTGTCGGCCGGGAGGCTCTCTCGGCTCTTCGTGGAGGGCCTCGGCAAGGGTTTCTCGGATTTCCTCATAGAGTACCGGATAGAGAGGGCCAAGGAGATGCTCCTCGAGCCGGGGGCCGCGATAAAGCAGGTGAGCGCCGCCTGCGGGTACTCCGACCCCAACTACTTTTCCCGCCTGTTCAAGAAGGCCACGGGCCTCACGCCCACCGCCTTCTCCTCGGGCGCCCCGGAGGCCGGCGATGCGGAACGGTAAAGTTAGGCGAACTCGTTTTTCGACGCCGAGGCGCGCCGCGGCGCTGGCCGCGATCGTCGTCATCGTCGCGGCCTCCGCGGCCCTGGCGGGCTGCAAGGGCCGGAGACACCGGGTCGAGGCCGGCGGGGTGCCCGTCATCGGATTCTCCATGGACTCCCTGGTCGTGGAGCGCTGGAGGCGGGACCGCGACCTCTTCACGCGGGCGGCGGTCGACCTCGGCGCGAAGGTGATCGTCACCGTGGCGGACCAGGACCCGGCCGTCCAGGAGACCCAGGTCCGGGAGCTCGCGGACAAGGGCATCGACGTCCTCGTCATCGTGCCCAACGACGCGGACCGCCTCTCCTCCGCGGTCCGGGAGGTCAAGGCCAAGGGTATCCCCGTGCTCAGCTACGACCGGCTCGTGCGGAAGGCCGGCGTGGACCTCTACGTCTCCTTCGACAACGAGAAGGTCGGCTACCTGATGGCCGAGGCCCTGCTCAAGGCGGTGCCGACCGGGAGCTACGTCCTCATCAACGGCCCCAGGACCGACAACAACGCCATCCAGCTCAACGCGGGGGTGCACCGGGCCATCGATCCCTTCGTCGCCGCCGGGAAGCTGAAGGTCGTCGCGGAGCTGTGGCCCGACTCCTGGGACTCGGAGGAGGCCCGCTCGGACATGGAATCCCTGGTCGAGAGGCCGCTCACCGTCAGCGCCCTGATCTGCGGGAACGACATGCTCGCCGAGGCCGCGATCGGGGTCCTCTCGGAGAACCGCATGACGCCCAAGGTGGCGGGCCAGGACGCGGATCTCTCGGCCTGCCAGCGCATCGCCGAGGGATCGCAGTACGTGACGGTCTACAAACCTATCGAGCGCCTGGCCCTCAAGGCCGCGGGGCTCGCCGTCATGCTCGCCAAGGGCGAGAGCGTGGAGACCGACTCGACCATCGACGACGGCCTCGGCAAGGTGCCCTTCATCAGGCTCGAGCCCATCCCAGTGATGAAGGAGACCCTGGCCTCCACGGTCATAAAGGACGGTTTCCACACCGCCGACGAGATCTACAGGAACGCCTCGAGCAAGGCGAGGCGCTGAAGCCCCCCCACCACGCCGGGCCGGCTCCCCGGGACCGGCCTGGACTTTGCCCCGCCGGAAGTCGGAATTGTGCTAATCCGCCGCCTCGGGCCCCCGCCCGGGCCCTTGTACTGCATTTCGACGTTTTTTCCCCGATGACGGTCCTCCGGAATGACGGGCATTATCGACCTCACCGTCGTTGCCCCGGCGGCGCGATCCCCGCGCCGCGGAGACACGCGGATTCTTTCAGGAGGTGTTCATGAATCGCATTTCCAAAGTCCTGATCGCCCTCGTAGCCTTGGCGATCGTCGGCTCGGCGGTCTTCGCCCAGGTCGGCGTCGTCCTCCCCACTAAGGACGAGCCCCGCTGGATCCAGGACCAGAACCGCTTCGAGGCCGCCTTCAAGGCCGCCGGCATCAACACTCAGGTCCTCTTCTCCCAGGGCAACACCGCCACCGAGAAGACCAACGTCGAGTCCCTCATCTCCCAGGGCATCAAGGTCCTCGTGATCTGCCCGCAGGACGGAGCCGGCGCCGCCGCCGCGGCCGAGGCCGCCCACAAGGCCGGCGTCAAGGTCATCTCCTACGACCGCCTCATCCTCGGCACCGACGCCGTCGACTACTACGTGACTTTCGACTCCTTCGCGGTCGGCGCCGCCTGGGGCAAGTTCCTCGTAGAGAAGGCCGGCAACACCAAGAAGAACAACCTCTACCTCTACGCCGGAGCCGCCTCGGACAACAACGCCTTCATCTTCTTCAACGGCGCCTGGTCCGTGCTCCAGCCGAAGATCGCCGACGGCACCTTCGTGATCAAGAACTCCCGCGAGGCCGTCAAGCTCCAGAAGAAGGCCACCCTCACCCGGGACGAGACCGCCAAGATCATCGGCCAGGTCACCACGAACTGGGACTTCTCCGTCGCCAAGAACAAGGCCGAGGCCGATCTGACCGCCGCCAAGAAGGCCGACAAGGGCACCGTGTTCATCGAAGCCCCGAACGACGGCACCGCCCGCTCCATCGCCGACGCCTTCGCCGCCGACAAGGCCGTGAAGAAGTACTACATCACCGGCCAGGACGCCGAGATCGCCTCCGTCCAGTACATCATCGACGGGAAGCAGTCCATGACCGTCCTCAAGGACGTGCGCACCCTCGTGGCCGACGCCATCGCCGCCGCGACCGCCTTCGCCAAGGGCCAGACTCCTCCCGCCACGACCAGCTACGACAACGGCAAGGTCAAGGTTCCCGCCAAGCCCTCCGCCATCGTCACGGTCACCCAGGAGAACGTGAAGGCCGCGATCGTCGACTCCGGCTACTACCCCGCCGACAAGTTCACCGGCCTCAAGTAATAATCCCTCCGCGTACGGGCCGCCCACGGGGCGGCCTTCGCGCGAGGTCCCGGGCATCACGCGCGGGACCTCGCGCGATCGCGGACGACGCGCGGCATCCCGCGCGGACAGACCATAGACCACGGAGCCGTTACAGAGATGAACTCTACAATCCTCGAGATGAGGAACATCACCAAGGTCTTCCCAGGGGTCAAGGCGCTCTCCGACGTGAGCTTCGCCGTCCGACGCGGGGAGATCCACTGCCTCGTCGGCGAGAACGGCGCGGGCAAGTCCACGCTCATGAAGGTCCTGAGCGGCGTCTATCCCTACGGCTCCTACGAGGGCGACATCGTCATCGACGGCGCCGTCCAGCAGTTCAAGGGCATCGCCGACAGCGAGAAGGTCGGGGTGGCCATCATCTACCAGGAGCTCGCCCTCGTGCCCGAGCTCCCGGTCTACGAGAACATATTCGTGGGCAACGAGATCAAGCGCGGCATCACGGTGGACTGGAACGCCACCATCAAGAGGGCCGCCGAGATGCTGAAGAAGGTCAGGCTGGACATCAACCCGGCGACCCCGGTCAAGGATCTCGGGGTGGGCAAGCAGCAGCTCGTCGAGATAGCCAAGGCCCTCAGCCGCAACGTGAAGATCCTCATCCTGGACGAGCCCACGGCCGCCCTCAACGAGGACGACTGCGACAACTTGCTCAAGATCCTCGAGGGGCTCCGGGACCAGGGAGTCACCTGCGTGCTCATCTCCCATAAACTCAAGGAAGTAATCAGGATCGCGGACACCGTCACCGTGCTCAGGGACGGGAAGACCATCTGCACCCTCGACGCCCACAAGGGCGAGGTGAGCGAGGTCGCCCTCATCAAGAACATGGTCGGGCGCGAGATCGACAACATATATCCCCGGCGCACCGCGGCGGCCTCCGACGAGGTGGTCCTCGAGGCGAGGGGCTGGAAGGCCTACTCCGGCAGGCTCGGCCGGCAGGTGCTCAAGGGCATCGACTTCAAGCTCCACAAGGGCGAGATCGTCGGCCTCGCCGGCCTCATGGGCTCGGGGCGGACCGAGCTCGCGAGGAGCATCTTCGGGAACCCGGATCGCTACGACATCGAAGGCGAGCTCTTCGTGAAGGGCGCGCCGCGGCGCTTCGCCAGCCCCAAGGGCGCGATCGACGCCGGGATCGCCTACGCCACCGAGGACCGGAAGCGCAACGGGCTCATCCTCATCCAGGATGTGCGGGAGAACATCAGCGTCGCCAACCTGGAGAGCCTCGTCGAGCGGGGCGTGATCAACAAGAACGCCGAGATCAAAGTCGCCAACGAGTACAAGGACGCCCTCTCGATCAAGACGCCGAGCATCGAGCAGAAGGTCGGGAACCTCTCGGGCGGCAACCAACAGAAGGTCTCGGTCGCCAAGTGGCTCTTCGTGAAGCCCGACGTGCTCATCCTCGACGAGCCCACGCGCGGCATCGACGTGGGCGCCAAGTACGAGATCTACACGATAATGAACAGGCTCGTCGCGCAGGGGATGAGCATCATCATGATCTCCTCCGAGCTGCCGGAGATCCTGGGCATGAGCGACAGGATCTACGTGATCGCCGGCGGCAAGACGGTCGGAGAGATGCCCATAGCCGAGGCTTCCCAGGAGAAGATCATGAGCCTGGCTACCAATTACTAGGGAGGACGAGCAACGTGAACGAGCTCAAGAAGCTGCTTAGGCAGAATATCCGCGACTACGCGATGTACATCACCCTCGCCGTGGTGCTGGGTATATTCACGATCCTTACCGACGGCGTGTTCCTCTCCTCGAGGAACATCTCCAACCTCTTGAACCAGACCGGGTACCTCGCGGTCCTGGCGATCGGCATGACCCTGGTGTTCATCATCAGGTACTTCGATATGTCCGTCGGCTACCTCTCGGGCTTCCTCGGGGCGGTCGGCGCCATCGCCATGGTCCAGTGGGGACTGCCCAGCGGCCCGTCCATCCTCATCGTGCTGGCCCTGGGCTTGGTCGCCGGCCTCGTCATGGCCGTGCCGATCGCCAACCTCGGGGTCCCCGCCTTCATAGCGACCCTCGCCGGATGGCTCATCTACCGCGGGGCCCTCCTCCTCGTGACCATCAAGACCGGGACGATAATCATCCCGAACAAGTTCTTCAACGCGATCGGCAACGGCTACATCCCGGACATATTCCCCGAGGACTCGCCCTTCCTGCCGGACATGCACAAGCTCACCCTCATCCTCGGCCTGGTCGCCGTGGTCTGGTACGTAGTCCGGAACGCCGTGGAGCGGAAGAGCAAGAAGGCCTACGGCTTCGAAGTCCCCTCGACGGGACTCTTCGTCGCCAAGCTCGTCTTCATGGCGGCCCTCATCGGCGTGATCGCCTGGATCGTGGCCGGCTACAACGGCCTGTCCTGGACCATGCTGATCATGCTCGTCATCGTGTTCATCTACGACTTCATCATGAACCGGACGGTCCTCGGACGGCGCATCTACGCCGTGGGCGGGAACCCCGAGGCCGCGGAGCTCTCGGGCATCAGCGTCAAGAAGATCACCTTCATCGTCTTCGGCTCCATGGGCTTCCTCACCGGCGTGTGCGGCATCCTCTTCGCCTCGCGCCTCCAGTCCGCGACGACCATCGCCGGCGCGGGCCTCGAGTTCGACGCTATGTCCGCCGCTTACATCGGCGGCGTCTCCGCATACGGCGGAGTGGGCAAGGTCACGAGCTCCCTCGTCGGCGCCATATTCTTCATGGCCCTCACGAGCGGCATGAACCTCCTGGGCACCGACATCGCCCTCCAGTACATCATCAAGGGCGCGGTGCTCCTCCTCGCCGTAATACTGGACGTGCAGACGAGGTCCGCCAAGAGCTGATCATACGGAAGCCGCCGGGCTGTTCCCGGCGGCTCGAGGTTGGGCGGCCCGCCGGGGCGGCCCGCCGGGGCCGTCCCCCGGGGGCGGCCCGCCGGGGGCGCCCGATTCATTTTAGGAGGCGCGATGGCTTCTCGCCCGTCCCGAGCATCGAGCGTGGGCTTCAAGCTCGTCGCGATGTCCGCCGCCGTATTCGCGGGGATCTGCGCGATCTTCTTGATCGGCTGGCGCTCCCTGGCCGGACTGGAATCCATCGTGGGGAAGCAGGCGGGCGCCTCGGCCGTGGCGACGGCCTGCTACGACCTGCAGTACCGCGTCTCCGTCTCCTGGATATCCCTGTACAAGCTGAGGGCCGCGGCTCTCGCCCTGCGCAAGGGCGGGCCCCCGGCCTCGGCGGCCCGGGACCCTTCGGACTTCCGCGCCGCCATCGCCGACGCCGACGCCTCCATGGAGTCCCTGCACGCCCTCGGCGGCGACCGGGCGGTGCGGGATACCATCGAGGGGTTGTCCGACGCCTTCGCATCGTACAAGGAGGACGCGGCCTCGGCCTCGGCGTCCATCGCGTCGGGCGCGGCGGACTCGGAGGAGAGTTTCCAGCTCGCCGGCATGTCCTTCGGGGTCCTCGGGACTCGGCTCGCCCAAGCCAGCGGCACGATGCGCCAGTCGACCACCGAGCTCGAGAAGCGCGGCGGCGCGGCCGCCTCCGGGGCGGCCAGGAGCCTCGCCGCCATCGCCGTGGCGGTGCTCGCGGCGGAGCTCTCCCTGGCCTTCCTCATCCGGCGATCCATCACCCGGCCCCTCGGGGACCTGGTGGCCGCGGTCGAGTCGGTGGGGGCCGGGAACCTCGCCGTCGCTGGATCCCCGGCGGTGGGGGGCGAGCTCGGCAGGATAGCCTCGAGCCTCGACGGCCTCGCGGAGAACCTCGGGGGCCTCGTCGGCACGGTCAAGGAGCGCCTCGGGGACCTGGAGGCCGCGGGCTCCGACCTGGCTTCCTCCACGGCCCGGGCCGGCGCGGCGGCCTCGCGGATCGAGGCGAAGGTCTCGGACTCCCGCTCCAGGCTCGAGGGGCAGACCGCCGCCGTCCGGGAGGTGACCGAGGCCATCGGCGAGCTTTCGCGCAGGATCGAGGACCTCTCCTCCAGGCTCGCGGCCCAGGCGGAGCTCGTCGCCGGGTCGTCGGCGGCGGTGGAGGAGATGATCGCCAACGTCGAGTCGGTGGCGTCCAACGCCTCCGTCTCCGCGTCGGCGGCGGTCGAGCTAGCCGACCGGGGCGGCGAGGGCAAGGGGAGGATCCAGGACGTGGACGCCGCGGTCGCCTCCATCGCGGCGTCTTCCGAGAGCCTCGGCGAGGCCGCGGCCCTCATACAGGAGATCGCCGAGAGGACTAACCTCCTCGCGATGAACGCCTCCATAGAGGCCGCCCACGCGGGGGACGCCGGCCGCGGCTTCTCCGTGGTGGCCGAGGAGATACGCAAACTCGCCGAGCAATCCACCTCCCGGGCCGCCGACATCGCCGGCGACCTGCGGCGGGTTTCCCAATCCATCGCCGAGGTGAAGGCCTCCGCCGCGTCGGCCGTGGGCTCCTTCGCCTCCATCCTGGAGAGGTCGGAAGGCCTGGGGAATTCGGTCCGGGAGATCGGGGCGGCCATGGCCGAACAGCGCGCGGGCGGCGAGTCGCTCCTCGGCGCCCTGGCCCGCCTCAAGGAGGTGACCCGGGAGATTTCCGGGAGCTCGGATGCCATGGAGGCGGCCCGGGCCTCGATGCTAGCCGGGGTCGCGCACCTCAGGGCCGCCGCCGACGAGGTCGTGAAGAACGAGGGCGCCATCATGTCCGAGACCGCGGAGATAGGGGCGGCGATCTCCGAGGCCGAGTCCCTGAGCGACCGGAACGCGGCCCTCATAGGAGAGGTGAAGGCCGCGGCCGATCGCTTCAGGACCTAGGGGCCGGGGGCGCTCCCTCCGGGCTCTTCTCGACGCGTTGTGCGCCCTTCCTCCCCGTGAAGCCGTCCATCGAGGAGCTGATGCCGAAGAAGTCGGCCACCGCGTCCAGAGCCCCGGTGGGCAGGAGCCTGAGGAGCCAGGTCGTGTACACGAAGGGCGGGAGCACGAGGCGCTTCCGTCCCCGGACGAGGGCGCGGACGATGGCCCGGGCGACCTCCTCCTGCTTGAGGATGGGGAGGAGGAGGGGGAAGCGGGTCCGCACGCCTTCGAAGAGGCCGGTGTCCACGAAGAAGGGGCAGACTATGAGGGTCGCGACCCGGGAGCGCCTCGCGCGCAGCTCCATGCGCAGAGCCTCGTGGAAGCCGAAGGCCGCGAACTTGCTCGCGCTGTAGTCCGCCAGCCCGGTGACGCCGATGATCCCCGCCGCCGAGGCGACGGTGACGATCCTCCCGGAGTCCCGCTCGAGCATGGCCGGGAGGAAGGCCTTGACCGTCCAGAAGGCGGCGAGGGCGTTCACCGCCATCGTCCTCTCGATCTTCTCGTCGGAAGTCTCGAGGAGGGGCTTGCCCGAGACGACGCCGGCGTTGTTCACGAGGACGCCCACCGGCCCGAAGCGCCGCGCGACGTCGTCGGCTGCGGCGTAGACCGCCTCACGCCTCGAGACGTCGCAGACCACGCCCGAGACCTCGAGGCCTCGGCCCCGGGCCTCCTCCTCGAGGCGGCCCAGGGCCGCCCCGTCGATGTCCCAGGCCACGACCCGGGCGCCCTCCTCGGCCAGGCCCAGGCTGAGGAGCCGGCCTATGCCGCTCCCGCCGCCCGTCACGACGGCCAGCTCTCCCGCGACGCGCTTCTTAGTCATGGGTGGGAGTATAGCACGACGTTGACAAAAAAGCAAATAATGTAAAACGAGGCGGCGGCGCCTGCGGTGGCGGCGGCGCGCCCCGGCGGGTCGGGGGCGCGCCGCCCGGGGGCCCCGGGTGGGGGTAGCGGAAAAGCGTTGTGCGACGGCGTCGCGCGGCCGGGCCGCCGCG
>Ga0268360_1002798_pt1 | contig 12438 bp, 6 predicted proteins | sample BioMet11_FD_192465 | JGI IMG/M metagenome (GOLD analysis project Ga0268360, IMG submission 192465) | Sewage microbial communities from Oakland, California, United States - Biofuel 11 (Illumina Assembly) | ecosystem: Engineered > Wastewater > Sewage > Unclassified | place: USA: California... | reverse complement strand
TACTGGGCCCCCAGATCGAGGGCCGCCGCGTCGTGGCCGCCTCGGTCAAGAACCCGATCGTGCTGCGGATCCTCGTGCCAGGCTCCTTCCCCGCGCTCCTGGCCGACAGGACCCTCCGGGGGCTGGAGCGCCACGGCCCCTTCCTCCGCCTCCGCCTCGAGCCCCCGGGGGATTCCCCCGGCGAAGGGGCAGGGACCCTCGACCTCGTCCTCCACCTCATGCTCGCCGGGCGCCTCAAGCTCGCGCCCCCGGGCAAGGGCCCCGAGTCGCGACCCCTTCCTTTCACCGCCTTCTCCCTCGAGCTGGACGACGGCCGAGTGCTCCACTACGGCGACGAGGTCTCCATGGGCAAGGTCTACCTCTGCCCCTCCGGCAGCCACGAGGCGATACCGGGGTACCTCTCCCAGGGGGTGGACGTGGCCTCGCCCGGCTTCAGCTTCGAGGTCTTCACCTCCCTGATAGCCGGTAGGCGATGCCAGGCGAGGGTCTTCGTCATGGACCAGTCCCGCCTCTCGGCGATAGGCAACGCCTACGCCGACGAGATCCTCTTCGAGGCGGGCATCCACCCCAAGGCCACCTGCAACTCCCTGCCGCCCGAGAAGAGGCGCGCCCTCTACGAGGCGATAGTCTCGGTCCTGGCCTGGGGCGTCGAGGAGGTGGAGAAGTCCGGCTCTCCCCTGGAGGCGGAAGTGCGGGGCCACATGCGGGTCCGGGGCAGGGCAGGGCAGAAGTGCCCCCGCTGCGGCGCGACGATACGGGTGGCCGGGGTCCTCGGCTACGACTCCTTCTTCTGCCCGATGTGCCAGCCCGACCTCGCGGGGCGGGGGCTCGACTGGGCGCGGCTGGAGAAGGGCGGCCGGCCCTAAGCTTTTGCGGCCGCGGCCCTAGGCTCCCACGGAGACAGCGCGGTCCTTGCCGGACCGCTTGGCCTCGAGGAGGGCGACGTCGGCCCGGCCCACGAGGGCCGCGAAGATCGCCGGGGCGTCGGCCTCGCTTCCCCCGATGTCCCGGCCGCAGATCGCCGCGACTCCGGCGCTCACGCTGACCGACCTGGGGCTCCCCGCGGCGGTGCCCTCCCGGATCGCGGCCCGCATCTTCTCGGCGATCGCCATGGCGGCCTCGGCAGAGCAGTCCGGGAGGAGGACCAGGAACTCCTCCCCGCCCCAGCGGCACAGGAGGTCGGACGCGCGGATCGCCCCTGCCGCGCTCCGGACGGTGCAGGCCAGCACCGCGTCTCCCGCCGGATGGCCGAGCTCGTCGTTCACCCGCTTGAAGTCGTCGATGTCGAAGATGACCGCCGCCAAGTGGCTCCCAGCGCGCCTCGCCGCCTTGACCGCGTGGGCCGCCGTGGCCTCGAAGGCCAGGCGGTTGAGGGCCCCAGTGAGGGGATCGTGGGAGGCCGCCCGCTCGAGCCTCGACTGGAATCGATCGATGGTCAGGGCCGAGGTAGTTATCACCAGGGCGAGGACGAGGAGGCAGAATCCCAGGTTCACGGCGAGGGCCCGCTTCGCCAGGGCCACGGACTTGCCCTCGGGCTTCTCCACGAAGGCGCACCAGGAGAGCTCCGGCAGCCAGAGCGCCCGGGCCAGGACGGTCTCTCCGCCCCGGGAGTAGTGGAAGGCCCCGCCCCGCGCGGCGATGGCCTCCCCGGCCTTCTTGTCGAGGAGAGGGTCCGCGTCGATCCGCGGCGGCGGCGAGTCCTCGCGGCCGTAGGGCGCGCCGGCCACGATCTTCCCGCCCGAGTCGACGAAGTAGACCGAGGTGCCGAAGTCCCCCCGGTACTTGAGGATCATGTCCCGGAGGGTGGACACCGACACGCCTATCCCGGCGGCGCCGAGGTAGCGCCCCCGCCGATCGATCACCCGGTAGTTCACGAAGATGGCGAGCTGGTCCGCGTGGGCCATGTCCACGTCCACGTTGAGCTCGTAGGGCTCTCCCATGTTCCGCACGCGGAAGTACCACTCGTCCCGCCACTGGCCCTGGTGGACCGTCTTGAGGATCCCGCCGGCGTAGTAGTAGTGCCGGGTCCTCTCGGAGACGAAGAAGGCGGTGATGGCGCTGTTGCGCTTCGCGATCTCGCTGAGGTAGGCCTCGATCGCCGGCAGATCGCCCTCGCCGGCGTTCGACCAGTCGTGGAGGAAGGTGTCGTGGGCCATCATGGCCGAGACGAAGATCGGCTTCACGAGGTCCGTGCGGATCTGGGCGTAGATCGAGTCGGCGGCCGCGGGCAGGGCCTCCCGCTCTATGGACGCCCGCACCGAATCCCGGGCCGCGAGGAAGGCGAGGACGCTCGAAGTCCCGAACCCCACCGCTATGATGGCCGCGACCAAGCCTATGAAGCGCCCCTTGTCCCCGATCCCCGACTTGTGCCCTGCGACCATGCTGCCTTCTCCGACGATGAATCTAGCCCTCCGGACCCGGAGGGTAAAGGGCCGTCCCGCACGGCGGCGGGCTAGGCGCCGCTCCGCCTCGGCCTACGGGACCTCGATCTCGAGACCGTCGTAGGCCGGGTGGACCTCGACTCCCGCCGAGCGCTCGGCGCAGTAGGCCTCGAGCTCCTCGTGGGTGGACTCGTGGTTCATGTGGGTGAGCCAGGCCCGGCGGGCGCCTACGCGCTTCGCCGCCTCTATGCCCTGGTCGAGGCTGAAGTGGGTCTCGTGGGGCCTCCGCCTGAGCCCGTTCACGATGAGGTACTCGACCCCCGACAGGATGGCCAGGGAGGATTGCGGCAGCTCGGAGCAGTCGGTGATATAGGCGAAACTCCCTATCCTCCAGCCCAGGATGGGTAGCCTCCCGTGGAGGAGGGGCACCGGGACGACCTCGAGGCCGCCGACCCGGAAGGGGCCTCCGGCGAGCCTCGGCTCGATCCTGGGCTTGCCGCCACCCTTCTGCGTCTCCCGGAAGATGTAGCCGAACCGCTCCCTGACCTCTGCCAGGGTCTCGGCGTTCCCGTACACCGGGAGGGCCCGCTCCCTCGTGAGGGGGCGCACGTCGTCCAAGCCCCCCACGTGGTCCGCGTGGGCGTGGGTGAGGAGGAGCGCGTCGAGCCGCGTTATGCGGGCCCTCAGGGCCTGGAGCCGGAACTCGGGGCCCGAGTCGACGACGAGGGACGTCCCCGCCGCCTCCACGAGGATAGAGGCCCGGTACCTCGCGTCCTTCGGGTCTGAGGAGGTGCAGACGTGGCAATCGCAGCCGATGACCGGCACCCCGAAGCTGGTGCCCGAGCCGAGGACGAGGACGCGCATGACGCGCCAGTATCTCCCGGGGAGACGGCGCTGTGCAAGGTGCCGCGGGGTGTCCCGCTTCCGTCCCGCCTACTTCGCCGGGAAGCCCGGCGGGTCGTAGTCCCTCTCGGCCTTCACGCGCACCAGGTGCACGTAGTCCCGGGGCACCCGCGCCATCATCCTCTCGACGCTGGTCTCCACGTCGCTCTCGAAGGCCGCGACCCGGAAAGCCCCCGACTCGTCGAAGTAGGGCGCGAGGACCGCGACGTGGTAGTGCCGGGAGAGCCCGGCGATGAGGCCGCCGGACTTGCGGCAGAAGCTCGCGAGGTAGATCGAGCCGGGGTCGCGCACCGCGAGGACGTAGAGGAGGGCCTGGAGTCCCGGCACCTCGTAGCCCAGGTCGGCCTGATAGGCCGGGTAGGGGCGGTAGGCCGAGCTCCCGTTGGCCGCCGCGGCGGAGCCCTCCCCGGGGGAGGCGACCAGGGCGAAGGCCGAGACCCTCACGTCGCTCTCCGTGAGACCGTGGGCCCTCGAAGGGGCGCGGGCGTCGAGGAGGGCCTTCGCTATGTTGCGGGTCCAGTCGAGGCCGAAGAAGGGATCGAGATCCTCCTCGAAGCGGTCGGCGGAGTTCGTGGGCCGCGCGTCGACGTGCCGGGCTGCGAGGGCCCGGGGGTCCAGGAGCTTGCCCGTGAGGGGGCGGTAGAAGCCGTCGGCCACCCAGGCGGCGAAGCCCGAGCAGTTGAGCCCCGTCGGCTCCCCCTGGGGCTCCCCGGTGGCTATGAGGACCGGGACTCCCCGGTCGTCCAAGGCCCCGTCGTCGGCGTAGCGGAGGGAGGGGAGCCTGCGCCGGGTCTCCCGGACGAAGGATACGACGTCCCCGTACAGGCCCGGCCGAGGGGAGAAGAGGCTCCAGTCGACGAAGTCGGCGGTCCAGGCGGCGATGTCCGAGAGCGGGGAGGCGAAGGCCCGGTCGAAGGGGACGGGGAGGGGGACCTCGCGGTTGAGGACCCCCCCGTAGACCACGAGGTCGAGCTTGCTGCGGTCCCCGTCGGGGTATATCCGGATGAAGGTGCCGGGGTCGCTCCGGAGGAAGACCTTGACCTGCACGGGGAGGCCGTCGGGGGACGAGCGCTTGAGTATCCAGGTCCCCTGGGAGTAGAGGGGAGAGCCGGCCTTCGTCCTCTTTCCCCCCTCGATAGCCTGGGCGATCGCGTAGTAGAATCCCCCGGAGCGGGTGCCCCAGAGCTTGAACGCGCCGTAGTCGTTGGTCACGACGGCGGGGCCCCGCCGGGCGAGCTCCGCCTCGGGGGCGCAGAAGAAGCTCGTCCAGTACGCCGAGCGGAGGTCCGCGCTCTCGGGGAATCCCGGGATCGGGGACTTCGAGTCGGCCTCGTCTTGGGCCCCGGCGGCGAAGGACACCGCCAGGGCGATCGCGGCCGCGAGTAACAACTTGCTTTTCATCCGATCTATTCTCGGCCGCATCCGCCTCTCCCTTCAGTCCGCTCCGCATCGCGCCGATACTCGGAGCTGAAACTTCTTGCAACGCGCGAAACTGGAGTCTCCCGGCATGCACTGTCCACGCTTCTCTTTCCGGTTCTACCTGCTAGCCGTCATCGGCCTCGCGGCCGGCGCCCTCGCCCTCGGCGCGGCCACCTGGGGGCTCTCCCCCGCCCGCGGGGATCTCCTGGCGCCCCCCCGGGGCTCCCGGGGTCCCGGCGCCTTCGCCTCGGGGCACCGGGCCGCCCAGCGGGGAGGGACCCTGGCCCCAGGCCAACGCTACGGCCGCTTCCCCGCCCTCTACGTCCCCGCCTCGGAGGACGCGCCGAGGGACTGCGCCGTGGAGCCCAGGGCTAAGGGCGCTCCTGCTCCCGCCGCCGGGCCCCTCCTCCCGGCCATCGCCAACAACCAGATCCTCGCCTTCTACGGGAAGCCCGACTCCAGGAGCATGGGCATCCTCGGCGAGTACTCCAAGGAGGACCTGGCCTCCCTCCTCCAGGGCTACGCCAAGCTCTACGACGACCAGAACGGCCCCGACGGCGTCGTGACCGCCTTCTACCTGATATACGGGACCTGCTGGCCCGGCGGAGAGATCGGCTACCTCAAGGACTCCGTGGTCCAGGACTACATCGACTTCGCCCGGGACCGGGGCATGCTCGTCTTCGTGGACCACCAGATCGGGAAGTACCCGGTCTCCGAGGCTATGGACAAACTCCTGCCCTGGCTCAAGTACCCCAACGTGCACATCGCCCTGGACCCCGAGTGGAGGACCTTGGCCCCCATGCAGGAGATCGGGAGCATCTCCGCCGAGGAGGTGAACGCCGCCCAGGCCGAGATGAGCGAGTACATGAACACCCACGGCATCCCCGGAGAGAAGATGCTCGTCGTCCACCAGTTCCAGGACCGGATGATCTCGGGCCGGGAGCGGGTCCGCGCCGACTACGAAGGAGTCCTCCTCGTGCACACCGCCGACGGCTTCGGCTCGCCGGCCCTCAAGCGGGCGAGCTACAGCTACAACGCCAAGGCGACCCAGATACCCCTCAAGGGCTTCAAGCTATTCTTTAAAACAACGGTCAAGGGGGCGGGTTACGACATCCCCCTCCTCGAGCCCTCCGAAGTCCTCGCCCTCGACCCCGAGCCCCGGCTCATCATCTACCAGTGAGCGGGAAGCCCCGCGCGGCCTCGGCGGAGCGAAAAAATCGCCGGCGCAGTAGTCGGATACCCGAGACGGCGGTATCCTTTATCGGGCGGCGGAGTGCACCGCGCACCGCCGCCTCAAGTTCGTGTCCGGGGGCGGCGGCGCATCGTCGAGCCTCCCTCGGACCCTCGTTTCCGAAGGAGGAAACAATGTCGGCTAAACGAAAGATCGCTCTCGCCCTGGCGCTCTGCCTCGCCGCGGCGGCGGTTCCCTCTTTCGCCGATCCCCTCGGGGGAGGCTCTCTGCTATCCCTCCTGGGATCCGCCCAGGCCCTAGGCTACGGTCCCTCCCCCACGGCCCTCGACGCGCCCTGGGCCGATAGGTTGAACCCCGCCGCCTCCGCCGCCCAGCAGCGGACCGTCTTCGACGCGGGGTACACGGCGCTGACCGACTTCGGCGGCGGCCAAGGCTACGGCAGCGCCGGCTTCTTCGGCATGTCCATCCCCAAGCCCTACGGCGTGTGGAACTTCGGCCTGACGGGGGTATCGACCCCCGACAGCATGGACGACCTCCCCCTGGGATCGGTGGTCCAGTTCTCCGGCGGCATCGCCAAGGACCTTTCCTCCGATTTCTACCTCGGCACCAGCGCGGACCTCCAGCTCGGCAAGGACGGCTGGGGGGCCGGGATCAACCTCGGCGCCATCAAGAAGGTCGGCGACCGCGGGATCTTCAAGGACCTCCGCTACGGGGTTGCCCTCGACGATATCGGCGTAGCCTACAGCTCGGCGGTCTCCGCGCCCTTCACTCCCACCGGCGGGGTCCGCGGCCTCCTCGTCAAGACCGACGACTGGAAGATCGGAGTCGGCGCAGACCTCGGGTTCCCCAGCTTCCGCGACCTCTCCTTCGGCCTCTCCTACGGCATCTCCTACCGGGACATGGTGACCTTCCGCAGCTCGTGGAGCCAGACGATCCGCGACTTCTCCAACGACCGGAACCTCATGCCCTCCTTCGGCCTCTCCGCCGTCATCCCCCTCTCCGGCAAGGGATCGGCCGCCGACGACCTCAAGAAGGACTCCGACCAGGCCGAGCTCAGGCCCGCGGTCGCCGCCGCCCCCCTCTACGGCAAGGTCTGGGCCCTGGGCACCGGCGTAACCCTTCCCCTCGGCGTGATCGACAAGAAGGCGCCGAGGATCGTGGCCGGGTTCCCCGCCTCCAAGTGGGGCCCCGCCTATCTCTCCCCGAACAACGACGGAGTCTCCGACTCCCTCGTCATCCCCGTCAAGATCACCGACGAGCGCTACGTCGTCGGCTGGACCCTCGTCGTCGCAGACGACAAGGGCGCGGTGGTGCGCCGGATCTCCAACAAGGAGACCCGGCCCGAGACCCAGGGCTTCGAGGGCTTCTGGGATAGGCTCACCTACGTGAAGAAGGGCGTCGACGTCCCCGCGAAACTCGTGTGGAACGGCGTCGCCGATTCCGGCCGGGTCGTCCCGGACGGCGAGTACACCGCCACCATCGAGGCGGTGGACGACAACGGCAACCGCGGCTCCGTCGGGCCCTTCCCCATCGTGGTGGACGGCACCGCCCCCGCCGTGGAGATCCAGGTCCCCGAGGACCCGCCGATCTTCAGCCCCGACGGCGACGGCAACAAGGACTCCATCCTCGTGAAGCTCTCCGGCTCCGTGGAGGACCTCTGGAAAGCCCAGGTCTCCGACGCCTCCGGCAAGGCGGTGCGCCGCTTCGAACTCAAGGACTCCGCCCCCGCCGACTGGACCTGGGACGGCAAGGGGGACGACGGGAAGGTGCTGCCCGACGGCGTCTACTCCTTCTCCATCTCCGCCACCGACCGGGCCGGCAACTCCGTCTCCAAGAAGTTCGACAACATCCTCATCAACACCCAGCAGCCGCCCATAGCCCTGGTGATTGACCTTGCCACCTTCAGCCCGAACGGCGACGGCGTGAAGGACAGCGTGACCCTCCTGCCCAGCGTCCCCGTGAAGGCCGGCATCGTGTCCTGGACCCTCTCGGTCCTCGACAAGGGCGGCTCCCAGGTCTGGGTCCGCAAGGGCTCCGACGCCGCGAGCCTCCAGGACAAGGTGCTCTTCGACGGCCGCGACCAGTCCAGCCTCAAGACCCTCCCCGAGGGGGAGTACCGGGCCAGGCTCTCGGTCACCTACCTCAACGGCTACAACCCCAAGGTCGACTCCCCGGCCTTCGTCCTCGACGTCACGGCCCCCTCGGGCTCCGCGTCCGCCGACCGGATGGCCTTCAACCCCGCGGGCTCCTCCGACCAGAGCTCCGTGCACTTCAAGCAGAAGGGCGTGAAGAACGCCAGGTGGACCGGCACCGTGACCGGCCCCGACGGCGTGGCCGTCAGGAACTATTCCTTCGCCCCCCTGCCCGACCCCGACGTCGAGTGGGACGGCTCCGACGACGCGGGCAAGCCGGTGCCCGACGGCGTCTACACCTACACCCTCGCGGCGGTGGACGGCGCCGGCAACTCCTTCGCCGCCCCGCCGGTTTCGGTGTCCGTCGACACCGCCAAGAAGGCCGTGCGCATCGTGGCCGACCTCAAGGCCTTCAGCCCCCTGCCGGGCAGCAAGAAGGATCGGCTGACCCTCTCGGCCCAGGTCCAGTCCAACGACAAGGTCCGCTCCTACGAGCTGGATATCTTCCCGGTCCCCGCCGCCGCCCAGGGCGCGGCCGCCCAGGGCGCGGAGTCGCCGGCGCCGGTGCGCAGCTGGAAGGCCGACCGCGGAGTGCCCGCCTCCTTCGTCTGGGACGGCGCCACGGACTCCAAGGCCAAGGCCCCCGACGGCCGCTACGCCGCCAGGCTCTCGGTCTCCTACCTCAACGGCGACTCGGCCGACTCGACGACCTCGGGCTTCACCATCGACACCCAGGCGCCCTCGATCTCGGTGAGCGCCTCCCCTCTCCTCTTCTCCCCGGCCGAGGGCTCTCGGAAGTCCGCGGTCCGCTTCTCCCAGAAGTCCGTCCCCGGCGACGATTGGACGGGCGTTGTCTCCGACGCCTCGGGCAAGCCGGTCCGGACCTGGTCCTGGAAGGGCCAGGCCGCCGACTTCGCCTGGGACGGCAAGGACGAGGCCGGCAACGTGGTCGCCGACGGCACGTACCGCTACGACGTGAGCTCCGTCGACGCCGCGGGCAACAAGGGCTCAGGCGCCGTGCCAGCCATCGTGGTGGACCAGCGGCAGGTCCAGATCTTCGTCACCGCCTCCGAGTCGGCCATTTCCCCCAACGGCGACGGCTACAAGGACACCGTGAGCTTCAACCTCATCGTCAAGCTCCGGGAGGGCATCGAGGACTGGCGCTTCGCCCTGGTCGACAAGGACGGGGTCGAGCGCAGCGTCTTCGCCGGCCTGGGCGACGACGTGCCCAACAAGATCGTCTGGGACGGCCGCGACTCCTCGGGGGCCGTGGCCCAGGGCGACTTCGTCGGGGTCTTCACCGTCGACTACAAGAAGGGCGACCGGGCCGAGGCCCGCACCCCCAAGATCCTCGTGAGCACCGAGCCCCCCAAGGCCGAGGTCAGCATCACGCCGGACCTCTTCAGCCCGGACAACGACGGGGTCGCCGACGAGGTGACCATCGGCGTGGACGTCTCCGACGTCGCGCCCATCGCCACCTGGAGCTTCGACATCAAGGAGCTCCAGGTAGTCGAGGGCGCCCAGCCGGGCGCCAAGCCCGCCGAGCGGCTCTTCAAGTCCTGGAGCGGCACCGGCGCCCCGGCCAAGTCCTTCGTCTGGGACGGCCGGTCCGACCGCGGCGAGCTCGTCGAGTCCGCCACCGACTACCCCTTCGTCTTCTCGGTCACCGACGCCCTGGGCAACTCCGCCCGGGTGGACGGCGCGATCTCCGTGGACGTCCTCGTGATCCGGGAGGGCAACAGGCTCAAGATCAAGGTGCCCTCCATCGTCTTCAGGCCCAACGGCGCCGACTTCGACGGCCTGGACCAGGACACCCTGGACAACAACATGAGGGTCATCAAGCGCATCGCCCAGATCCTCAACAAGTTCCGGGACTACGGCATCCTCATCGAGGGCCACGCCAACAGCGAGGGCAAGATCGCGGGCTACAGCGCCGCCGCCATCGCGAACGAGGAGACCAAGGAGCTACTCCCCCTGTCCACCGGGCGGGCCGAGCTCGTGAAGACCCTCCTCGGCCAGAACGGCGTCGACCTCAAGCGCCTCTCCACCAAGGGCATGGGCTCCAGCGAGCCCGTCGTGGACTTCAAGGACAGCCAGAACCGCTGGAAGAACCGCCGCGTCGAGTTCATCCTCATCAAGAACCAGCCGGCCGGCGGCGGCTCGCCACAGTAGTGGCGGCGCAGTAGCCCGGGCCGGGCTATCCGGTCCTAGCTGAGTTTTAGGAAGGGGGGCGCCTGCGGGCGCCCCCCTTTCGCTCCGCCCCCCTCCAGCGCTGGCGCGCCTCGGTGGGCTCCGCTAACCCCCCGCCTAAGGGCTCCGCCCTTAAGAACCCGCTGCTCCTTGGGCGCCTAGCCTCGCGGCGCCGATCGGAGCAAGAATCGCAAAGCCCTCCGCAAGAGCCGCGAAGCCCCTCCCGGGAGGGCGAAGCTAAGCTTCCCTCCGCGTCGCCCGAGAAGGGCGGCGCAAGGAGATGCGCGATGAAAGAAAATAGCTTGGAGCGCGGCCGGGGGCGCTGCATCATGGGAGGGGCCATGCTGGCCCTCCTCCTCGCCGCCCTGGACAACACGATAGTGAGCACCGCCATGGCATCGGTGGCTCAGGACTTCGGGGACTCCCGAGGCTATTCCTGGCCCTTCACGGCATACCTCCTCTTCGCCACCGCGGCGGTCCCGATAGCCGGCAAGCTCTCGGACCGCTTCGGCCGGAAGCCCCTCGTCCTCATAGGCCTCCTCGTCTTCCTCTTCGCGTCGGTAGGCTGCGGGCTTTCCTGGTCCATGGCTTCCCTCACGGCTTGGCGGGCTCTCGCGGGCTTCGGGGGCGGAGCCTTGAGCGCCTTGGCCTTCATCGTCGTGGCGACCGGCTTTCCGCCGGCGGAGAGGGGAGGGCGCGTCGGCCTCCTCGCCTCGATGTACGGCGTCGCGAGCCTCGCGGGGCCCCTCGCGGGCGGGGCGATCACCCAGAGCCTCTCCTGGCGCTGGGCCTTCCTCGCGAACATCCCCATAGCCCTGGCGGCCATGGTCCTCGTCGCCCGGGGCATGGGGAAGGAGGGACGCAGGGCGGGCTCTCCCCTGGATATCCGGGGACTCCTCTTTTTCAGCCTGGGAGCCCTGCCTTTCGTCTTTTATTTTTCCGCCGCCGGGTCCCTCTTCCCCTGGCTCTCGTGGGCCGGCTCGGGACTCCTCGTCGCCGCGGCCCTCTTCCTCGCGGCCTTCGTCCACGCCGAGGGTCGGGCCGAGGATCCCCTCGTCCCGAAGATCCTCTTCGCCGAGCCCAACTTCGCCTTCTCCGCCCTCGCGGCGGCGGCGGCCTACGCCGGGCTCTTCTCCGCGGTCGTCTTCGTGCCCCGGATCGCCCAGGCAGACCTGGGCTATAGCCCGAGCCAGGCGGGCGGCCTCCTCCTCCCCCTCACCGTCGCGATGATGCTCGGGGGGAACCTCGGGGGCAGGGTAGCCGGCCGTTTCGGGAAGTGGAGGATCGTCGGCGGCATCGGCCTGGGCTCTTCAGCCGCCGGCTTCGCCCTCATGGCCCTGGCGTCGATGTGCTCGAAAGGCGGTTCCGAGGCTTGGCTCCTGGGCCTCGCCGAGGGCGCCGCCGGCTTGGGCCTCGGCCTCAGCCTCCCGGTGTACAACATGGCTTCCCAGTTCAGCCTGCCCCTCGGCAGGATCGGGATCGTCACCGCCATGCTCGAGTTCTTCCAGGACCTGGGGGGGACCGTGGGATCGGGCTTCGCCGGGGCCCTCTTCAAGTCCGGCCCTTCCTTCTTCCCCGGCTTGAGCGCCGCCCGATCCGGCTCGGCGGCGGTCTTCCTCCTCTCTGCGCTCCTCTCCCTGGCCGGAGCCTTCCTCCTCTCCCGCATCGACGAGTCGAAGGTTCGGGCGGGCATGGAGGCCCAGGCGATGCCCCGACCCCAACGTTAGTCGAATTAGGAGGGAGCTTCCCCTAATCCAGGGGACGGACCGGGATGCAGATGTCGTAGGCGAGGCAGAGCCCGCCGAAGCACTCGATGGGCCCGGGGTAGAGCTCGATCCCCGGCCTGTCGTCCGGCGCGAGGCCGCTCCGGGGCAGGTACTTGCCGTAGAGCGCCCCGTAGGCCGGCATTATGTCCTCGGCCTTGCCCTCGAAGGGGTAGCGGGCGTAGAGGCCGCCCTCGATGTCCATGAGGGCTATGCCCCGGCTCGGCCGTACCGCCGGCCCCACTTCGATGCAGGCGAAATAGGAGAGCCTGGAATCCGGCGTCACGTCGGGATTGTCCCAGGGCAGGCCGAGGAGCTGGGCGGGGGCATCAAGGAGCTCGCGGGAGCGGGCCCAGACCTCCAGCTCCGACCAGGCCGAGGCGATGCCCTGGGCGTAGTTCGTGCGGGACCGGGCGAAGGCCACGTGGTAGGGCCCCAGGCGCTCGAGCTTCACCTGG
>Ga0268360_1002797_pt1 | contig 12444 bp, 10 predicted proteins | sample BioMet11_FD_192465 | JGI IMG/M metagenome (GOLD analysis project Ga0268360, IMG submission 192465) | Sewage microbial communities from Oakland, California, United States - Biofuel 11 (Illumina Assembly) | ecosystem: Engineered > Wastewater > Sewage > Unclassified | place: USA: California... | reverse complement strand
GAGTGACCAATGCTCTTGCAGAAGGAGAATTAAAAGAAAGGGTCAATTTAGATGTGCAGGGAGAGTTCAGAGAACTCGGAAATACACTTGATAAATTCTCCGAAACATTGAACAGTATTATCGATGACTCAAATGCAGTCCTTACTGCATTCCAGCAGAATGATTTTAAGCGACCCATCAGTATCCACGGGAAGGGAGATTTCAAGCTACTTACTGACGGGATCGAAGAAACCCGCCAGGCTCTTGATATGATTACAACCCAGCGCATAGAAGCGGAAAAAGCCCTTCTGGACTATGCGAAAGAACTTGAGCGTTCCAACCAGCTTAAGGAAGAGCTGGAAAGAGTTGTCAATACAAGTCCTGTAATTGTGTTTCTGTGGAAGTATGAACCCATGTGGCCTGCCGAGTTTGTTTCGGAAAATATTACCAGGCTGGGTTATGAGGTGGAGAATTTTACCTCGAACAGGATTCTTTATGGGGATATTGTGCATCCCGAAGACCTGGGAAAGATGGCTGCCGAACTTGAGATGAACGTTGAAGCTGGCTGCACGGACTATACCTCAGAATACCGGATTCTCACAAAATCCGGGGAGGTCCGCTGGGTTGACGAAAGGACAGTTATCCAGCGCAGCAAGGACGGCGAAGTCCATCTTCAGGGCATTATTCTGGACATAACCGAGCATAAGAAAGCCGAGGATGCACTTCTTCAGATGGAGGAAATTCGCAAAAAAGAAATCCATCACCGCATCAAGAATAATTTGCAGGTGATTTCCATGCTTTTATATCTTGAGTCCGGAAATTTTACGGACAGGGATGTGATCGAGGCTTTCAGGGACAGCCAGAACAGGGTCAAATCAATGGCTCTTGTCCATGAAAAACTGTACCAGTCCGAGGATATGGTAAGTGTGGACTTTGCGGATTATATTAAGAATCTTGTAGATTACCTGTTCCAGTCCTACTCCCTGGACAGCAGGAAAGTGAGTTTGAAGCTGGATGTCGAAAAGGTTTTCCTGGGAATGGATACGGCTGTTCCCCTGGGAATAATCGTCAATGAGCTGGTCTCGAATTCCCTGAAACATGCTTTTGCCGGAGAGAAAGAAGGAGAGATATATATTGAGTTACACAGAAATAGAGAAAACTCTACCTTGCAGGAAAAGAATTATGATAACTCCGGAAATACAAAAGCCATGCCGCAGAATAATGAACAGACTGGCCTTAACGGCGCAACAGAGGACAGGGAGGAGAAGTTAACCCTTATAGTTAGAGATAACGGCAGGGGATTCCCTGAGAAACTGGACTTCCGGAATACAACTTCTCTGGGACTGCAACTGGTAACAACGCTTGTAGATCAGATTGAAGGGGATATTAGACTCGACCGGAGCAAGGGAACATGTTTCGAGATTAGTTTTTTTAAGGAGATGAATTCTAAATAGTGTGATTGTCGGAAGGAAGAAAAATGGCAGAAGAAAGAAAAAAGGCGGAAGGAAGAATCCTAATCGTTGAGGACGAGCATATCGTTGCAATGGGAATAAAAAAAATGGTAAAGAGTTTGGGCTACACGGTTACCGGTGTAGCCTCGTCCGGAGAGGATGCCATTAGCAAGGCTGAGAGCACTTTCCCAGATGTCGTGCTTATGGATATCATGTTAAAAGGTAATATGGACGGCGTAGAAGCTGCAGGTGAAATCAGGGAAAGGTTTGATGTACCGGTTGTTTACCTGACTGCTTATTCTGATAATAAGATTCTTGAAAGGGCTAAGAAAACTGAACCTTTCGGTTATATAGTAAAACCTTTTGATGAGAAAGATCTGCACAGCAGCATTGAGATAGCCCTGCACAGGCACAGGAAGGAAAAAGAAAAAACAGAATGATTCAGGACGAGATAGAGCAGAACGAAAGATATTCCGGGAAAGAGAATACAGAATGAGAAAACAGCTTGAATGGCCAACAGCAAAGAAATAAGAAAGCCAGATGGTCAGGAAAAAACTCGTACTGGCAGAAAACTGTTTTCCCGGGTTATTTAAGAAATCCTGAAATCTTCCGGACCGCCAAAGTTTACTTCTTTTTCTTTAAAAGCGAAGGCGCCCTCTTATTCTTCCGGCACCTTTTTTTCAAGATCTCTTAAAATATTGCCAGACAGTACTATTGAAATTTTTAATTGGATCAAAATATCCCTTGCCCCCGGACAAAGTTCTTCCCCTTCGACATGGACAGGGCCAGCTTAAAGTTCCTATTCTTTTGTAAGTACCATACGGGGTGGGTTATATACCTTAATTTATATAGGATTCAATGCAGGAAGCAATAGAGAAGTTTGCCTTCTTTCCCAGGTTTGTGAATAATTATTGAAATCGTAATTATTAAAATCGTAATTATTAAAATTGTAATTAGTAAAATTGTGATTAGTAAAATTGTAATTAGTAAAATTGTAATTAGTAAAATTGTAATTAGTAAAATCGTAATTAGTAAAATCGTAATTATTGAAATCACAATTATTGAAATCATAATTATTAAAATCGTAATTATTGAAATTGTAATTATTGAAATTTTTGAATTGCTTTCATAACTTAGAGATCGAATGTGTTCGAATGCTTCTGTTCCGGCCTATAATTTCATTGACAGATTGGAGGATTTAAGCCTTAAATAGTTAGGAGACCTGTTTCAAACCCAGCTCTCCGAAGCTGAATAAAGGTGTAACAGTAATATGGTAGAAGGAAGAATTCTGGTTGTTGAGGACGATCATATCGTTGCAATGGGAATACGGATAATGCTGAAGAATCTGGGACATACTGTTACAGGTGTAGTTTCATCCGGAGAGGAAGCTATTAGCAAAGCTGAAAGCACCCGACCTGATCTTGTGCTTATGGATATTATGTTAAAAGGTAACCTGAATGGTATAGAAGCATCAAAGGAGATAATTACCAGGTTCGGTATTCCAGTTGTTTACCTTACTGCCTGTTCGGACCGTCAGCTTCTCGAACAGATCTGGAATATGGGGTCTGGATGTATTGTGAAACCTTTTGATGAAAAAGATCTGGAAAAAAGCATTGATATCGTTCTTTCGCGGTGCAGGTTAGAGGAAAAGGATGTGAAAGAAAACTCGCAAAAGCCTCAAAGTGATTCAGAAAAACTCAGGACTGCTTCGGGTTACCTGCCCGTTCTCAAATGTTTAAAGTAAACTTTCAGGCAATGTACCGAGTTCTGTAAAATTACAAATTTTATGAGAGTTGAATATTAAATTCCACATGCTTTAAGGGTGGATACAGCATTATCTCAGCATTATCTGTATCAATTTTCGTTATCTGTAAATATAGTTATCTCATCCCACCATGCCATTCAACCACTATTATATATACTATACTGTCACTGCAAGGCGATTAGAGAACCAGGAAAGCTGGCCCAGAACAGGGTAAGGCATACCCAAAGGGATTTGGAACGTTAAGCCAGGGAAATCCAGAAGCGTAATAGCTCTCAAGTATATCCAGCTTATAGATTTCAATTGTTTTCTTACACCTGCGGAACGCGGGGAAGGGCCTGGGGACTTGTTCTCAAAAGAGAAAGGAATGAACCAGGAAGCTTCTCCCTCAAACTGACCCGAAAGGCGAAGAATTAAGGGAGAGGTAGTTCACGAGATTGGAGAACTTAGAATTAAACCAGTACCTGTAATTCTGGAATATAGCATCAACTTTATAAAAATCAAAGGCAGGTTAAATTAAATAATATCTCAGGTTACATTAAATTTTTTTTAAAGTCGCATACATTTTCCTGCTTATATTTATTAGACCCGTACTTTTAATTTGCGAAAACTTCCCACTGAAAATCCATTGGTCGCAGGACTCAAGGCGTTAAGTTCATTTGCAGTCTCGCTTAGAGAAAGCATAAAGTCAGTCCTTATCCTGAAAATGAGCTCTTCAGGCTCTACGCAGCAAAAAAGTGTTGGTTCACCCTCGATTATCCGGACATACCCCTTCTTCTCCATTCCTCTGAGCGTTCCATAAACTTTAGATCTGGGGACTCCGGAACTTTCTGCAATTTCACTGGCTCGCGCTTGCTTAAGGCAGACAAGTACTGCGTAGATTTTAGCTTCATTTCTGGTAAAACCCAGCTTTTGAAGATTTTCTATAATTTTACGAGTCACTTCCTCCTCCTCCTTTCATCGACCTTATAATTAGATTTATTTAATTTGTTGACTAACCGCCTTTCTTAAAATCCTCACCATTGTCTCGAGACTCAGAACATAGTCCTCTATATCCTTTTCATCTACAAGCTTAAGCAGCTCATCGACGATCTGGTTAGAATAATTATAACACTCTAATCCCTTTTCAGTCAGAGAAACAAGCACTTTCCTTCGGTCTTCAGGGTCAGTTTTTCGAAATACCAACCCTTTTTTCTCCAGATCATCAACCATTCGAGTGAGGCTACTTTTATCCATACCTGTATACCTTCCTATGGTTGAGGGCATGATTTCACCTTCCATACCTATGATCTTGATTACCACGGGCTGATTCTTGCTTAAATTTTTGAATTTGCTAATGATTTTCTTCTGAAAAGTTTGTTCAAAAATAAAATTGTCAAGAGCATCTCTTTCCATCATCAGAAGAATTATTTTCTTCAGGGTTGCTTCATCCATTTTATTCACTGTTCCTTTTTACACCTGATTTTGCAATCAAAAGCATATTCTCAGGGAGTAATTTCCGAATATAATGAATTATAATAATATTGATTTTTCAATTATACAAAATTAAATAATTGAAAAATCAATAGTTGATAAATCAACAATATCGTGAACATATTTAAGCTTCACGGTTTACATACACACAAAAAATGTATAAGGTACAAAACTGATTCTTTGTTTTGTGAAAAATCTAATTTTATGTTCCTTTGAACTCAAAAAACTCGTTAACAAAGAGTTAATTGGAAGAAAAAGATGCAGAAATCTTTTAAAACACAAAATAAGAAGTTATATTTCTAGAAACTAATTTTTTAGAAGGTCAAATACAATTAAAAGGTTTAAAATAGAATCAGACTAAAGACTTAAAACCTGGCTGCAAATTGATTTTATCCTGATCTGCCCCAATATCACCCTTTACCTGGAGGTCTGGCCCTGAAAGAAAAGCTTCTTGAGATCAAATCCGCATTTATGGCCTATTTTAAAGAGCGAGAAACCGAGATCAATGGCTCTCTTCTTGCTGTGCTGTCCGGGGAAAACCTTCTTTTTCTCGGGCCGCCTGGAACGGCAAAAACCCAGCTTGCAAAAAATATCTGCCAGTCAATCGAAAACGGAAATTTTTTCAATTATCTCCTGACGAGTTTTTCCACCCCTGAAGAGCTATTTGGCCCACTCTCCTTAAAAGCCCTGGAAGAAGACGAGTTCCGCCGGAAAATCGATGGCTGCCTCCCAACTGCGCATATTGCTTTGCTGGACGAGATTTTCAAAGCAAGCAGTGCGATCCTGAACAGCCTCCTGACAATCCTCAATGAGCACAAATACCATAACGGTAGAGAACTTGTAGATGTGCCTTTGCTTTCGGTTTTCGGGGCATCCAATGAGCTTCCTGACGAAAATGAGAGCCTTGAAGCCCTTTATGACCGCTTTTTATTCAGGTACAGGCTCTCCTACATTCAGGACGATGAGAATTTCCGGGACCTCCTTTTCAGGAGCCCTGAAGAATTCGAACCTGCTGCAAGCCTCAGGGTTTCCGCAATATACGAACTCCGAGCACGTGCAAAGGATATGCCTGTTGACCCTGACGTTGAGGTCATTATAACTGAACTTAGAAAGAGCCTTCAGCTCCAGGAAATTGAAATTTCGGACCGGCGCTGGAAAAAAGTTATTCAGGTCTTGAAGGTTGCAGCCTGCAGCAGCGGATGTCCGACAGTGGACAGGACAATGGTGCTCCTGCTTCAGCATATGCTCTGGAATTTGCCCGAAGAGCGGGAAACCATAAGAAAAATCGTATTTGAGTTCGCAATTTCAGGCGGAATCAGCACGGAAAAACTTCGCCAGGAAGCCGAAGACCTCCAGGCTGCGGTCAGCATCGCCCTGAAAAACGAACTCCCTGTAAAAATCATCTGCGACAGTTGCGGAGAAGAATTCCGGCTGAGACAGGAAATCGAAACCCACCATATTTCCCACCCGAATCACAGCTATACTCTTAAAATGGAAGGTCCTTCAAGGATCTATCCCTATGACAACCTTGTGAAAGAAATTGATTCGCTCCAGGAAGCCGCTGGAAAAACGAACACGCTGTCCCAGGCCCAGAAAGAAGTTTTTGAAACGGAATTGAAATCCCTGTCCGATCGTGTGGAACGTGTAAAACACAGGCTTGAAGCAGAGCGGGAACTTCTCAAAAACCTGATGGATGCAAATATCTGGCTCTCGACGCTTGATAGAAACGAAGCTCTGCTCCTTCACGATACCCGAAGTACCGAACTATCCGAGCTCAATGATCTTATCTCAAAAAGCCGGTTAATGCTCGGAATTCATAGCAAGCAAGCACAGCCTGAACCCCAGGTTGAACTTCAGCCTGCAAAAGAGACAGAAAAAAGAGAGATGGAAAAAATTTCCGTATCCGATTCGGGCAGCGGTGTCAATAGTTTGATGAAAGGGATTGGCTCCCGATTTAAGTTTAGATAAAAAACCCGGACCAGATAGCTTAAAAACAGGTATCTTTAAACAAGAAAACCTAAAATCAGACAATCGAAATGAGGTTTTGATATGGAAGGCTCTAAGGATTTCCCAAATAATCCAGGTGCAGCCTCATATGAAACTTACTCCTTTTCAGAAAATAAAGCCTCAGGAAACAAAGGCTTGCGGGATTTGCTTCTGCTCCAGAACCAGACTGTGACCGTGCTGGAACGTGATCTCAGGAGCACAATAGCCTTTCCTCGAACTATCCCCCGCCCAATGCGAGAAAAAATAGCTGAAATCATAACCCTTGAGGTCCTTTTTGGTCAGCCTTATGAGATAAAGGATCCTGAAAGGTTTATTGAGACTTTCGGAGCTTTTTACCCAATCCTTCTTACTCTGAGAAACTCAAAACCCTGGCCTAAACTCCGAAAAATTGCAAAAAAAAGCAGAGGAGCCGGAATTGCAGGCTTGAAAATCCTCCTGCCTCTTATTTATGAAATCCTGGAACGCTTTTCAGAATCAAACAGCATTTCAGGTTCAGGATATCTTAAGGAACTTGATGCCGGAATGGCTGAGATCCTGAGGCAATTTGAAGAAATCCTGAAAGAAACCCTCCTCATGTGGGGGAATTCGGGATCTACGGAGTTTTCAGGCAGGAAAGACTGGGCAATTAGAAATTCCGGAGAATTTGCCCTTGTCGATGCTGTTCTGGCATTCATGCAGAAAGGCGGGTACCAAGAGTTTCTGGAAAGAATTATGGAGGGGCTATACCGGAGAATGAACGAATTCGTTACGGAAATGGAAGAAAACCTGGAGCTATTTGATACCCTTGCCCTGCTTTTTCCCCAGCGTAACTGGAGTTATTCCGTAAAAGAGCTTAAAAAAGAGCCATTCTATGTGCAGCTTAAAATGCTTAAAAACTATTCGGCTTTCTTTGAAAAAAGCCCTGACCTGAAAAAAATCATAGATTTCATAGGCAGGCGGGAATTTGACCCGCCCTCGGACCGCATACGCCTTTCGCCTTTTGGAAAAAATCGGATTCAGACCGTGCGCTTTTCTGACTCTATCAATAACCTGCTGCCCATGGAAGCCGCAAAACTCCTGAATCCCTCCCTGAAAAAGAAGTTCTATGCGGACATGCTTGAAGGAAAACTCCTGAGCTACCAGCTTCTCGGAAAGCACTACACAGGCCCTCCCCGTATAAAACCCAGAGGCCCGATGATCGTGCTTGTGGATACCTCCGGGTCGATGCACGGAGCTCCCCAAACTTTAGCTAAGTCTGCTGTGCTGGCTATGGCAAAAAGGATGCTTTCTCAGCAGAGGGACATGAAAGTTATCCTTTTTGCCTCGACAAGCCAGCACCTGGAAATCGAACTCAGCAGCAGGAAAAAAATGTCCGAAAAGTTCCTGAATTTCCTTCTTTATACCTTCGGCGGAGGAACTGACTTCAATACCGCCCTTGCTTCAGGCCTTAAATCCCTGAGAGAAAAGGATTTTCAGGGTGCAGACCTGCTCTTTATAACCGATGGCAAGTCCGAAGTTTCTGACGAACTGGTCCTGGCCCGCTGGGAAGAAGCAAAAAAGAAGTATAACGCAAAGGTCTATTCGCTGATCGTAGGCAGTAGCGGAGCAGGAGGGCTATCTGAAATCTCGGATTATATTTATTTTGTAGAAATGGAAATGGATTCTGAGGGCAGCAGTGAGTTTGTGAGACTAATCAAATTTACAGAAGAGAAAAACACGAAAGCTACAGATTCCAATAAAGCATGAAGTTAAGAAAAGATTACTAAGAAATAATTACGAAGAAATAATTACTAAGAAATAATTACGAAGAAAAGGTTACGAAGAAAAAGTTACGAAGAAAAGGTTACGAAGAAAAGGTTACGAAGAAAAGGTTAATTAAGAAAGGGTTGAGAACTCTTTCTTTCTTTTCGATTTAATTTCCAACCTTAGTTCCGCAATGAAATATCAGATAGGTGACATTTTATCTGCAGTTTCTGACCCTGCACCTTTTTTTGAAGAATATTTACTTTCTTTGAAGATCCTGTATCCCTTTAAAAGCAGAAACCCGGACAGCATAAATGCCAGAAAGTCCGACACCGGAAAAGCCGCCCAGACTCCCTCCAGCTGATATAAACGGGGGAGGAGAACAACAGCAGGGATTAGAAAGAGGAGCTGTCGGCTAATGGAAAGAAGGAAAGCGGGTTTTGCTTTTCCCAGAGCCTGATAAAGGGTTGAAGTAATTACATTCATACCTATCAAAGGCGTTCCGAGCAACATAACCATTATAGCGTTTTTCCCAAGCTCCAGATATTCCGGATCTGTACTGAATAACCCGAGAAGTTGTTCTTTTAAGAAGTAAATAATAACTAATCCAAGAAGCCCAATGGTCGTTGTCGCTGCGAGCGATAATTTCACAGCTTCGACTATTCTTTCATATTTTTTTGCTCCGTAATTGAACCCAACAACCGGTTGCAGCCCAAAAGCCATACCCAGAAGGGTCATGAAAATGAAAGAATTAATCTTCATTACCACACCATAAACGGCAATTGCAACGTCTCCTCCGTAAGTTGCAAGTGCATTATACACGAAAATCATCATGATGCTGTTCGCGCTTTCCATCACAAAAGACCCAGTACCAATGGCTCCAATTTCCTTAATAATTTCCAAATTGGGTTTCAAGGTTTCTGACCTGAAATGAACAGCCCCTTTTCCTTTAATATAGTATAGCAGGAGCCAGATCGAAGCTACGGTCTGTGATATTACGGTTGCAATTGCAGCGCCTTCAACACCCATCCCGAAACCAAACATGAAAACGGGGTCAAGGAAAATATTGAGGCCGCCTCCTACAAGCATAGCGTTCATTGCAAGACGGGCATTTCCTTCAGATCGAACAATATTCTGAGTAGCCACTCCAAAGACAAAGACAGTTCCTCCCAGTATTATATATTTAAGATATTCTCTGGCATAGGGCAGAACTCCAGGAGTTGCTCCAAAAACCTTCAAAATCGGATCAAGATAATAAAGGCAGGGAACGGCTATAAGCACACTTAATATTAAACTCAGGGAAAAAACATTTCCAAGAACTCTTTCGGCTTTTTCATTTTCCTGGGCTCCGAGGGCACGCGAGATTATGGAAGAACCACCTGTCCCGAGCACAATCCCAAAAGCCATAATTATCATCTGAATTGGAAAAGCTATCGAAAGCCCGCCTATAGCCTGGACACTGTCTGCTCCATAGGCCATTCCCACGAAAAAAGTGTCCACAACATTATAGATAGCCTGCACCAGCAATCCGATGACAATAGGAATTGAAAGCTTAAACAGAAGCTTTCTTATGTTATCTTTACCAAGAAACTCGCTTTTTTCATCCATATTTTTCATCTCTACCGTTTTTTATTTCATGCCATCAGGTCTGTCCGATGGAGTCTCGACCCAAGGCTCAAAAAGTTTAATCACAGCTTTATGAATGAGTAGCCTGAAAATTTTTTTTTCTTCAAAGGTAAAATCCGAAAAGAGAAGATCCATAAAAGAAGCCTGCTTTTTAAAAATTATAGATCTCATTTCCTTGCCTTTCTCAGTCAGGTAAACCTTGTAAGCTCGAAGGTCTTTTTCGTCCCTTTCTCTGTAAACGTAACCTTCTTTTTCCAGATTATGGATCGCTCTGGCAATCGTTGCTTTGCTCACTTTCAGGGTTTTTGCGATGGTTTCCTGTGATACTCCATCTTTGTGGTACAAAAACAGTAAAAACTCAAACTGTCCGCTTCCGACCCTGTAAGCTTCGAGTTCCTTTGCCATGTATGCCAGATTGCTCCGGTAGGTGTGGGCAATTGGACCTAATATTTCTCTAGGGTCTATTTCCTTTAAGTTAATTTCTCTAAAATTTTCCATAAATTTATCCTTCACATTTTAGGAACTGAGTGATTCGTGTCGAAATTGAAGGTATTGAAGTGATAGTTGCATATAAAACAGATTTATTGCCTGGAAGAGTTTATTTTTCGATCTTGTATAGCCCGTACTTCACTTAATATGAGTCTGGACGTTTTGTACTGATATCAAATATATACGTTAAATAGTTCCATATGATACTATCAGAGGCTTAATAGATTTAGGAGTATATAATAGTTTCGTGTGAGACGAAATTAAAACGATAAATAATTACTTTTTAGATAAAATATCTAAACAAGAATAAACAATAAAGTTAGTATTTATGAAGAGTTTGCATTAATTGAGACTAATTGTAAACTAGAGGGAAAGAACATGAAAAACAATATCTTTAGCCTTAGATAATGGTAGTTTAAGTGATAGTACCTCACAAAAAACAATGAATAAAATCAATAAAATTTTACATTTGTGCATATAGCATAATATAGAAATTAATCCAATTTTCATAGATTACAAAAACATATTTCAGTTGCTTAAGAAACCAAATTAAAGATATCAATTTACAAATTTATCAACCGGTTAAAGCAATCTTCCGGAATTAGTACAATGCTAAATGATGAAATTATAGTAAAAAACACACGATACTAAAAACACACGATACTAAAAAACACACAAAGCCTGCTTTGCCCGTAAAAATTAACTATATGTCCAAGGTTGTTCAAGATTTCATTCAATCTTTACCTCCTGGATTTAGAGGATCTATTCTGAAAAGCAAAATCACGAATAATGCAGTTACAGCCCCGGTACCCCAAAAAAAAGGATTTATGGCAATTTTCAGGAGTGCACCTATGATCACTAATATAACTCCCAATAACAGCAAAATTTGGGTCCTTTTACTCAACTGCTTTCTCTCCAGTTATCCATTTTTAAAATAAGCCAGTTTTCAAATAGGGTCAAGGCAGTAAAATTAGTTTTCACAAAATCTCGATACCAAAAAATAGGGAATTAAGAAAGGAAATTGACCCTCTTTTCCATTTCCTTTTTATTCCATTTCCTTTCTATTCCATTTAATTTATTTTCCGTTTATTCATATCTCAGTGCATCTACTGGTTTTAACTTTGAAGCCCTGTATGCAGGGACTACTCCTGAGATCACACCGATTAAAACTGCCAGGACAAGCCCCATAGCCATTAGGTCAGGAGCAAAGTATATACTTGAACTCCCTCCTCCTCCCATCATCTGCAAACCCAGCATAGGGAAGAGAGTTGAGACACAAGCTCCAAGAATATCTCCAAGGATACCGCCAACAAGACCCACCATTGCGGAATTAAAGAGGAAAATCATGAGGATATCCCTGTTTTTTGCCCCAATGGCTTTCATAGTCCCTATTTCCTTTGTCTTTTCCAGGACAGAGGTAAACATGGTATTGGCAATCCCGACGGCTCCCACAAGCAGTGACACAGCTGCAATGGCACTAAGGAAAAGCGTCATTGAACTCGTCATTTCAGTTACAGACTCTGCCATAGATTTAGAAGCTGAAACCGAAAAGTCTCTATCATCATCACTGACAATGTGCCTTGAGATCATGAGCTTATCCACGATATCTTCTGTCAGGCTGTCTACTGCATCTTCGTTCTTAGCTTTTATAGAAATGGAATCATAAACACCATTTTCTGCATCATCGATCAGGGTTACTGCTCCATCGATAGGCATGTAGATACTTCTGTCACCTTCACCTTCTTCTGACAGAATCCCAACAACACGCACTGCTTTACCATTTATAGTTATTACCTGGTTAACTCCGACGTCCTGATCATAAATTCCACTTGCAACGCCACTTCCGATGACTGCGACATACTTGTCAGATGGCTCAAGCAATCTTCCGGACTGTGTCGTTAAAGTGGTCATATATTGCCAGACCTGTGGGTCTAC
>Ga0268360_1002794_pt1 | contig 12446 bp, 10 predicted proteins | sample BioMet11_FD_192465 | JGI IMG/M metagenome (GOLD analysis project Ga0268360, IMG submission 192465) | Sewage microbial communities from Oakland, California, United States - Biofuel 11 (Illumina Assembly) | ecosystem: Engineered > Wastewater > Sewage > Unclassified | place: USA: California... | reverse complement strand
CGCGCCCCGGATGCGGCTGACGCCCAGGGAGACCGAGGCCGTGAGCAGGGAAAAAAGGATGGCCAGTGCCGGCACGGCCAGGGCCTTGGCCGGCCACAGCAGCATGGCCGCGGCCGCGCCGAAGGCTCCGCCCGAGGAGATGCCCAAGGTGAAGGGGGAGGCCAGGGGGTTGCGGAGCACGGCCTGGGCCAGGCAACCGGCCAGGCCCAAACCCAGGCCGGCGAGCAGTCCCATGGCCAGACGCGGCAGGCGCATGGCCCGGATCATGGCCGTGCTGGTGGCTTCCCGGCCGAGGAGCCCGGAGAGGAGCTGGCCGATATCAAAGCCCGACGGTCCCCAGCCAAGGCTCGCGAGCAACCCGGCCACGGCCAGCACGCTCAAACCGGCCAACCACCACCACCGGCGTCGATGGGTGCGGTGCTGGTCGTCAAGGAGTCGGCGCCAGTCCTCGGCCAGGTCGTGGGCCGGGTCGCACCTTGAAGCGGCTTGGGCCTTGGAAAGCCCCGGGCCGTTCATGAGCCGTTTCCCGCGGCCGGCAGCGGCCAGGCATAGGCGCCCTGGAAGGGCACATGCTGGAAACGCTCCAGGTATTCCCGGTTCCAGGCCGGGGGATCGATGTCCAGGCACTGGCCGGGATGGAGCCAGCGGGCCTCGTAGCCGGCCCCGACCGGGGCCCGGGGGCCGCCGTGGACATCCGAGGCCAGGACGTACACCCGTCCCTGGCCCACGGCGGCCAGGGCGCCGAACCCGGGTCGCTCGGTGAGCCCCCGGACTTCGGTGGCCAGGGCGGTCCCGTCCCGGTCCTCGTAGCGGCCGGGCAGGGGCGTGATCTTGATGACGGCCTCGGGCGCGCCGGCCAGCACCCATTCCGGGCTCACCTCGCCGTAGCTCGTGGCCAGCCCGGCGGCCAGGTTGCGCCCTCCGGCCGCGGCCAGACTCTCGTCCCCCGAGGTCCCGGGCCCCCAGGCCTGCTGGCGCTGGTAGCCCTCCAGGTAGACCAGGGGCGTTTCCCGGGCCTGACGCCGACAGGCGGCCAGCCGGGAGAATTTGTCCGCCCGCCAGGCAAGGAGCGTTTCCATGGCCGTTTCCCGGCCAAGCACCGCGCCCACGGTCCGGGCCGTGGCGTCGAACCCGGAGAGCAGATGCACTTCCAGGCGCAGCACCGGAATGCCGGCCGCGCCGAGCTTGGTTTCGGCCTCGGGGCCGGGATAGCGGCCGTAGGCCAGCAGCACGTCCGGGGCGAGCCTGGCGATGGCCTCGTAATCCGGGTCGTTCCAGCGCCCGACCACGGGCACGTCGCGCAGCTCCGGCCAGAAGGCGAGATCGCGGCGCAAGGTGTCGCTCACGCCGACCACCCGGGACATGGCCCCGACCGCCCGCACGAGTTCCAGCATGTCGCGGCTGAGGACCACAAGGCGTTCCACCCTGTCCGGCACGGTGACGGCGCGCCCCAGGCAGTCCGTGACCGTGCGGGCCTGGACCGGGACAGCGGCCAGGAGGCACAGCAGCCCCAGGAAGATGCGGGTATGACGCAAAAAAGCGGGCGTGAGATCGGTATATCTCTTCCTATTTCGTGTGACACGGAGGCCGGCAGAGGCGTTCAGGCAGGGCACGGCGGCTTGCTCCTAATCGATGGCGCGACGGGTCAGGGTGACGGCGATGCCGAGGGCGACAAGGCCCATGGCGGCCAGCAAGACGAGGCGCCAGGCGTCCACGGGCTGGCCGAGCCAGGCTTGGCGAATGGTGCGGGAGGCGTGGGTCAGCGGAATGCAGTCCACGGCCAGCCTGGCCCAGGCCGGCAAGCGGTCCACGGGGAAAAACGTGCCGCCGAGAAAGGCCATGGGCGTGATGACGAAGTTGGAGAGCAGGGCCTGGTCGCCGTGGGAGCGCACGCACATGGCCACGGCCACGGCGGTGTTGGCGAAAAAGAAGGCGTTGAGGACCACGGCCAGCCAGAAAATCGGGCCGAGGCGTCCGCACAGGCCAAAGGTTAGCCCGAGCAGCATGACCATGGCCGCCCCGGCCACCCCCCGGAGCAGGCCGGCCAGCATCTCGCCCAGGACATAGGCTGCCGGCGAAACGGGCGAGGCCTGGATTTCCTCGAAGATGCGCCAGTAGAACCGGGCGATGTTGATGTCGCTGGCCAGGGCGAAGGACTGGGTCATGGAACTCATGGCGGCCAGGCCCGGCAACAGGAAGGCGGCATAACCCAGGCCGTCCACGTCCACGAAGCGCCCCACGCCATGGCCGAAGGTGACGAGGTAGAGCAGGGGCGAGACGGCCATGGCGGCGAGCAGTCTCCCCGAGCGCCGACGCATGAGGAGCAGCTCCCGGAAGGTCACGGCCCAGGCGTCGCGGATCATACCCGTCTCCCAAGGGCGTGGGCGGCCGGCGCCGGCACGGGGGACGGCGCGCCCGGTTCGCGCATGGTTTCCAGATAGGCGTCTTCGAGCATGGTCCGGCGCACCGTGATCTCGCCGTCCGAGGCCGCGGCCTGGGCCAGGGCCGTTTCCCGGTCCGCAAAAAATTGGGTTGGCGCCTGGCCGGTCAGCTCCAGACAGGCCCAGGCGCCCTTGGCCGCCACCAATTCGGAAGGGCTGCCCGTGGCCACGATTTCCCCCTGGCGCAGGAAGGCCACGCGGTCGGCCAGGGCCTCGGCTTCCTCGATGTAGTGGGTGGTGAGAAAAATGGCCGCGCCCTGGGCCTGGATGTCCTTGATCATGCCCCAGATGGTCCGGCGGATGTCCGCGTCCAGGCCCACGGTGGGCTCGTCCAGGAACAGGGCCACCGGAGCGTGGAGCAGGGCCCGGGCGATCATGACCCGGCGCTTGAGCCCACCGGACAGGCGCATGACCAGATCGCCGGCCCGGTCTTCCAGGCCGAACCGGGTCAGCAGTTCCCGGATGCGGCCCTGGCGCACGGCCCGGGGCAGTCCGAAGAGCCGGCCGTGGATGTCCAGGTTCTGGGCCACGGTCAGTTCCTGGTCGAGGTTTATGGTCTGGGCCACCACGCCGACCCGGCGTTTGGCGGCCGGTTCCCGGAGGGGATCATGGCCGTCGATCAGGGCCTGGCCGGCGCTGGGTCTGGCCAGGCCGGTCAGCAGCCGGATGGTCGTGGTCTTGCCCGCGCCGTTGGGACCCAGGTAGGCGAAGATTTCTCCGGGGGACACGGTGAAGCTGACCCCGCCCAAGGCGAGGCGGCCCCGGTAGTGCTTGTGGAGTTGGTTGGCGGTGATGCGTGACACGTTTAATTTTTTAATAAGTTTTATCAGCTTGAATTTTTTGAATCAGTATGGAATTACTCTGACTGTTTCAAGTGTTTTTGCCGTGTTATCGATAACAGAACAAAAAAATATACGTGACACCTCGTGTCGCGGCGGGTTGGGATGGCGTGACAGGGCCGGCGGAACGCATCGGGTGGAAGGGACTTCCGGTTGCGGGCGTGCTCCCGGAATCGGGCGCCCGAGTCTCCCGACAGAGCAACGGAGATCTCGCGGGTAAGGTCTGCTCCGGTTCCCGGGCGACTCCGTCCCGGACCGGATGCTGGCTGTGGGGCGGGTTGGGTTCGTTGGCCGGCCATGGCCTGGTGCTCGGCCTGGTGTTGGCCCTAGGTGGGGTATCTGCGCCGCCGTGCGCCGCGCCGCCGCCCGTGGTGCTCGATGTGGTATTCGGTACGCCGGCCGGCGATGGCGGCCCGGGTGATGGCGCCAGGGGCGCATCCGGCGCGCCCGGGTCCGGTGAGGCCGAGGCCGTGGCTTTGCCCGCGCCTGCCCCCGCGCCGCCGGCACCGCCCGTTGTGGCCGCGCCGACACCTGTTTCGCCGCCGGCACCGTCCGTGCGCAAAAAAAAGCCGCGCCGTCCGCCTCCGCCTGCGTACCACGCCGCCACCACGTCCGAACCTTCGCCGCCGGCGCCAACGGCGCAAGCGGAGGCGGTCGGTGCGTCGTCCACGGCTCCCCAAGCCCTTGCCCCGGGCCAGGGGAATGGGGCGGCGGGAGCGATCGGCGGTTCGGGCGGGAGCGGCGGCGGTACGGGGCCGGGCCAGGGCGGCCAGGGCTCGGGGCCGGGCGCCGGGGGGCAGGGCGGGGGCCGCTACGACGGCGATTTCGGCGCGGGCAACGGTCCCAGCTTCGCGCGCCAGGTCCGGCCCGAATATCCGCCCCAGGCCAGGCGGTTCGGGCGGGAGGGCGAAGTGGTGTTGCGCTTGCGCCTGGACGCGGCCGGCACGTTGCTTGGGGCCGAGGTGGTCAAGGGCGCGGGGGGCGGTTTCGAGGCGGCGGCCTTGGCTTCGATCCGGGCCAGCACCTACCGGCCGGCCAGGCTGGACGGCCGGGCCGTGCCCAGCCGGGCCATATTGCGCATCCGGTTTCAGCTCTCCGGGATGTGAGCGCCCGTCCCGATCGGAGAGGCTTGGCTCCGAATGGCCAGCTTGCGCAGGGCCTTCATGCCGTCGAGTCCGAGTTTTTCGATGATGCGGGTATAATAGGTCTGCACGGTATGCACGCTGATGCCCAGGTTCTTGGCGATCTCGGCGCTTGTTTCGGCGCGTCCGAGACCGGCCATGATCTGCTCTTCCCGGTCGGTCAAGGCGGTCTGTCCGGACTCTCCCGCCGCCAGGACCCGGTCGGCCAGGCTCTGGGCGGCCCGGGGACTGGCGTAGCGCCGGCCGGACAGGACCGTGCCGATGGCTTCGAGCAGGACTGCCGCGACTTCACGCTTGGTCACATACCCCAGGGCGCCGCTTGCAAAGGCCCGGGTGATGGTGGCGCAATCCTCGTACATGGAATAGACGATGGCCGGGATCCGCGCGGCGTGCAGGTCGGCGAGCACCGGCAAGCCGCTTTCCTCGCCCAGGGACAGGTCCACCAGGGCGATCTGGGCCTGCGCTTGGGCCAGCCCCTGGCGGACCTGGGCCCGGTTTTCCGCCTCGCCGCAGATCACATGCCCCACCTGGGCCAGCAACAGCGCCAGTCCGGCGCGCATGGCGGGATGGTCATCGACCAGAAAGACACGCGCCCCCTGGGGCGACTTTTGTGGCATGGGCAGTCTCCTGCGCGGCGGTCCCGGGAGACGGCGGTCGCTGCTGCGGCCCTGGGTGACCGGGCGAAAGAAGGCCGGGCCTTCGGACGGACACAGCCCGGGCCGTGGCGGAGCGCCTTAAAAGGTCAGGGTGGTGACGCCGTCCTCGGTGATGCTGTCCATGGCGGACACACCGGTCCCCATGCTCCACAGGGGATCGAAATCCTCGGCCGTGATGCCCCGGGCGTTGCAGCAGGGGGTGCAGACCAGGAATTTGCAGCCGGCGCCATGCTCGCGCAGGCCTTTCAAATGGTCGGCCAGGGCATCGCCGGTGATGGCCCGGGTCCGGTCCGCCAATTCGGGCTTGGCCAGGTAGACCGCGTCGTCAACGAGCATGATGCCGGCCAGGGCACCGCGTTCGGCGGCGATTTTCGCGAACTGGAAGGCCCGGGTCGCCTTGGATTGATTTTCCGGGCCGCAGGTGACGAGAACAAAGACTTTTTGCATGCCATCCTCCGCTCTGGGGTTTCGCTCCACCGGGTGGAGTCCGGAGGTGTCGGTGGGACGGGACAGTTCCCGAACGGGCCGGCCCACACGCCGCCTGGCCCCGCCGTTGCTCCGGTCGTGGATGTGACGGGATGTGGCTTAACGCGGATGACCGCTTCGGGGCAAGGCGCGCAACCACTGGAACCATCCGTCCGAGCCCGGGCCAGGCGGCGGTCAGGCGCCGTTTTCCTCGGACGGCAGCTTGCCCGGCCATTCGAAGAGCTTTTTGAGTCGGGCCCAGAATTCCTCGCCCAGCACGAAAAGGCTCACGAGAAAAAGTCCCTCCCCGGACAGCAACAGGCCAAGCAACAGCGGCACGTCCGCGGACGTGATCCTGGCCAGGAGCAAAAAGCCCAGGGCCGCGTAATAGGGCACGATGCTGAGGGCAAACAGACTCACGCCCACGGCATGGCGGGCCCGGCTGATGGGGCGGGGCTGGGCCGGCTTTTCGGTCTTGCGGAAAAAGGCCTTGATTTTGTCCTTCACGGCCGTGACGAAGGCTTTGCCAAGCAGGGCCACGGCGGCGAGAAAGGCGATCTCGCCGGAAGCCAGGTATACGGCGCTGTATGTAACCGCCGCGGCGGGCGGCACGTCCAGAAAGGCAAGCAGGCCCACCGTGCACAGCGGCACGAAGCTGTAGAGGAGCAGCCCCAGGCCGAGGCGGCGTTTCCAGGTGCCGGAAGCTGGGGGGGGCACGGGCGTGTCAGGCATGAAGGCTCCTGTTTGGACTTGGGTTGCCGGTCAGGTTCGCAAGGTGGCCACCAGGCGCAGGGGGTGGCGCAAGAGGTCCAGGGCGTCGAGGATCGAGAGGCAGACGACGCGGGCCGCGTCCACGGCCTGCCCGTGGTCGGCATAGTCCGAGCCGGCCGGGAAAGTCCAGGTCACCCGACCGCTTGTCCGATGAGGACCAGGATTTTCGGGTGGTTCCAACACGACCGGAGCGGCGGTCGGGGCATGCCCCGCGGGAGTGAGGAGAGCCATGATGGACACGGCAACCAGCCGATCCGATCGCGACGTGGTGATCGTCTTCGACCATATCCCAAAATGTGCCGGGACCTCGATCGAAATGATCCTGCAACAGGCCTCCTGCCGTTCCTATGGCGTGCACAGCGCTTCCAGCCAGATCCAGGTCGCACGTCGGCTCAACGCGACCCGGCATCCGGGCGTTACCCTGCTCATGGGCCATTACGGCTTCGGTATCCATGCGCTGCTCTCCAAAGACTACGACGTGCGCTATTTCACGTTTCTGCGCGATCCCTTCGCCATTGCCCGGTCGCTGTACACCTATAACAAGGCCACCCAGATGTACCTGTACGGGAGTTTCGCCGATTTCGTGGTGGAATATCCCTTCCGGCACATGGTGGATTTTCTGGGCGGCAGCTGCCGGCAGGCGATCGAGCGACTGGAACGGTACTGTTATGTCGGGTTCGTGGAGACGTTTCAGGACTCCATCCGGGAGTTGTCCGCACGGATCGGCATCCGCCTGGACCCGGGCGTGCGGGTCAACCGGTCAGAGCCCCAGGCCGATGCCCAGGGCGATTTCGCCGCCCTGCGCGAGGGGCTTACCGGCCCGGATTTCGAACTCTACGCCTGTTTCCGGGACCACTCACGGCCCGAACACCAAGCCCAGGCCTGCTACCGGCTGGATACGTTCTACCAGACCGACACCGTGACCACGACCTTGCGCGAAACAAGGCAGTCGGACCGGCTCTGGGAGATCGTGCAGGGGTTGGATGCGCTGTCGGGTTCCCAGGCCTTCATGTGTTCGAAACTGCGCCTGGACATCAGCGATACGGCATTTCGAAGTCTTTTCGAGCGGTATGAAGATTATGCGAACTACATGGTGAATACGAATCAGGTCAATACCGCCGCACGCTTCCAAATCGTGCGTGAAATTCTCGATGCCCTTCTGCCGTATACGCCACAGGTGCAAAAGGATTCCCAGATCGTTTTACAGGCCCAGGCCCTGCGCCTTTTTTTGGCCGAGACGCCCCTGGCCCAGGCCGAGGGCCTGACCGAGGACCTGTTCCGGCAGGCTCTGGCGCTCAACCCGGCAACGGCCCGGGTGCGTTACGGATATGCCATCTGGCTGCGGTCCCAGGGGCGCACCCGGGAGGCGCTGGCGCTGCTGGAGACCATCCCCCCGGACAAGCGCTTTTTGGACCTCTATTTCCCGGAATATGTGACAACCATAAACCTCGTCGGCCAGGCCGACCGGCAGACCCTGAAACACTCCCTGGAGAACGACCCCACGTGCCAGGCCTTGCGCCGGGAAGCGCTTTGGCGGCTGCACTACCTGGGCAGGACCGGGCATCGCCGGCTTGCCGACTTGGCAGGACGCACGGTCCTGATCGTGCGCAGCGGGCCGGAGATCGTGCTGCGCGATCTGCTGGACAGCCTCGATCCCCTGGGTGTGAACTGTACCTTGCTTCTGCAGGAAGGCTTGCGGGAGCACCCGCGTTACGCCGGTTACGACCGGTTGTTCGTACCCGACGGCATGTTCGATCCGCTGGCGGCGTTTCCCGACCGCGCAAAACTCCTGTCCGGCGCGTACGACGCCCTGGTCTATCTCTACTCCACCTTCGGTTCGCTCAACTCCCTGGCCAATTTCGAGGCTTTTTTCCGCGGCGCCCGAGTGGGGGCATCCTTCGGCTATCCGTTGCTGGGCCTGCTGCTGCCCGCTGGGGACAAATACCTTGTTCCCCTCCGGGCCGACGCGTAGCTTCGCGGCGAAACCCGGCCATGGCCGCCGGGCGGAGAAGCAGAATGGGACACGGCTTGGATCAGGGAAGAGCGCCGGCGCGATCGCTCCGGCTCGCCATGGTCAGCAAGGCGACCGCGCCCGGCGGCGGGGCCAGCCGGGTGGCCGAGGATTTGACCGCCTTGCTGCGGGCCGACGGCTGCGCCGTGGACCACTGGGTGGGCTTTTATTCGGGAAAGCCTCGGCCGGGACTGCGCCAGTTGCACGGTCCGCGTCCGGTGCGTGCCCTCGTGCGCCTGGCGCATCGGCTGTCGGGCCGCCTGGGCTGGCCGGAACTGTTGCCGGCGGAGCTGGCTATCCTGGGCCCGCGCCTGTGGCGCTACGACGCGGTGCATTTCCACGATCTGTCCGGCGCGGTCTCGCCGCTCACGGTACTGGCCGCCCTGGGGGCAGGCCCGTGTCTGCTCACCCTGCACGACTGCTCGTTTTTCACCGGCGGCTGCATCCAGCCCCTGGAGTGTCCGCGTTTCACGGCCGGTTGCGGGCACTGCCCCCAGCGGGGAATCTGGCCGCTTGCCGCCGGCCCGGACCGCACCGCCGCCCTGGCCCGGCTCAAGCGCCGGATCGTGCGCGTCGGCGTTGCCACCGGTCGCCTGCATCTGGTCGCGCCGTCCCGGTGGATGGCCGGCATGGTGGCCAGGGTCGGCCTGGACGTGCCGGTCACGGTCATCCCCAACGGCGTGGACACGCGCACCTACGCGCCGTTGCCCCGGGAGCAGGCGCGTGCCGGCCTCGATCTGCCGGCCGGGCGACCGGTGGTGCTGCTTCTCACCGGCTCCCTGGCCGACCGGTTCAAGGGCATCGGCCAGGCGGCCGCGGCCCTGCGTCTGCTCCCCGAGCCGCGGCCCGCGATCCTGGCCATCGGCCTGCCCGATCCGGCCATCCGGGAGCTTTTCGCCGGGTTCGACATCCGTTTCCCGGGCTACATCGCCGACCGGGCTGGCCTGGCCCGGCGGATCGCTGCCGCTGACGCGCTCCTCTATCCGTCGCTGGCCGACAATCTGCCCCTGACGGTGCTCCAGGCCATGGCCTGCGGCGTGCCGGTGGTATCCTTCGCCACCGGCGGCATCCCGGAAATGATCGACCAGGCGGAAAACGGCTGGCTGGCCTCGCGCGGGGACGTCCCCGCCCTGGCGCAGGGGTTGCGCGTCGCTTTGGAGCCGGGCCGGGCCCCGGCCTGGGGCCGGGCGGCGCGGGAGAAGGCCGTGGCCCGGTTCGACGAGGCCCGTTTCCTGGCTGCCCACCGGGAACTCTACCGGCGCGTCTGCCGGCCTCAAGCGCAACCCCGCCGCCAGGCCTGACCGGGACCGCCATGGACACGGTGTTTTCCTTTGATGTCTTCGACACCTGCCTGACCCGGATTCATGCCCGGCCGACGGATGTCTTTGCCGCTGCTGCCAGGCGTCTGTGGGCGGACCGGCCGGAACCCTTTCCCGAGGCCGAGGTCCACGACATCGTGCGGCTGCGTACCGTTGCCGAGACCCGGGCCAGACAGAATCTGGTAGATCGGGAAGACCTCTCCCTGGACGCGATTTGCGCGTGCCTGCCGGTCCCGAACCGCTGGGGCATCACGGCCGAGGCGTTGTACCGGGCCGAACTGGCCGCGGAAGCCGCCTGTCTGCGCCCGGTCGAGGCCGTGCGCGCGGCGGTCCGGGCGCTTCGGGCTCAGGGCCGGCGCATCGTCTTTGTCACGGACATGTACCTGCCCGGCGATTTTATCCGGGGGCAACTGGCCGCGCACGGGTTTTACCGGGACGGCGACGGGTTGTACGTCTCGGGCGATGTCGGGCTTTGCAAATGGTCGGGACGGCTGTACCGCCACGTCCTGGCCCGGGAAGGTGTGGCGGCCGGAGCCCTGTGCCATGTGGGGGACAATCCGGTCAGCGATGTCCGGGTGGCGCGCCGGCTCGGGATACGCGCCAGGCTTTCGATTGCGGCCCGGCTGGCCCCCCGGGAGGCGCGGCTGGCCCGGCCGCTGCCCGGACCCGATCCGGCCGCGAGCCTGCTGGCCGGGGCCGCCCGGACCGTGCGCTGCGCAACGGGGCCGCAACCGGATGCCGTGGCCGATTTGGCCGCCGACGTGGCCGCGCCGGTGTTTCTGGCCTTCACGGCCTGGGTTCTGACCGAAGCCGCCCGGGCCGGAATCGGGCGGCTCCATTTCGTGTCCCGCGACGGGCAGATTTTGTACCGCCTTGCCCGGACGCTGCGCCGGGTGTGGCCGGAACTGCCCGAGCCCCACTATATCCACGGCTCCCGGCAAGCCTGGTTCCTGCCGGCCGTGGGGCGTTGTACCCGGGAGGCACTCGACTGGCTGTTCGTGGCGGGCCATTGCCGCCGGCCCGAGGTGATCCTTGCCAAACTCGGTCTGACGCCAAGCGACCTGCCCGACCCGGGGCCGGCGGGCGCCGCCCGGGCGGCATTCTGGACCCGGCCGCTGCCGCCGGGCCGGGAAGGGGACTTCTGGGACCTGCTCGAACGTCCGGCCAATGCCCGCTGCGTCGAAGCCAAGGCCCGGCAGGCCCGGGAGCTGGCCGCCCGCTATTTCGCCGATCGGACCAAGGGGCTTGCCGCCTTTGCCTTGGTCGATCTGGGCTGGACGCTGAAAACCCAGGCCGCCTTGGAAACGGTGTTTCGGGAAAGCGGCCTGGATGTGCCGCTGTGCGGGTATTATTTCGGCGTGAGCGCCGCCCGGAGCGACGGCCTGGCCGGGCGTTACCGGGCCTTTCTCGTCGAGTCCACGCGCCATCTCGATCCGGCCGAGACGCTCAACCCACTGTTTCGAAACGTTAATCTCCTGGAGCAGTGTTTCGCCCTGGCCGACCATGGCCAGGTGACCGGCTACCGCTTGGTGGACGGACAAAGCGTTGCCGACCTGCGGCCGGCGGCTCCGGGCCAGCTCGCCTTGGCCGGCCGGGTCCAGGGGGCGATTTTGGCCGTGGCCGAGGCCTGGGCCGGCGAGGCGGCGGCCAGCGGCCTTGGGCCTGGGTCGTTGGTGGCTTTGACCCCGGCCGTGGTCGCCAATCTCGTGGATTTTCTGGCCGATCCGTGTCCCGGCGAAGCCGCGGCCCTGGGGCAGGTCCCGGTCGGGGACGACCAGAACGAAAGCCGGTATCGCCGGCTCGTGCGGCCCTTGGGCCTGGGCGATCTGCTCCGGGCCTGGCTGGGCCGGCGGGGATGGCGTCCTTGGCCGGCCTATGAGGCGTCCTGCGACTGGCTGGAAGGCGGCATTGCCCTGTCCCGGCCGTGGCTGCGGCCGGTCTTGCGGACGCGTCGGGCCTTTGCCCTGCTGCGCGACTGGCGCAAGAGCTGTTGAGGGGAGGCCCGACCATGTGCGGCATTGCCGGCATCATCCGCTTCGACGGCGCTCCGGCCGAGGCCCGGCTCGGGGAAGCCATGGCCGGCAGCCTCGCCCACCGGGGCCCGGACGGCCACGGGGTGCTCGCGCAGGGCGGGGTCTGCCTGGCCCACACGCGCCTGGCCATCATCGACCCGGCCGGCGGCGCCCAGCCCCTGGGGAGCGAGGACGGCAGCCTCCAGCTCGTTTTCAACGGTGAGATCTACAATTTCCGGGAGCTGCGCCGGGAGCTGGTCGCGGCCGGACACCGCTTCGCCACCCGCACCGACAGCGAGGTCCTGGTCCACGGCTACGAGGCCTGGGGCGAGGGGCTCGTCGGGCGCCTGCGCGGCATGTTCGCCTTTTGCCTGGTCGATTTCGCCAACCGGCGGTTTTTGCTGGCCCGGGACCAGCTCGGCATCAAACCTTTGTTTTGGACCGCCGATCGCAGCCGCCTGGCCTTTGCTTCGGAGCTTGCGGCCCTGCGCCTGCTGCCCGACCTGGAGACGACCCTCGACTGGGAGGCCGTGGACCAGTACCTCCAGCTGCAATACATCCCGCCGCCGCGCACCGTGTTTCGGGCCGTCTGCAAACTGCCGCCGGCGCACGTCCTGTCCGGGGATCTGGACGGCGCCGTGTCCGGGCCCAGGCGCTTTTGGTCCCTGACCTACGCGCCGCACGACGATCTGTCGCCGGCGGCCTGGGAGGAGCGGCTGGACGCGACCCTGGACGACGCGATCCGGGCTCATCTCGTTGCGGACGTGCCGTTCGGGGCGTTTCTTTCCGG
>Ga0268360_1002792_pt1 | contig 12453 bp, 10 predicted proteins | sample BioMet11_FD_192465 | JGI IMG/M metagenome (GOLD analysis project Ga0268360, IMG submission 192465) | Sewage microbial communities from Oakland, California, United States - Biofuel 11 (Illumina Assembly) | ecosystem: Engineered > Wastewater > Sewage > Unclassified | place: USA: California... | reverse complement strand
ATAAGTTGTAAAAATCTATTTAAAAGACAAATATATAATATTTTTGCAAAATAGCTTTTTTTGAGTATTATTTGGTAAAAATAAGTAATTTAAAGAAAAATGGTAAAACCTCATTTCTATTCCATCGCGTTCTTTTTAATGAATTTCTACTCCATCGAGTTCTTTTTAAATTGAATTTCTACTTCACCGAGTCCTTTTTGATGTATTTCTACTCCATTCCGTGACCTGGCTGCTCAAGAGTTCCCTTTCGGCTGCTTAAGAATTCCCTTTCTCTTCTATACAGGTTGAGCTTTGTGCAGATAACTACAGACACCCAGATTGTAGATGCAGGTATAAAAGCTTTCAAGAACTCGATGAGTGTAGGACCAAAATAGGCTGCAGTTTCGATATTCTCGAACCCGATACTCAGAATCAAGCTTGAGATCCCGAACAGCAGAAACGCAATAAATATCCTCAAAACTCTCTGCTCGGTGCTTCCCGCATCATCAGGGAGCCCTCTTCGTATAATCAACACATATGCCGCGTTCGTGCCGAGGAAAAAACCCGCTGCTTCTGCACTTATCATAGATGAAGCTATAAGAACAAGAGGGATAACAAACAGGACGAAATATAAAATCAGGTTCTTGCGTCTGAGTGCAAGTTCAAAATTCTCTTTTTTGAAAAAATCATCTTTCAGGGAGCTTTTGAGAAAGAAGGTAAAAGCAGTCAGGAAAAATAAACCTATAATAGCTCCTCCCAGAATATCTCCCAGGAAATGTCTTCCAAGATACATTCTCGATAAAGCTACAAGCAATACCATAAAAGGAGCCATCATTTTGATTTTCCGGCTGTTGAAAATCGTGGAGCTTCCTCCCCAGAGTGCAGTCGTAATTGCAACATGCCCCGAAGGGAAACCGAAAGGCGACGGGGAAAGTGTTTCTTGAAGGCGGAAGGTTTCAAGAACTTCTTTATCGGGAAGTTGGAACACCCCATCAGTCCCACTCCCATTGAAAGGGGACGTGCTTTTCACTCCGTATTCAAGGTTCAGTACTCTATTATCTACATAATCCGGCCTTGGAAAGGCGATTACTGTTTTAATGATTTCGGTAATCAGTCCTGTCCAGATTAAAAGCTGGAACAGAAGAAAACCTTTCCGGAAACTAATCCCGAAAGTTACGATAATTACTATGGAAACTAAAAAAGCCGATGATCCCATTGAAGTTATCAGAATCATGAGGGATGTAAGCCAATCGTTTCCAAGGGATTGCAGGTAGAGTATGGGTTCAGTCTGGAACAAGGGATTTGACTCCTGATTAAATATTTGTCTGCAGATATACAGTTCATCTAAAAAGTCCTGGTTAAACTGGATATCTGGAATAAGTAAAAAATTTAGATTTGTTTCGTATATTTGTTTCATATATTTGTTTCGTATTATTGAGTTTATGACAATGTATTCTGGAGAACTATTTTAAATTTGTATTGTTTCATGCCTGTATATAGCGGGTATTCTCTTCAGGATCAGATAATTGTTTTTAAGTTTTTTACGGAGTAAAATTACTCTTGTTAGATTACTGGTTCATCTTTATGGATGTGTGAATTTACACTAGCAAGAGGAGTATTCAACCAAAATATTTGAAAATTGAGTCTGACGCTATTTTTACTTACCAGCATTCTTTATTTGCTATCGTAGAGCGTTTCTTTTCCGATATAGAGTTAAATAAAAAAATTAAGGTTGAATAATAAAAATAAAAAAGAAGAATAATAAATAGAGATGGAAGTAAAGTAGAATCAGTAAATTTCCTGACGGGCTTCTTTCCAGCTCTTTCCTGCACAGATCTTCTTTGCGATTTTTACTGCGTCAAGTGGAGTTTTTCCATATATTGAGTTACTAAAAGTCTCAACGAAATTTCTGTCGATTGCAGCCCCGCCACAGGCTACGGGAACATCCTCAGAGTAAAGGATTTCTGCAAGGTCTTTAAGGCCACCTTTGGTTGTGCTCATGAGGGTTGTTCCGGTAACAAGGTCAGCATTTGTTGCCTTTACGGTTTTAACGGCTTCTTCTACCGTTACATCACTCCCCATATCAACTACCTCAAAACCATTTGCTCTGAGAATGGCAGCTACAATGTTCTTGCCTATATCATGCACATCTCCTTCAATAACGAGGGACACTACTTTCCCCCTGGAGGGTACTTCGCCTATCCTTTCCTGGCAAAGTTTCACTCCTCCTACAAGTGCTTCATTTGCCAGCAGGATTTCAGGTACGTAGCTCTCTCCTATGTCGTAAAGCTCACATACGGTCTGGATTCCTGGCATAAGGGCATTTAATACCAGGTCTGTAGGATCTCTTCCTGCTGCAAGCAGAGCAGTTGTGAGTTTTACTGCTTCGGCGCTGTCCCCCTCGATCACTGATTCTGCCACGGCTGCATATTTGGGATCTTTCGGTATGTTCTGTTTCTTTATCTGGTCGACAGCAGTTATTTCTTTACTTTTGTCTCCAATGTCAACCCCAAGGCCAATCATGATTCCTTCGTCAATGAGTTTTTTAAACCTGGAAGGTTCTTTCTCTTTCATCTCGAATATCTTCTGAACCGCAACATCGATGTGCCTGATCATTCCTGCATCCCTCCCAGCACATTTTCTTTCATATTCCTACCGATACCGACTCCAATCTGCCTGACAAGATCTTCAACATCATCGCATTTCGGGATTGGGGTTTCTTTACAGGCTCTAACATACGCTTTGAGATTTTCGAGGGAGGTTCCATATGAGACCCCACATGAAGTCCCTACAATATCAGCTCCCTGCAAAATGCATTCCCTAGTTCTGTTATAAACCTGTTCGGGGGTACCGTTTGGCATCAGGTCTATGACATCCAGACTTCCGAGAATGGACATATTGTTGCCCATTACCTTACGGCAATACCAAACTGGAACGGCATCAAAGGAGAAGCAGTCAATTCCACTTTGTTTTATGTAAGGCAAGAGTTTACTGGTATTTCCGCAGATGTGCAGGATCTGAGGGCAGCTTATTTCCTTTGCTATTCTTTTGTGGGAAGGAAGTATAAATTCCCTGTATGTTTCCGCAGAAATCAGGTCCCCAGAAGCTGAAGGATCAGCGAGGAAGATGACATGTGCCCCGTAAATAGTCTGTAACTTCCCGTAAGCTATCACGAAATCGGTTGCGGTTTCAATGAAGGCATGGGCTTTTTCTGGGTCGGTCTTTGTCCACCTGGCGATATTTTCAACACCTGCTATGTGACCTGCTACCGTAAAGGGGGATGTAAGTCCTGGGATGATAGGGAGCATGCCATCATAGCGCTTTCTCAGTTCTTCGATTGCCCCGAGCACTACCGGTATTCTTCCGGCTTCTTCCAATTTATCGGGCCAGGTTATATCTGAGGAGTCTGTATAAGCAGGGCCAGTTACAGGAGGCCTGTCCGGTTTATTCCAGTCAAGTTTGCACCCAAGAACTTCTGCTTCGAGAGAAATATCGAACTGGGGACGTGCAGCCTCAATGCCGCAGACCTCATAGGGAGCGGCTGCAAGGTCTGCCATCATCTTGCTGTCAAAGTGGGCTTTTGGCCAGGAGGCATTGCATATCTGCATCAGTTCGGTTGTGGTTTGAGCCAGGGGATTTGCAGGGGGTACATAGTCAACCCTGCCTCCAAGCACTGCTGCCAGAACTCTTCGGGTTGGAGTCATTTCACTTACCATGCTATACATCTCCGTTTGATCTGCATTTGATATCAACTGTTAATTATATATTTATATGTTTAATTTTGCAGTTAGATCACTACAGAATGCGTTTTTGAATGCTACCCATAGGGTAAAAGAAGTAGTGGTCTGTTGTCAGGTAAAGGCCTGTAATGTCTTGTTTTCACGATCCTTTTGCAAGTTTTTCCCGAGTTCCTGATATACATAAGAAAACTATTTTCTTTTGTGCAAGATCCCACAGTTTTTACATTGACATATATTAATATGGATATTTCAATATTTAACTGGATGCTGTTAGCACAACATAGAAAAACTTATATATTTCTCAAAGTTATATTACCAATTTCTTTTGAAAGTTGCCTTGTTTCATCTGATCATGAAAATGTTTCTTACATGAAGAATGAAAAGTGCAGTTTTTCCTGTTAAAAAGACGCTATTTGAAGAAGATATAAAATAACTTTTATAAGATTATAATTAAATCTTAACTTTTATATGAGAGTAATTTTATTGTTTTTAAGATCATTTCGAGGAAAAACTTTTGGTGAGAATTGAAGAGTTTTTCTACACCAGTAATCTTTATCTAGGTTCATTTTATAGAACAAGAAACTTCAGAGATGAATTCATGCGTCTTCGGTTAAGGAATCGTGATTAATTATTTTATTTCCTCAACATTTATCAAATAGTTTTAATAGGTTATAAGCTGGAACAGGGTATTGATTTCATGTAAACAGGCCAAAATTAAAGGCTGGTTTCTAATGCAAGATCGATAACTTTCTGGCAAGAAAATTCTTTAACCGAAGATCAATGGAGATGAATTTAAAATTGATCTAAAAATACAGAAATAAGTTATGTAGAGACTTCAACGTGGCTTAAAACATGACCAAAAATATTGTTGTAAAGAGGCTTTGTTCCAATTTGCTGTCAATTTCAATTCAAATCTTCCTCTATTGAAACTGGCTCTAAATTAAAGTTTGAGATGTATTCGTTTGGTTTCAGAGACTCCTTAAACTACTACAATTTTACAGTAAACTGAAACACTGTTTAGGAGAAAACGGTAAATGTCCGATAAATTAGATCTCTCAATCATAATTCCGGTTTTCAATGAAGGAGAAAACGTAGGGGAATTATATAATCAATTGAATGTAGTTCTTTCCAAATTGGGAAAAGCATCTGAGATTATTTTCGTAGATGATGGATCTATGGATGATACTTTTAAGAAGTTAAAAACAATCAAAGATAGCAAAATTAAGATTGTAAGATTCCAGAGGAATTATGGAAAAGCTGCGGCTCTTTCCTGCGGTTTCAAGAAATCACAGGGAAATTATGTTATTACCATGGATGGAGACCTGCAGGATGATCCCAAAGAAATCCCGAGATTTCTTGAAAAATTAGAAGAATATGATATGGTCTCAGGCTGGAAGAGTAAAAGACATGACCCTGTTTCAAAAACCCTGCCCTCAAAATTCTTCAACGCATTAACTCGACATATCACAGGAGTCAAAATTCATGACTTCAACTGCGGGTTCAAAGGTTATAGAAACTATGTCGTAAAGAATATAAGATTATATGGAGAATTCCATCGTTATATTCCAGCTCTAGCTCACTGGAAAGGATACACTGTTGGAGAAATCGAAGTCGAACACCATCCTAGAATTCATGGAAAATCAAAATATGGGTTTGAAAGATTACTTAAAGGCTTTCTGGACCTGATTACAGTCACATTTTTGAACCTATACAAGAAAAGGCCCCTTCACATCTTTGGAGGTATCGGCTTCTTACTAATACTCTCAGCAATGATCATAAACCTGAACCTGGTTTCTCTATGGTTCAGGGGTATTAAGATAGGAGATAGGCCTCTGCTGATGTTGAGTATATTAATCACGGTTCTTGGAGCTCAATTTATTTCCCTTGGCCTGATCGGAGAACTGATCACAAACTCCAGAAATAACGATGATTATATTATAAAGTACGATAGCTATGAACTGGAAAACGATAGGTAAAACTGTAGTCAGTTTGGGGCTAATGTTTTACCTGATAGCCAAACTTGACCTGAGGACAATCTACGAGACCTTTACCCAGACGAACCTGGAATTGCTTTCGCTCTCGTTGCCTTTTATTGCTCTGATGTACCTGATAAAAGCGATGAAATGGCAGTCTCTACTTAATTGTATAAATGTCCAAATTCCCGTAAAAAGGTCGCTTGAAATAATTTTGATGGGTAATTTTTATGGAGCTCTTACTCCGGGCAGGGCAGGAGAAGTTTCAAGAGCCTTTTATTTAGATGCTGAGAACTCCAGAAGCATACCAACCGTAGTGATGGACAGAGTCATAGATATGGTCTGTCTCCTGGTTTTAAGTGTACTATCTATAGCTTTCTTTTTTAAGGACAGATATCTAATCTATATAATGACGCCAATGATAATGATTTTTGTCGCAGGCATTTTCGTTATCACAAATGAAAAGATCGTAAATCTTATTTTTGGGATATTTTCGAAGAAAAGCGAATTTAAAGAAAATTATATTCAAACGATAAAACAAATCACTGGAAATAAAAAAGCTATTTTTTCTGTTTCTGTATTAACTCTTGGGTATTATTTACTCAATTTATTTGTATACTGGGTAGTTATAAAATCCTTAAATCCCTCATTAAACAGCTTACTTACCTTTTCCCTTCCAATAGTAGTAGTTCTGGGTAATTTTCCAATTTCTATATCAGGGTTTGGAGTTAGAGAGTTCGTAAGCGTTACAATATTCAAGTTATTGAATGAAAGTTCTGCATATGGTTTTTCCTGCTCTATCGTTCTATATTTCTTGACTACACTATTACCAGCGATATTTGGATTCATGCTTACTTTAAGAAAAAAACCTTAAAATTTCAAGGCAGGTTGAATTGTTATAAAAAGGACATTGGGAATGGATGTTGAGAACGGACATCAAGAGTGGACACAGAGAGCGGACATAGAGAACGGATATTGAAAACAGATATTGAAAACAGATATTGAAAACGGATATTGAAAACGGATATTGAAAACGGATATTGAAAACGGATATTGAAAACGGATATTGAAAACGGATATTGAAAACGAATATCAAGAAAGGATATCAAGAAAGGATATCAAGAAAGGATATCAAGAAAGGATATCAAGAAAGGATATTAAGAAAAAATATTGAAAATGGACATTAAAAATAAGTCAAAACAATTGACACAAATTCAAAATAATCGCGCTATTAAGAATAAAAAGTTAAAACTGAATATTACGAAAAAACAAAATTAAAAACGCGTGTTAACCAGGTGGGGCTAAATGGATCAGAACCAGAGTAGAAATTACAAAAAATACAACTCAAAAAATCCGCTTATGGGCGTAGTGATATCCAATTTTATGAAAAACTTAAAGGAAACGGCCGTTCCTTTAAAAAATATAAATAATGTTATTGATATAGGCTGTGGGGAAGGATTTGTCATTAACTGCCTAAATTATCCAAAAATAACAGGCGTTGATATTTCCAGAAATGCTCTGAGAATTGCAAAGGAGAAAAATCCAGAATGTGAATTTTGTTCAGGCAGCATATGTGACATTTCATTCAAAGAAAACAGTTTTGATCTTGTTATAGCAACCGAAGTGCTGGAACACCTTGAAAAACCGGATTTAGCCCTTCAGGAGATCCGACGAATAACCAAAAATTACTGTATTATCAGTGTGCCTAATGAACCCTATTTCCGTGCTATGAATTTCTTACGGGGTAAAAATTTGACACGTTTTGGGAATGATCCTGAACATGTTCAGAACTGGAGTTCAGGAAAGTTTGTGAGTTTAATAGAAACTTATTTTGATGTTCTGGAAGTTCGAAGGCCGTTTCCCTGGACTATGGTTCTATGCAAAAAATAATTATTAATATTTATTTTTTACAAAAGTAAACATTTTAAGAGTATATACACAGTTTGTTAAAATAGAGATATATGCAGATTATTAAAATGTACATTTTATTAAAATTTACCTTTTGATAAACTTTGTATTTCAATAGCATTTGCCTTTTAATAACATTTATATATTATTCAAAATTTATTTTGAAAAAAGAATAAGAGATATTCAGGAAATTGGGAGACAATTTCGTGGAAATAAGAAAAACAGCTAACCCGGAAAAAAACAGAAGTCTTAAGAATAAACATTTTTACAACTCATTGGAATATTCTCTGGTGGGAATCTCATATACTCTTTTGACAATTATTCTTACTTATCCTGTCCTATTTAAGATAAAAACCGATATCCCTGGAACGGGAGCAGATTCGTTTCAGTGGATGAGAATATTATGGTACACAAAAATAGCAATAAAGGAAGCGGATTTAGCAGCTTTGACGCATGACCATCTCCTTTTTTATCCGAATGGCATAGAATCAATGCCCTTTTCATCAGCTTTCAATCAAATGCTATATGTATTGCTGTCGCCCTTTTTAGAACTGCATGTCATATACACGATACTATGGCTCTTAACTTTTATAATAGGGGCTATTGGTTCGTATCTCCTGGTAAAATATCTTACTGATAATAAATATGCTGCCTTTATTGCAGGAATCGTATTCGCATTTTCCCCGTACCATTATTCTAGAGGACTATACTTTTTTGGAGCAGCAACAGTTCAGTGGATACCCTTTTGTGCACTGTATCTCATGAAAACAGTTAAGGAAAAAGGAATTAAGAACCCGATCCTTGCAGGAATATTTTTCATTCTGGTAACAATGAGTGATCTGCAGTACCTGATCTTTATGGGGATCTTTGCAGGGTTAGTATTCTTCTATGATTTTTACCTGACTATCAGTTCCGGGAAAAACTTTACTCATTCTGTGAAACAAATAATTATAAAATACTTCATTTTTGGCGGGGTCGCTTTTCTCGGAGTACTGCCTTTGACCATTAATGAGATACTCACTGCCCTTTCAAATCAAAACTTCTTAAAGCCAAACGCAAATGAAATTCCCAAATTATCAAACGATTTGATGAGCTTTTTCCTCCCATCTCATCTACATCCGTTGCTCGGTCAGTTTACCGTAGACTTATATTCGAATATACAAAGCTGGCCTGCTGAACATGTGAACTTTATAGGATATATTGTCCTCGGACTTTCAGTCCTTGCACTCCTGAAATCAAGTAGAAAGCCTGATATAAAGTTCTGGTTAGTATCTACATTTTTCTTTACAATTATTAGCTTAGGACCCATTTTACACTTCAATGGAGCGGTCGCTTTCACGGACTCCAACCTGAAAATTCCACTTCCTTATCAGATACTATACAACACGGTTCCTTTCCTGAAAAACTGCAGAACAGTTGGCAGGTTTTTTGTTATCGCAACCCTTGGGTACTCAGTCCTGGCAGGGTATGGTTTTTCAGAATTACTGAAATATAAGCCCGATAGAAAAAAGCTTATCTTTACAATAGTGGGTTTCCTGGTGGTTTTCGAATACCTGGCTATTCCGTATCCGACCACACAGGTAAGTGTTCCTGACTTTTACTATAAAATTAGTAACGATGAGGATAACTATTCGATGCTCGAAATCCCACAAAACTCTAACGCAGGATATATGGATTTTCGGTACCTGTACTATCAGACAATTCACAATAAAGCTCTTGTCGGTGGATACGCAGCAAGATATCCGGCCAACGTTAGTGATTTCCAAAGGAAGACTCCGTTTATTAAAGAATTACAGTATTATTCTCTAGGAACTAAAGATATTTTACAGGAAGATGTTACTGATATAGGTACGTCTGTCCTGAATGCCAATAATATAAGGTATGTTATTGTCCACAAAAACCAGTTGTCCAGTGAGCAGCTTGAGTTTGTAACCAATTTACTGAAAAAAACCCTTAAAACCGAACCTGATGTATACGAGGAAGACGAGCTTATTGTTTACCGTGTTCCAGATGAAACAATTCAGCCCTTCATGCTTTTAGGTACAGGGTGGAACCGCCTGGAGAATTGGGACGGCACAATGACCAGGTGGCTATCAAATAAGGCTACGTTATCGGTTTATTCAGGTGTTGCTGAAAATTCAGTATTGAAAATCAGCGCATGCAGTTTACATTCACCAAAGACGCTCGAGGTTTATAATGGCAAAACTCTCCAGAGTAAACAAAATATCAGCACTAATTTAAGCACAGTAAATATTCCTGTTACCTTAAATCAGGGAAAGAATGTCATTCTTTTGAATGTACCTGAAGGCACAGAAAGACCATGTGACTTCCCGGAACTAAAGAATAACGACACAAGAGCGTTAAGTATAGCAATTCAAGGAGTTGAGTTAATTGATTCGTCTGCAAATTGATTCAAAGCCTATCCGGAAAGTAAATACTACATATTGAAAAGCAACGGTAATATAGAATATAAGAGTTAATCACTGGTAATCGGTTAAGGAGTTTTCTTGCCTGATAGCTCGTGATTTTGTATTTAATATATATAATACCAATCGGATACAAATTGGCCATCAAAAATTTTGCGCTGAAATTTTTTTGATGGCCAACCATTAGCCACTTTTACGGCTCTATATAACTTACCACAAAAATGGAATTAATCTATAACGAACTTTTTGACAGTATTCTGTATAGCCTTGTAGATTTTTGGATAGAAACTTTTCTTCATCAAGAAGTCTCCAGAGAATTACCAGCGTAAGGGGAATAAATATAAGTAAGCCCCACCACGACCCAAGCGCGAGAGGAGTGCCTAACATAATAATGAGACCACTCACATACAGTGGGTGCCGAACTATACTATACGGTCCAGTTGTTATTACTTTTTGATTGGCTGTTACTTCAACAATTGAAGATGCAAAAGCGTTTTCTCTGAAGACAAGAAAGAGTAAATAATATCCTGACACCACAAGAACGTCGCCAAGAACTACAATATAGAAAGGGACGTGCGACCAACCAAAACGATGGTCAAGTGCGGAAATAACGAGAAAGGCAATAAATAATAAGATAACAAAAAAATGTGTAATCTTCTGAGTCTTTTCTTTTTCAGCACCTGGACCCCCATTAACCCTACGAGCCAGAAGTTCAGGGTTTGTCTTCCATAAGTAAAAAGTAATCGTTGCTGATGATACAACATATATAATTGAATAAACCCATGCTTCCCAAAAATTAAATGAACCTGCAGGAACGAAAAGGAACAAAACAATGATGGCAATAAGCTCTACAAAGCTAAGCAGAGTTTTTATTTTCAGGCTAAAAGTGACTGTGTCAGCAGTATTCATTTAATTAACTCCCCTCTATTGTGGAAGTTACAGATGGTAACTATTTTTGGATAAGATCTTATTTAGCAACGCGTCCTAATATATAGCTTACAGAGAGGAAAACAGCAATAGCAAGAATAGCGTAAATGGCAAAAAGCAAAAATGAACCGTACTTGCTCAGGATAGGACTTGTGTTATTTATCTGCTCATTTGTTGGATACATAATGTCCTGCTTGTCATTGCTGTGATCCAATCCCAGCGCATGCCCCAATTCATGTTTTGCAATGGCGAGCATTGCAGTATCAGTATATGGAACCCACTCTCCCCATTGAGAAAATCCAACTCCAAGCGTTATATCTATGCGTATAAATCGCCCATCGATAATATATGGAATGGCATCACCTGCAACTCCAGGAGGAACATCCTGTTCTTTCTGCAGGTCTTCGACCCATCTTATTCTGATATCAGCTTTTTCGGAATCCACAATTTTAAAAACAGGGGTGTAATCCATTTTTCCATTTCCTCCTTCTGCCCAGTAATTCAGAGCTTTTTGTACCTGTGTGTAATAGGTAGGACTATAATGTGGAGGAACACTTTTGTTATCTATATATACGGTTATAGGAGAATGATCCCAGGGATTATCTAATATTTTTGGATAATTAAACTCCGAAGCTGCCTGAGCAATAGGTAAAATAAGTACCGTCAACAACAGTAAAAAGAGTAATCTTATTCCATGCATACTGTTTCGGGTAATGTAAATCTGCCCCCACATTATTATTATTATTATTATTATTATTATTATTATTATTATTATTATTATTATTATTATTATTATTATTATTATTATTATTATTATTATTATTATTATTATTATGTATCTACCCAGCTATCTATATTTCTGATTTATTTTTCGTATAAACTCAAGATTTACTTTTTTCATCATATTTATTATAAAAATCGCTGGATTTTGGGAAGAGATTTATGAAGCGTGAAGAGATTCTTACTCTATGCCACTCGAACCCTGATTCTATTGCTTCATATATTGAGGATTTTGAACTCCGATGTAAGGATCTTGAATCTCAAAATATTGACTTTCGAGAACGAATACATGAATTGGAGTCTCAAGTCAAGTTTAAAGATGCTCGTATTGAAGCTCTGGAATCTCAAACAATTGAATTTCAAGTACGGATAAATGAATTAGAATCTCTTTTGAATCAGAATATCCAAATCCACAAGAAACCTCCTTCTACTGTCACTTTTATCGAGAAGAAACCTAAAACTGGGAGTTCACGAGACGGAAATAATAAATGTCCTGGTGGTCAAAAAGGACAGCCGAGTTCTACTTTGAATAAGGTTGAAGATCCTGATGAAATTATCTTTCATCGGCTACATAAATGTAGACATTGTGGTCGTAACATAGAGGAGTCTGAGGTCATAGGTTGGCAGTGTAGCGAAAGTTCTGTAAATTATGATTGACTCTGTATCCTTTTTCTTCATCACAAAAAATAGGAAGCAGAGTCAATGGTTAATCTATTCTCA
>Ga0268360_1002789_pt1 | contig 12470 bp, 8 predicted proteins | sample BioMet11_FD_192465 | JGI IMG/M metagenome (GOLD analysis project Ga0268360, IMG submission 192465) | Sewage microbial communities from Oakland, California, United States - Biofuel 11 (Illumina Assembly) | ecosystem: Engineered > Wastewater > Sewage > Unclassified | place: USA: California... | reverse complement strand
AGTTTAAATGACATAGTGATTATCGGCAAATTTGTAGGAAATTAAAACTTTTTTGAAAATAAGGTTTCTTTCCAAAAGAAATGAGAAGAATGTCTAAGACATGAGGTTTGAAAGTTTGGGCAGGTTTTTTACCTTCTGTCTAGACTTCCTTATAGAAGCCTATGAAATAAGTTTTAAGATGGTACCTAGCATAATTTAACTTCAAGATTTGCAAATCTCATGGGGTTGCTTATGATCTGCCCAAAGTTTCATAGCGGCTTTCCTTCCCTTTTCTCGCATGGCTTCTGAAGGTTCGTCAGGATCTCTACCAAATCGAAATCTGTGAAGTTCACACCTTGCAAATCCCCCTGTTTTTTCACCGGCGGGACAAGTTTCAACATCAACATAAGAGTCGCTACAACAGTTTAAGCAGTGGCGTCTGATGGTCCTTAACAGTTCCTTCCTTGTTGTCATATTAGTTCTCCTCTCTCTTTCATCCATTAGAACCAGATTATAACCAATGGCCTATAGAAGCCGTCCCTAGCTCTTCCTGACCCTTATTTTCCGTAAGCTCTTCGAAATTGTCATATATATGTGGACTCTCAATGAAGAATATATTATTCCTCCAGTGCAAACCAAGCTGCGTGTTTCATTAGGCAATCTCCAAAAGTTCTAACTGCCCATTGAGAATACCCAAGATCTTATAGTTGCAACTTTCTTTATTGACCGTCCAATATACTTTCCTGAGGGACTTGGTATGAACTTTCTGTCCGATCTTCATGTCTGCCCTTATATGTAGGCCGTAGACTGTAGTAACTTGCTCCACGTTTTGCTAGCTGTGCACAGTATAGAGCAAGCTTTCTGTGCATGTTTTCGATTACAAAATCCGACAACCTAACCGATAAAGAAGTCTTGTTCGGAAATACAGGGCATCTGAGGAATTTAAATATGGAAGAATCTCTTTTGCCACTTTTAGAATCGTCTTTCTTGATTTTTCAGTCATCCTATGTGCCGACATTTAGCTTTCCATCTTTTCCTGTAAAATAGTCACATAAGGACTTAGACCAGTACCATTCTTTTTCACTGTAATGATACCTCTTTTTTCCAACTCTTCCAGTGCAGATCCAAATGCCTGTGTAGAAATTCCCCAATCTGTGGCAGCAATCCCTGATCTTACGAGCAGCGCCTCGTTAGTCCCCTCAGCGTCCCACAACCAACTGAGATAAAAAGCCATTCGAAATACATTAGGGAACTTTGTTCCTTTCAACTTATTATACCAGGAAAGCGGAATCGTGACTGCAACATCCTCTGTGGGGTTTAGCCTCTTGTCACTTTCATCAAATTTCTCCCAATATTTATTCAGTTCTTCACGACTTATTGACACTTGCATTACCTCGCATTTTATTATTCTTGTTACTGTTATTATTGCCCTTATTACAGATCGTAACAAGGTAACCTCTCCCTTCTTTGTTGACTTTTACCAGACCCCTTTGTTCCAAATCTTTCATAGCCGCTATAAAATGAGGAATAGGCACCCCAAACTTCTGTGCTCTATATCCACTCACTATCAGCCTGTCATTCGTGTTCTTATCTGTCGAAAGGTACAGAATGTACAAATATAGGCGAATGATCACAGCAGAAGCCCTCCCTTTCATGATCTCTTGAATTCTCATCAGAGGGATTTTCGGGATATACGGGGCATCAGGGTTTATTTTAACATCAAGAATTGAGACCCTCCACCCTCGGTTTAATTTTTCGTATTCAGTTATAACCCCGGCAAGTTGTAAGGTACTCAAAGCCCTAGGGATTTTATCCCTACTCACACCAAACTCTCTAGCCTCACTTGCCTTCACTATAAGACTCTGGGACTTTTGCGTCTTCTTCAGGAACCACAAATACAGTGCAAGTTTTATAGCGTTTGAACTAACCCCCTTTTTTGCTATCATTCGGTACCAATTTTCAGGGATTGGCGCTATATACCAATTTTTTGAGCCTCTAATCACACACCTACCCCCTCCGTCTCCTCTTCTGGAATTACCTCCTGCACCCTTTTATCCTGTGCTTTCTCCCTTTCTACTTCTCCCAAAATTTTTAAGATTCGCACCCAGGTATCTTCACCATTCTCATCCGAGTATCTATTAGGGAACTTAATTATTTCCACATCTGTTCGTATTCTGCAACCTCGCCCAAGAATAAACTCTGTAGCATCGGACATTATCTCTTGAGCTCTCCTAATGATTTCATCAGCGTTTTCCTCGTCACACTCAATGAGTATCGCATCATGCACAGGCGCTATAATCTTTATCCCTTCCTCCCAGAGTTGGATGCAAGCAATCCTGAGAATTTCAGCACCTGTTGATTGCATTGGAAAGTTGGACAGAGTGCCCTTTGCATCCATCCCAGAATCTATAACCTTCATACGCCAGCCGAAACATGTATGGATTTCCCGGTTAAGAAGGGCAGATTCCACGACATTTGTATTCCAGGCCCAATACTGAGGAAATGTCCTGTGATGGTAAAACAATAATTCTTGAGCATAAGGGCGTTGTTTTTCTATTTTCACCGCGAGCAGTTCTGCTCCTATACCGTACTGTGTGCCGAGAATACATGACTTAAACAAAGCTCGTTTTTGAGGATGGGAGTCCTTAGTAGCATTTTCAGGTACTGCTCCTGCCAGTTTTGCAAATGCAATATATGGGTCACCAGATTCATATGCCAGTATCATGTTACGATCCCTTGAGCGATAGGCAGCGATCCCGAATTCCTGTTGAGCATAGTCAATGTATGCTAGAACCCTACCCTCTGTAGGTCGAATCAACCCCCTTAGCCATTTTGCTGGAGCAAATATAAATTGGCTGGCTTTAGGCTGATTGCGACCCGTTTTAGACCTAAATGGAAAAAGAGAGCAACGGTTCCTCCCATCCTTTCCGACGGGGAAATCCAATAGTTTCATTTTTTCGAGAATATATTTGAGGTCTTTCAAGCCATGAAGTTGCGGGTACTGGAGCACCATTTCCTTAAACGTATCCTCATTTAGAGCCAATCGTCCGGTTGCAGTCCGTGGCCATGTTGTTATATTCTCTCTATGCAAATACTGTTCAAACTGAGCGTGTTTGAAGCTCCATTTACCATTTTTGTCTTTTTCATACACCTGATAAGTACCATTGACTTCGCACACCAGTCCCTCCTTAATTCTGTCCCAATTGGCTCTAAACCGAGTAAGAAGCTCTATATCAACAGGGACACCGTGGTATTCCATGAAAGCGACAACCTCCATATACCGTCCACGAAAAAGAGCTTGACTAAGACAAGGTATGGCGCCCTTGGCTACCATCTCAGCAACCAACTGAGCTGTCGCCATAACATCTGTGGTACAGTATTTTAAAATTCCAACTTTTTCTTCTTCTGAAAACGGAAAACCTCGTATACAAATGTCCCGCATTCTGTCTTTTTCATCACTCGAAATTGTAGAAATCCCAAAATGTTTACAGGCATCAAGGAGCCCTAATGAAGGTTTTGAACCTCCAAAAAATCGTCTATTATCGTTTTTTAAATTGCAAAACTCAACATATGGATCAACCACATTTAGTGGGAGAGGCCAATTTAGAGCTAAGAATGTATTCCATTCAGCAGAGCTGTTGAAGGCAATAAATAAGTCATTATCATTAACAAGGAAAGGAAAGAGAGGATTGACCTCTCTATCAAGCCATATTTGACGGATTTCCCCAGACTTTAGCTCCAGACTCACCAGACAAATCGGTACCTGATGTTCACCCGGTATAGCAGTGAATTCGGAGTCGATGATGTATATATGCTGGTAGCTTGAAAACATCTTAAAGCTCCCCACGCAATCGTTTTAAAACTGGATGGCTGTAATCATCAATCACTCGATCCCTAAATGCTATTTCCATAGACTGAAAAATATTAGCAGGAGTCTCCGGATAATCAGGTTCAGGTAAAGTGTCTGTTGGCTCCTCTTTTAAATACATAGAATCGCCAGTCGAATACCTTACCCACTTAGTTTCTGCCTCTTCGTAAATCCTGGCGCGAGAACTATGAAACTCAGAGTAACTTTGACCTTCTTTTTCCAAGGGGATATCCGCGATGAAAAGTGAACCTGTTGTATATGCTATACCACAATATATTGTAGAAGGAGTGAGCTCTTTCCTAGCACCCAAAGAATTTTGAAGCTCAGGAGAGATAACATATGTCCCATCAAATTTTTTCCCAAAACCTGATATGTTCAGGAGCCGAATATTTGCGCGCCATTTGTGCTCTCTACCTTCCAAATCAACCTCTACTGCGGGGCGGATACGGAAGAAATCGCTTCCTGCGTTTCTCCTGAATTTTACTTCAACTTCTTTATTTACCACTCGGATTTCTTCTGGACTAAAGTCCAATTCTTCGAAGTTAAACTTCTTAACCTTTTCTCTGGACTCGTGGGGGGCAGACTCAGATTTCTTTGAAGTCACCAAACTCCCCCTGTGAAGCTGGTAATACTTATATGCAAAGAGATATTATTTTCTTTACAAGGAGACTTGCTGGAGTCTCCATTCGTGGATGTCATTGTAACTTGCATGATATTCACCTATTTGATGCAGCGGAGGTTGGCACGTGCGTCTGGTAAACCTACGTGCAAATCTCTGACGCGTCATGACGTTTAAGGCCATGACTTAATTTATCCTGATATGGTCCTCTCTTAAATAGCTAACTAGACTTTTGGCTTAAATTTTTTAGTCTTTTCTGAGTATATCGGATAACAAAATTAGGCAACAATAGAGCTTTTGTCAGCTCCTTTTAGTGTTATCATGGAGTTCAACTCACCAGGAAATTATAATCAATAACTGTTGGGGAAATAATTTAAAGTTAAGAAATAGTTTTTAAAGTATATGTGGAACTAAATATTCTATCTGATTTATAATAATAATCGCCTATGTCAAAAAATAAATCGATAGTAGGTAAACGGTGTCCCGCTTGGTAACTAAAATGTCCCATTTCGTAACTAAAAACGTCCCGTTTTGTAACTAATTTACATATATGGCGGTTTTCTTGCCACCCCAATAAATATTGATTTCCAGTTTAATCTACTCAGGGAATAAATATTTGCATAGTTATAAAAATATCAAGTATGGTTTTCTTCTTTAATTATGAAATTGATAAACTGCATCTTCGTTACCAAATGGGATATAAAAACGGGAGGAGTAGGAGGGCTTTATTTATTTTATATTTTCTTTTTTTGTGAAATAAATAATGGGTATAAAATACTGAGTTCCGATGGATTAGGGTCTTCCAAAATCAGTGTGTAAACTGAGGATTCAGAATGCTTATTTTAGGTAATAGATATATAACCAGAGTTCCCCCAATAAAAGTACATTCTTAAAATCCAATTTAGAGAAAAATAAACCCTATTAAACTTTAAAAGTAATAGATGGATGGGATTAGAGCTTTATTTTTTGACAAATCACATTTTCTTGAAACTATGGCAACTGACTACATTTTCCGTTTTACAAAATTACATATTGAAAATAAGGGCTAAGAAAACCTTAAAATGGAAGTTAAGGATATTTAATTCCTTTGATGGAAAATAAATTCTTTATCATCTGCACTTTTATTGGGGGAGCACTAGCACCACATCCAATTCACGAGATAAGGCTTATTAATCCTTGAAAAATGAATCATTTTTTGAGGACCCTAGATGGATGAACTTGTAATAAAATCTCTTACAATACATTAATGTTGGAGCAAAATCGGGTCTTGCATTAGTAGATAGTTGATATTTTGTGTTTTAGTATTTTTGCTCAGTTGCATCTGTTTTCTAAGCTTACCTGCTTATAGAAAATTCATGTATACAAAGCAGAAAATGAAAGCGAAAAGCGAATTTGTGAGTACTCTGGAAAATATCAACTCATTATTGAGAGACTACCGACTATTCCAAGATTACATAAAATCACTGCTGTGAATTTGAAATAATAAATATTTTCAATTTCAGATGGCGTTCTAAAACAATATGATCAACGAAGTCTCTAGTTTTATGCTCCATTAACCGTGAAAGCTGCCCAGTAATAAGGATGCTCAAAAGGCCTTTTATCTGGGAATTCTTTAGCCATCTTGATATATTTTTTCCTGTATCGTTCTATGAATTCCTTGCTTTTACCTTCCCATTTACCCGATATGTAACATTTCTCCACATAATCCGCTGCTTGGCTAGAAGTAAGATCTCGAACCCAGAGTTGGGCGTCTTGTAACGCCAAGGGGATATCCATCCCTTTCTTGATATGATTAGAGTAGAAACGTTCCATTAATATTGCAGTTGAAATATCTGGAACCGACCATAGGCTACTGACCACACATGGAACACCTGCGAGCATAAAACCGGCAGGTAGACCAACGAATTCATCGGCACTACCTTGAAGAATATCGGTTATCCCTGTTTCACAAGCAGAGAGCGTAACCAACCTTGATGAGGACATATCCACTATGTTATTTTGAAGATCTGCCAAGCTCAGAGTTCGCCCTCCAAACAAATGCAAACCAGATTGGGGTGGATCATTCCAATTATAACTGCCATGACAAGAGAAATGAAGATATGCTTTTCCTGTCACATAATTTTGAACTGTTGCTTTGGTGCCAGTTTCACCTATGTTTACTTGAGGCATCTCGAAAAGTTTGGATATAGCTTGACCCTCGTATTCTGAAAAAATTATTTTAAGATCTTCTTCAGGATTGATTACAGCATAGAGTCCTTTCCCTTCGGCTTTTTCTGCTTTACTTTCCACTTCTTTAAGTAACTGGATAGAAGGAACGTAACTTATACAATAACGCTGGCATAGTAGTTGACCGTTAGATAGAGTGATTGCATGCAAGGGCAAAAGAAATAGACCGCCAGAGGGCATGAGAACTAATTTTTTAATTTGAGATGGGATCTTTGCCAAAAGAGGTGACAAAAGTTTGAAATCTATTCTAAATAATACATCGTTTAAGGCTTTCTGCCAAGATAAGAAAGCATCTATTTGATGATTTGTACCGAATGAATTAAGATAATTAAGGTACTTGCCTATTAAGCCACCAATTATATATCCTTGTCTATCCAGCTGGTACAGTAAATTATTTAAATCCTTTGTTTTGAAGGGGATTTCCACTGATTGTACGTTCCCTTCACTAACCACAAATCCTATACTACCTTTGTCTGTTATGCAAAATGTCAGCAATGCTGTTTCCTTATCTGGTATTAATAAGATATCTGAAATATTAAGTTCCTTTTGGAAATCAGGATTATATTTTTGGACAATACTTACTACATAATCTAAATGCTCCTGAGCTTTTTGAACTTTTTTTTCCCTTTGAAAATAGTCTTCTTGACTGCCAAGCTTTATAGAGCTTTGATACTTTTCCGCAGCCTGCTCATATTTTTCCCATTCGTTCTTAGGAACAATCTCTGGCTGTTTCATCTTCAGCCTTAGCGTTTCAGTGAGTAAGCGAGTTTTTCCTCTCTCTAAAATAATTAGTGCTTCATTGATCAATTCCGATCGACATGCTGCCAAACTGGCATTTCGGTAGATATAGGAGTTTTTTCTTATCTCGTCAATCTTGCTTTCAGTAGATAAACCAGAACGATATAGAAGGTCGCCCGCATTCATTGCATCCTTATAGCTCTCCATTGCATCCTTCCATTGACCAATATTAAAGTACAGATCGCCTAGAAGTCTACAGGTATTGCGAAAATCTTTGGGCATTGTTCCAAGTTTATAAATTTGAAGCGCGTTATGGAAATGATAGATGGCCTTTTCAATATTCTTAGTCCTATCCCCCTTAGCGCGATCAATATAGGCAGTCGCCAGGTTATTTTGAGTCATAGCCCATTCTACAGGAAAGGATAGACAAGTATAAACTTTTAGAGCTTTGTTGCAGTATTCAATAGCCTTTTCGATATTTTCATCCTTATCTCCCTTGGTACGGTCACAGTAACAACTTGCTAAATTGGCATTAATTCCAGCCCATTGAAAGGAATAGTTCTGAATCGTGAATACATAAAGAGCACGATTATAATATTCTATAGCCTTCTCGATGTTATCAGATTTATTTCCCTTAACGTGGTTCCAATGGGCAGTTGCCAAGTTTGCCTGATTCGTAGCCCATTCTACGGGGAAGTTCTGAATCGTGAATATATTAAGGGTTCTATTGTAATTATCGATTGCCTTTTCAATATTTTCTGCTCGCTTTCCTTTAACACGGTTCCAATAGGCATTAGCTAAGTTAATTTGAGTTTTAGCCCATTCAATAGGGAAATCAACGTACGCCCGCACTTCTAAGGCCTGGATGTGATGTTTGATAGCCTGTTCAATATTTTCGGCCTTATCTCCCCTGATACGTTCGCAGTAAGCTACTCCAAGGTTATTTTGAGTTTCAGCCCATTCCTTAGGGAGATCACTCTGCGTACGTACTTTAAGTGCCTTGTTGTAATTTTCTATAGCTTTCTCAATGTTCTCAGCTCTATCTCCCTTGATGCGGTTCCAATATGCAATCGCTAAATTGTTCTGGGTCATAGCCCATTCGGCTGGGAAATCATTATAAGTGTATACTTTTAATGCAGAGTTATAATATTTAGCAGATCTTTCAACATTCTCAGCTCTTTCCCCCTGTATACGGCGGAGGTAGACATTCCCAAGATTGTTCTGAGTCGTGGCCCAGTTTTCAGGAAAGTCCTTCTGCGTATATACCCTAAGGGCATATTTATAATGCTTAATTACCGACTCAATATTCTTTGCCTTATCTCCTAGAGTACGGTCTCCAAAGGCAGATGCCAAGTTAATATGGATTTTGACCCATAGCATTGGAAAATTCTTATAGGTGAACACTCTCAAAGCTTCATCGTAATGCTTTATTACTTGTTCAATATTATCAACGCCATTTCCTTTAATACGGTCACTATAAGCAAGCGCAATATTGTTATGAATCATGGCCCAGTCAAAAGGAAAGTTCTCCTCTGTTTTTAGTTTCAATGCATTTTTGTAGTGTTCGATAGCAATCTCTATACTCAAGGCCTTGTCTTCATAAATACGCCCTCTATAAGCATCAGCTAAAATATATTCAGTTGTAGCCCATTGTAATGGAGATTTCTCAAGCTTATGGATCATGAGGGCTTTCAGGCAATGTTTGATAACCTGCTCAATGTTGTCGGCCTTATTTCCCAAGATACGATGACTGTAGACAACCGCAAGGTTGTTGTGAATCTCAGCCCATTGCATTGGATAATACAGATATGTAAACACCTCTAAGGCATGATTGAAGTGGTCGATTGCTTGCTCAATGTCGTCGCTTCGACTCCCATGAGAATTACGAAACAAGCTGGAGCCCAACTCCATATGCAGACCACCCCAAAGATCTGGATTAGATTGACACTGTACTATCGATAGAAAATGCTGGAGCTTCACAATCTTTTGTGGTATGTCCTGAGATGTGGTGAGGCTTATGACCTCTTCAATTATCGTTTGAATACTTTCTTCAGATTTCCTATTGTTACCATTAAGGCATCTCCAATATCCCATAAAACCACTTCTTAAATTTGCTGAACGTCACTAAAATATATAACAAAAGATAAAGTGACTCAGTTCCAAAATCCAGTGATGAATGTAAAATTCAAAATCACTATATTTTGTAATTGGTCGCAATCCTTATGAGTATACTCTTGGGTTGAAGTCTTTAGATATCGAATATTGATTTTGATGAAAACCGGACTCTTCGTGCTAATTTAAATTTTCAATCAAGAAATGCGAAAATCACTAGATTTTGGAACAGAGTCGATAAAGTAGGTAATTTATCGACCCAGTTCAAAGCAGTGTTATTAATTGAAATATAATGCAACATAAACGCTCAGTTGACTTTTCAATATTCTCGATTCTCTTGATATGCTCCAAGGGCAATTTCCAAGTTATGTTGGTTCATAGCCCATTCATATGGAAATTCATTTTGCGAATAAATCTCAAGAGCTTTATTATAATATCCAATTGACTTCTTTAGATTCTCATATCTGTTGCCCTTTATCCGTTCAAAGTAGATATTTGCCAAAGTATTCTGAGTATAAGCCCAATCTTCAGGAAAATCTTTTCTTGTTCTAACGTATAAGGCTTGGTTACAATATTGAATAGCTTTTTCAAGATTTTCGGCTCTATCTCCCTTAATTCGTTCTCGGTAAGTAATTGCCAACGTGTTCATAGTAATAGCCCAGTCTTCAGGAAAATCTTCCCTCTTTCGTACTTCTAGAGCCTTATTATACATTATTATGGCTTGCTCTATATTATCAGCCTTATCACCCAAGATACGGTCTCTATAAGCGGAAGCCAATGTAAACTGATTCAAAGCCCATAGTTCTGGAAAGTCTCTCAGTGTGTAAATCTCAAGGGCTTGATTGTAATGATCAATGGCCTTTTCTAGATTACTAGCTTTATCTCCTAAAATACGGTTTAAATAGGCAAATGCCAGATTGTTCTGATTCCATGCCCAATTTTCCGGAAAGCCTTCACGCGTGTAGATCTCAAGTGCATTGTAAAAACATTCAATGGCTTGCTCTATATTGTCAGCTTTATTCCCTATAATACGGCTATTATATGCACTTCCGAGGATACACTGAATATAAGCCCATACCTCAGGGAAATCTCTCCTCGTGCGCACTTCTAAGGCATTCTTATAGTGCCATATAGATTGCTCAATATCATTACTTCGATTTCCTTGAAGGTTATTAAGTAGGATGTAACCCAACTCTGCATGTAAAATAGCCCACAATTCTGGATCAAACTGGCGTGGGACTAAGGATAAGGCTTGTTGAAGCTTCATGATCTTTCTTGGTATATCCTGAGGTCTAGAGAGATTAGAGATTTCTTTAAGTATCATTTGAAGATTTTCCTCAGATTTATTTTTATTTCCAAAAAGCCTATTCAAAAACTCCATAAAACCACCTCAATTTTGGTTAAAACTCTGATTCCAATATTTAGATGTCAGATAACAATTAATTATAATTAGTCAAAACTTCTCTAATCAAAGAGCCTATCCCAAAACTGATTTTGCTACTACATCAATAAGGATTTCAGAACTATTTTCCTAATCAGTAGATCAATTGATAATTCTAAATTCAAAATAAAGACACATAATCTTGAGTTATGAGATGAGCTCAAAGTAAACTACTAAGCAGATAATTTATTGAAATTGTCCTATATTATATTATACTGAGAGCGTCACAAATGTAAAAGTAATTCCAAGATTGGATAATTTGAACTTTGACTTTAAACGCAATTGTAAAGTTTTACATAAAATTCAAGCAAACGCAACCTTTTAAATATCAACTTGTCCAATTTGTATAATCAAATAGACTTTTCTACGCTCTCATACTATTAGGACTTACACACTTGGGCAAAAATCATAGCAATAAGTCAATAACTTTCACAAATATAATTTTTGGAAATGGGTTTATTTCCTTAATTTTTACCTACAAAGTGCGTAAGTCCTAACTATTAAATCTTCCACTAACAAAATCGGATGTATTTTTGATCCCTAGAAAACTCTTAAGGCTTAAATTTCGACAAGATCAATTGAGAGCCTTAATACTCAAATCAATACCATGTTTCCTACATTCGGCAGTAAGCACATCCTAATATTTAAAATTCTTGATTATTATTTTTTGTATGTTCAGTTAGAAATCAGTGCCATGCGAGGTGTACATCTAATTCAACTCGTTCTTTCTCTCATTCGCTAGAAATATATATTAACGATGTTATGGGTAACGTTCAGTAAAATTTGATCAAAATTGAATTTCAAAAATTCTGAAAAAAACGCTATCAGTAGAAAAATAGAATGGATTTTTATGTCTACATGCCGAAAGCAGGATATTTTATTATAGAGTGAGAGCCTATTCCAAAACCAATTTGATTCTTAAATAATTAAATTCTTAAAATTGTTTTTCGTGATCTAAAACTCGATTGATTATTAGAATACAGAATTTAGAAAAGAAATATTGAGTTTTGGGATCAGCTCTGATATAATTATTATGAAAGTTTTTAAAAAGTTACTTTTAATGTAGCATATAGATTAATTCAATCATGATTAAAGAAGGCTCTATTTTATGCTCCGTTAACTGTAAATGCTGCCCAATAATACGGATGCTGAAAAGGCTTTCCTTCTGGGGATTCTTTAGCCATCTTGAGATAGTGATCCCTATATTGTTCTATTTTCTCCTTACTCTTTCCTTCCCATTTACCCGAGTTGTAGCATTTCTCCACGTAATCTGCCACCTGCTTGGATGTAAGATCTCGTACCCAGAGTTGAGCTTCCTGTAAAGCCAAAGGAATATCCATTTGCCTCTTAATATGATTAGAGTAGAATCTCTCCATCAGTATGGCTGTTGAGATCTCCGGGACTGACCACAAGCTGCTAACAATGCACGGAACTCCTGCAAGCATAAACCCTGCAGGTAGGCCAACAAACTCATCGGCACTGCTTTT
>Ga0268360_1002787_pt1 | contig 12479 bp, 12 predicted proteins | sample BioMet11_FD_192465 | JGI IMG/M metagenome (GOLD analysis project Ga0268360, IMG submission 192465) | Sewage microbial communities from Oakland, California, United States - Biofuel 11 (Illumina Assembly) | ecosystem: Engineered > Wastewater > Sewage > Unclassified | place: USA: California... | reverse complement strand
AGAGGAACCTTTCCGGAAAGGTTCCTCTCCCGGCCCGATCAGCGGCTCCGGGGGGGGATCAGGGGAGGGGGAAGCGGGAGGTGAGCTTGAGGACCTTCTCCTTCACCCGGGCGATGGCCTTGGGGTCGCCCTTGGCCTTCAGGACTTCCATGATGTACTCGCCGACTTCCTCCATCTCCGCCGTGCCCATGCCCCGGGTGGTGAGGGCGGGGGTGCCGACCCGGATGCCCGAGGTGACCATGGGGCCCTTCGTGTCGAAGGGGATGCCGTTCTTGTTGACGGTGATGTTGGCTTCGTCGAGCCACTTCTCGGCTTCCTTGCCGGTGATCCCGAGGCCCGTGAGGTCCACGAGCATGAGGTGGTTGTCGGTGCCGCCGGAGACGATGCGCGCTCCCCCCGCGGTGAGGGCGGCGGAGAGGGTCGCGGCGTTGGCGAGGATGTTCTGGATGTAGGTCTTGTAGGAGGGGGCCTGGGCTTCCTTGAGGGCCACGGCCTTGGCCGCGATGATGTGCATGAGGGGGCCGCCCTGGATCTCCGGCATGATGGCCGAGTCGAGGACTTCGGACCAGAGCTTGAGCCGGTCCCCCTTCACGGTGTGGATGCCGAGGCTGTTCTCCCCGTCCACCCCGACGAGGACCATGCCGCCCCGGGGGCCCCGGAGGGTCTTGTGGGTGGTGGTGGTGGTGAAGTGGGCGTAGGGCACGGGGCTGGGGTGGAGTCCCACGGCGACGATGCCGGCTATGTGGGCCATGTCCACCATGAGGAAGGCCCCGACCTCGTCGGCGACCTGGCGGAAGCGGGCGAAGTCGATGATCCTCGGGTAGGCCGAGGCGCCGGCGATGATCATCTTAGGTCTCTCTTCCCGGGCGACCCGCGCCATCTCGTCGTAGTCGATGGTCTCGGTGTCGCGCTTCACGCCGTAGCTCACGATGCGGTAGAGCTTGCCGGAGAAGGAGACCGGGGAGCCGTGGGTGAGGTGGCCACCGTGGGAGAGGTTCATCCCGAGGACGGTGTCGCCGGGCTTCAGGACCGAGAAGTACACGCCCATGTTGGCCTGACTCCCGGAGTGGGGCTGGACGTTGGCGTGGTCGGCCTTGAAGAGGGCCTTGGCCCGCTCCCGGGCCAGGTTCTCCGCCATGTCGACGAACTGGCAGCCGCCGTAGTAGCGCCGCCCCGGGTAGCCCTCGGCGTACTTGTTGGTGAGGACGCCGCCGGCGGCCTCCATCACGGCGCGGGAAGTGTAGTTCTCGCTGGCTATGAGCTCGAGGTTGTCGCGCTGCCGCGCGGTCTCGAGCTCGATAGCCTCGTAGAGTTCGGGATCCTCTTGTTCGATGAGGGACATGGTGCCTCCTGTTCGGGCGCTCGCGGGGGATGGGATGGGGGCATGATAGCTCAAAGCCGCGGGAGGTTCAATCTGAGGGAGGGTCTTCGCCTACTTGCCCGACTTGCTGTCCCCCTGGGGCGACTTGTCCGCCGCGCCCTTGTCCGCCGGAGCCTGGGTCGCGCCGCCCTGCTTGTCCGGCAAGTCGGAGGCCCGGAATACCGAGATCTCGAGGCGGAGGGGCCCCTTCCCCGAGGAATCCACGCCTAGGGGGTAGAAGAAGACCTTCTCGCCGTAGTTGACCGAGAGGGTGTTGATGGTGGTGCGGTAAGAGATGCCGCCTTCCCGGTCCTTGACCCAAACCTGCCCTTGGGTGACCAGGACGAGGCCCTGGGCGTTCCGCCGGCTGAAGGGCGTGACCTGGACGAGGACCACCAGATTGGCCCCGACGAACTTGAAGGGGACGGGTGTGCCCGGCACAGTGTACTTGACGCTCTCTACCTGCCAATCCGGGCCCTTGTCCTTCTCCTTATTCGCCGGCTGGGCCGCCTGCCCTGGCTGGGGGGTCGACGAAGGAGCCAGGCCCCCCGGGGCGGGGGACGAGGTGGCGTCCGGAGAGCTCCCCTCCGGGGGCTGGAGGCTCGCGGGCGGCTGGGTGGGCACCACCGCGAAGACCCGCACCGCCAGGGCGCTGTCCTTAAGCGCCTCGGGGACGCTCGGCGACGCGCTCTGGGAGCACAGGGCCCGCGGGAGGGCGGCGAGTCCCGCGAGGGCGAGGCAGGCGAGGCCGCGGTTCAAGGCGCGGACTCTCCCATCACCGCCCCGTCGGCGGATTGGTTGGAGCGCACTATGACCGGGGACCCGGCGCTGCCGAAGGTCGCCCCGGAGGGCAGGTTTATCGTGAGCTGAACCTGTCCGTCGCTGGAGTTGAGGAAGCGGAGGAGCTCGTCCATGCTGGCCGGCTTGGCCAGGCGCCGGTCGAGGTCCCCGGAGGCTACCGCCGGCATGGGCATGCTGTGCTCCGGCCGGAGGGCGAGGACGGCGGTGGCCCCGCCCAAGAAGAGGACGAGGAGGGCCGCCGCCGCCGCGAGGGGCAGGGGCAGGCTGACCGAGCGGCCGAAGGCGCGGCGGTAAACCGCCCCCGCCGCCGCTAGCCCGAAGGCGGCCTTGGGCGCCTGGGCGGGCATAGCGGCCAGGAGGGCGTCGAGCCTAGCGCGGCCGCGCTCGAGGGCCGCGGACTCCCCGGGCTCGGGGACGGTGAGGAGGGCCTCCCGGAGGCTCCCGTAGCCAGCCACGACTGCGGCGCAATCGGGGCAGGAGGCGATGTGCTCGTCGAGGCGCTCTCGCCAGGGACTCGGCACCTCGCCGTCGGCATGCGCGGAAAGCAGATCGCGGTCAGGACACATGCTTCGTACCCTCCCCGAGCTTGTTCAGCAAGGCTTCCCGGGCGCGGAAGGCGCGGACCTTCACGTTGCCCTCGCTAATGCCCAACGCTCGGCCAATTTCCTTATAGCTCAAACCGCCGTACTCCTTGAGTATCAACACCGACTTGAGGGTCTCCGGCAGGGCGTCTAGCCCGGCCTTCAGCTCCTCGGCGGACTCGTTCCGCAAGGTCTCCTCGTCGGCCCCGGAGCTGCTCTCCCGCTCGCCCCTCCACCACCGCTCGTAGGCCCTCGCCTCGCGCCCCTTGCGCTTCGCGTAGTTGAGGGCGCCGTTCTTCACCACCCTGATGAGCCAGAACTTCGCGTCGTCCATGCTCGGGAAGGCGATTCGCTTCTCCACTAGCCGGGCGAAGGAGTCGTGGACCACGTCCTCGGCAGACTCCATGCTCCCGGTTATGCGGGCGGCTACGCGGAGCAAGAGGGGAGCCGCCGTGTCGTAGAGGCGGCGAATATCCTCCGGCTCAGGGGGGGCGCTACTAGAAAACAATCGCGTTCACTCCCGGTTACGACCGCGGCGCGGCTTCAGGCCATCTTCCAGGTGGTGCCGGCGGGACCGTCCTCCAATAGGACGCCCTTGGATTTGAGCTCCGCCCGGATCGCGTCGGCCCGGGCCCAATCCTTGGCCTTCTTGGCCGACGACCGCTCGACGACCAGGGCCTCTATCACTGCGGCCAGGGCCGGGTCGACAGCGGCCGCCTCAGCCTTTTTCGCCTCGGCGAGGCCGAGGCCGAGGACTTCGTCCATCTTGCAGGCCGCGGCGAAGGCTTCGGCCGGAGGGACCTCGCCGTCCCGCAGGAGGCCCCAGAGCTCGGCGAGAGCCCTGGGGAGGGCGAGGTCCTGGCAGAGGTGGCCGACGAAGGCATCCAAGTAGCCCCTGGCCTTGGAGCCGAGCTCGGGAGCCGCGGCGCCCGCCTTCTCCTTGAGCGCCGCCACCCTATCCATGAGGGAGTGGCGGGAGGAGCGGGCCGAGTCGAGGGCCTCGTACGAGAACTGGAGCTGGGAGCGGTAGTGGCCCCCCAGGAGGAAGTAGCGGTAGTCGAGGGGCTCGTAGCCCGAGTCTACGAGGGTCTGGAGGGTGAGGAAACCGCCCTTGGACTTGGCCATCTTGCCAGAGCTCGTCACGAGGAACTCGTTGTGGAGCCAGTAGTTGACCCACTTTTTCCCCGTGGCGGCCTCGGACTGGGCGATCTCGTTGGTGTGGTGGATCGGGATGTGGTCGATGCCGCCGGCGTGGATGTCGAACTGCTCGCCCAGGTACTTCATGCTCATGGCCGAGCACTCGATGTGCCAGCCCGGGTAGCCGCGCCCCCAGGGGCTATCCCACACGAGGGCCTGGTTCTCGAACTTGGACTTGGTGAACCACAGGGCGAAGTCCGCGGGGTTGCGCTTGTTCTGGTCGATCTCGATCCGCGCTCCGGCCATGAGCTCGTCCATCTTGAGGAGGGCGAGTTCCCCGTACTTCGGGAACTTGGTGACGTCGAAGTAGAGGTTGCCGCCTGAGGAGTAGGTGTAGCCCCGCCCCTCGATGCGCCGGATGAGCTCGATCATGTCCGCGATGTGCTCGGTGGCCTTGCAGACCACCGTGGGCCTCAGGATGTTGAGGCGCCCGGTGTCCCTGAAGAAGGCCTCGGTGTAGAAGGCCGCGACCTCGAGGACGCTCTTGCCCCTCTCCTGGGCGCTCTTGACCATCTTGTCCTCTCCCGAGTCGGCGTCTCCGGTGAGGTGGCCGACGTCGGTTATGTTCATGACGTGGGTCACTTCGTAGCCGAGAAAGCGGAGGGCGCGGACGAGGGTGTCGTCGAAGACGTAGGCCCTGAGGTTGCCGATGTGGGCGTAGTTGTAGACCGTGGGGCCGCAGCCGTAGAAACCCACCTTCCCTGGATGGATCGGCACGAACTCCTGGAGCTCGCGACCGAGGGTATTGAAAAGGCGAAGCGTGGGCATGGACTCCTCCACCGGCTGCGGGTACAATCCGGGCGTGTCAACACTACGGGACTTCCTGGAAAAAATCAATATAAGGGCCGAGATCTCGTGGGAAGAGCCCATGGCCCGGCACACGACTTTCGGGATCGGCGGCCCCGCCGAGGCTTTCGTATCCCCGACCGACAGCGATGGACTCGCGCTCCTCGTCGGGGCGGCGCGGCGGGGAGGCTTCCCCCTCTTCGTCCTCGGGGGCGGGGCCAACCTCCTCGTGGGCGACAGGGGCATCCGGGGCCTCGTCCTGGACACCTCGCGGCTCTCGGGGATCGACTCGGGCCTGGGGAGGAGCGGCGGGATCCTCGCGGCCGAGGCCGGCGCGCTGATCGACAAGGTCTGCGAGGCCGCCAGGGACTCGGGCCTCGCTGGGATCGAGGACTTCTACGGACTGCCCGGGAGCGCCGGGGGCGCCGCCTACATGAACGCCCGCTGCTACGACCTCGAGATGGCCGACAGGATAGCCTGGGTGGAGTGCCTGAAGCCCGGAGAGTCCGAAACCGCCCGCCTGCCCCTCGTCCCCTCGGAGTGGGGCTACAAGCGCTCGCCTTTCCAGCCGGGCGGCGCCGCCGAGGGCGCCATAGTCCTCAGGGTCGCCTACCGCGTCTCCGAGGGGGACCCGGCGGCCCTGGGCGAGGCCATGAGGGCGAGGAGGGCCGACCGGGAGGCCAAGGGCCACTACCGCCTGCCCTCGGCCGGCTCGGTGTTCAAGAACGACCGCTCCATAGGCTCGCCCTCGGGCAAGCTCCTCGACGGCCTGGGATTCAGGGGGCGCAGGATAGGCGACGCCATGGTCTCCCCCTGGCACGCCAACATCTTCGTGAACGCGGGGCGGGCCAGCGCCGCGGACATGCGGAAGCTCATAGAAGAGGCCCAGGCGGAGGCCCGGGAGAAGCTCGGCGTGGACCTCGAGCCCGAAGTCCTCATGGTCGGGGACTTCTAGGGAAGGGCGCCGCCGCGAGCCGCAGCAGGCCTCGCCCCAAGGCGCTCGAGGCTAGTCGGGCTTCGTCGCGGTGAAGAAGATCCGGCGGAAGGGGAAGAAGACCGAGCCGTCGGCCCGGGACGGATAATCCTTCCGCACAGCCTCCAGGAGCTCGTCGACGAAAGCGCTCCGGGACTCTTCGTCCGGCAGGGCCTCGAGCCAGGGCCGGAGGCCTGTTCCCCGGTACCACTCGAGGAGGGAGCCGTGCCCCGGGAGGAGGTGCCAGTAGGTGGTCTCCCACACCTGCAGCTCGCCGCCGAAGGGGGCGAGGACCTCGTAGTAGAAGTCCGGCTCCTCGCCACGGTGCCCCGCCACGGGGTGGAGAAAGGTCCCCGACCAGCTCGGGCTCGCGGCCTGCGCCTTCACGGCACGGTGGAGAGGCGACCCCTCGTTCCCCGGCACCTGGAAAGCCAGGGCTCCGCCGGGGACTAGCCAGGACCAGGCCCGCTCAAGGAGGCCGGCCTGGTCCGGGATCCACTGGAGGGCGGCGTTCGAGAAGACCGCGTCGAAGCTCCTGCCCGGCTCCCAGGTCGATGCGTCGGCCACCGCCCACTCGGCGGGGAAGGGGCTCCTTCGCGCCGCCTCGATCATGTCGGGCGACGAGTCCAACCCCACGAGGAGGGAGCCGGGCCACAGGGCCGCGAGGACGGCGGCGCTGTTCCCCGGGCCGCAGCCGAGGTCGAGGATCGCCGGGGCCAGAGGAGAGCCCCGAGTCCCGAGGATGGCGGCGAGCCTTCGGGCGAGATCCCAGGCGGGCTGGGTCCGCTCGGCGCCGAACTTGAGGTACAGGTTCGGATCCCATGAGCCCATGATCGCCTCCCGACGCGGGGCCTCTCGGGGCCGCGTTACATGCCCAGGTGGCCCATGAGGGCGTAGACCACGAAGGCCGGCCAGACCAAGGCCTTGAGGAAGCCGAGGACTCCCGCCCAGAACGTGGCGGCGTGGCCGACAAAGTAGACGGCGGCGCCTATGAAGGCGAGGCCGTAGGCGCCGCCCCCGGCGGCTCCGTTCCCGCAGCGATTGGACATAGGGTACCTCCGAAGGCGGAGCTGGAGGTCCTCCTGCGGTCCTCGCGCCGCCTAGGAGCCTCGGCCCGAGTATACACGGAAAGCCGGGGATGGGGAAACCGCGCCGGCGCGCCCTCTGCGCCGGGCGGGGCCTCCCCAGGCCCCGGCGAGGCGAGCTTGCGGCCTCGAAAAAACCAACTTAGTATTGGGAGATGCCGATAGCCCTACCTATATCCGATCCGGCGGGCATCTTCGCCTTGGTGCTCGTGATCATCCTGGTGGCCCCCTTCCTCGCGGAGAAGATCCGGCTCCCGGGAGTGATCGGCCTGGCCCTCGCCGGCATAGTGATAGGTCCCCACGTCCTCAACCTGGTGGCCAAGGACTCGACCATCGAGTTCCTCGGCTCCGTGGGCCTCATGTACGTGTTCTTCGTGGCCGGAGTGGAGATCGACATAGCCCAGCTGAGGCGGGAGCGCAACGCCACCCTCCTCTTCTTCGCCTTCACCTTCGGCCTGCCCTTCGCCGTGGGGTTCGCGACGGGCGCGAGCCTCTTCGGCCTCGGGATCCTCTCGGCGCTCCTCTTCGGCTGCCTCTTCTCCTCCTACACCCTGGTCCCCTACCCCATCGCCTCCAAGCTCGGCCTGACCCGCCAGAGGTCCGTGGTCGTGGCGGTGAGCGCCGTCATCCTCACGGACACGACCACCATGGGCATCCTGGCGGCGGTGGGCCGGGGCTCCCACGGCGGCGGCTCCCTCGACTGGGCGAAGATGCTCCTCGCCATAGCCGTCTGGGCCGCGGCGGCGGTCGTCCTCGTGCCGAAGGCGGCCGAGCTCTTCTTCTCCAAGGCCAAGCCCGACGGCACCATCGAGTTCGTCTTCGCCGTCGCCCTCGTCTTCATCTGCGCCTACACCTCCCGGCTGGCCGGCCTCGAGCCCATCATCGGCGCCTTCGTGGCGGGGCTCCTCCTCAACCGCTTCGTCCCCGAGTCGGGGGTCCTCATGAACCGGGTGAAGTTCGCCGGGGACGCCCTCTTCGTGCCCTTCTTCATGGTCTACATCGGCGTCCTCGCCGACCCGAGCGTCCTCGTGGGGCACCTGGGGGCCCTGGTCATCGCCCTCGCCATGGTGGCCCTGAACATCGCGGCCAAGTGGCTCGCGGCCAACGGGGCCGGGTACATCCTCCGGTACTCCCGGGACGAGCGCGGCATGCTCTTCGGCCTCTCGGTCAACCACGCCGCCGCGGTCCTGGCGACGGCCCTCGTGGGGTTCAAGCTCGGCCTCTTCGACCAGCAGATCCTGAACGGGGCCATCTTCCTCATCATAGCCAGCTGCTTCATAGGCCCCCTCGCGACCCAGGTCTTCGGCAAGCGCCTGGCCGCGGCGGGGGACGAGCAGGGCGCCCCCCGGGACCGCGCCGCCGAGCGCATCCTCGTCGCCCTGGCCAACCCCGCCTCGATCCGCAGCCTCCTCGACCTGGCCTTCCTCCTGCGCTCCAAGCGGAGCGAGGAGCCGGTCTACCCCGTGGCCGTGGTGCCCGAGTCGAGCAACTCCCGCCTCGAGGTCGCCAAGGCCGAGAACAGCCTCGCCCAGGCGGTGGTCCACGGGCTCTCGGCCGGCGTGCCGATCATCCCGGCCACCCGGGTGAGCGTCAACGTGCCGGAGGGCATAGTCCAGGCGGCGAAGGACGACCGCGCCGGGGTCATCGTGCTGGGCTGGTACCTCAGCCCCAAGCTCTCCCACGCCTTCTTCGGCAACGCCATAGAGCAGGTGGTCCTCTCGGCGCCGGAGCTCGTGACCGTGGCGCGGATCCCGAGCTCCATCAACAGCGTGTCCCACGTCTTCCTCGTGGTGCCTCCCCTCGTGGAGCGACACCCGGGCTTCCGCAAGGGCCTCGCCCACCTCGGCAACTTCGTGAGCCAGACCGGCGCCCGCCTGACGGTCTACGCCCAGAGGCCCGGGGGCGCCGCTGTCCTCCAGGCCATGGGCCAGGCCAAGGGCCGCCTCCACCCCCAGTTAGCCGAGGTCGACTCGTGGAAATCCGCCTCCCAGATCCTCGGCCCCCAGGGCCAGTCGGGCGCCGCCTTCGTGATCTTCAGCGCCAGGCCCGGCGAGGCCGCGTGGCACCCCGCCGTCGAGAAGCTCCCCCTCAGGATCGGGGAGGAGCGGCCGGGCGCTCCCATCCTGGTCTTCTACCTGCCCTCGGGCTGCGAGACCGTCGCCGCCGCCAAGGCGGCCCGGGCCGCGGCCAAGACCAGCGACCTCTACGAGCGAGCCCTCGCGGCGGGGCGGGTCAAGGTCGGAATGCCCGAGACCTCGATCAACGACGCGATCCGGGAGCTCCTCCGCCCGAGCTTCGAACCCGACCGCAAGGCCCTGGCCAAGCTCACCGCCCTCTTCACCGGCATCGCCCAGAAGCAACCCATCGAGCTCGAGCCGGGGACCATCCTCCTCCACGCCCACGTCGACGAAGTCGAGGAACCCCTCGTGTTCTTCGGGTCGCGGCCCGAGGGACTGCGGGCCCTCTCCCTCCAGACCCCGGCCAAGCTCATCGTCCTCCTCTGCGCCCCCGCGGCCCAGAGCCCCGAGGACCACCTCAGGATCCTCGGTGAGATCGCCGGTCTCATCAAGAGCGGCCGGGTGACCCGCCTCATGGGCCTCGAGGGGCCGGAGGGGAACCCGGGCGCGCCGGCGGTCGAAGAGCTGTCCTAGGGTCCGCCCGCCGATCTCCCGCCGGCGCTTCCCTTCGCGCGCTCCAGTACATATATTATCCCTCGCGGGGTCGGCGCGATGGGCGCCGACCCCACCGGCGCCGCAGCCGGGCACTGGGGGAAGGCGAGAGGGAGGATAGCGCGAAGCGCCTCCCGAGCTTCTCCAATCTACGCCGGCGCGCCAGGAGAACCCCATGTCCCTCCTCTCCCTCCCCCTCTCGGCATTGATCGGTATAGTCCCCTACTTCGCCGCCGCCCTCGTCCTCTTCCTCGCCGGCAAGTTCCTCTTCGACCTCTCCACCCCGAGAATCAAGGACGACGAAGAGCTCACCTCCCGGGACAATCCGGCCTTCGGCGTCCTCTTCGTCGGCTTCATGCTCGGCCTCGCCGTGGCCCTCGCCGGGGCCTTCTCCCGCCTCGGCCCCTCCCTCCTCGACAACCTCGCCGACCTCGGCCTGTCGGGGGCGGCGGCCATGATCCTCATGCGGGCCAGCATGGCCCTCGGGGAGAAGCTCGTCCTCAAAGACCTGAAGCTCGACGATGAGATCGTCCGGGAGCGCAACCTCGGGGCGGCCTTCGCCTTCGCGGGGCTCCTCCTCGCCAACGGTTTCATCGTCGCCGGGGTCATGGAGGGCCAGAGCGCCTCGTTCCTCTTCACCCTGAGGGACATCGCGGTCTACTGGGCCGCCGGCCAGGTCCTCCTCCTCCTAGCATGGCTCCTCTTCCGGGCCATCTCCCGCTTCGACGCGCGCTCCTACATAGGCGAGAAGAAGAGCGCCGCCGCTGGCATCTCCCTGTGCGGCTTCTTCGTCGCCACGGGCATCGTGGCCGGGGCGGCCCTCGCCGGGGCGGGGAGCGACCTCGCCGCGGAGCTCGCCGTCACCGCCGTGACGGGCTTGGGCGGCCTCCTCCTCCTCGCGGTGGCCCGGGCGATCTCGGATCTCGTCCTCCTGCCTAGGTCCAACCAGGCCGACGAGATCTCCCGCCAGGGAAACGTCGCCGCCGGGGCGGTCTCCGCCCTGAGCTACGTGGCCACGGCGGTCCTCTTCGCCGCCCTCCTCCGCTCCCAGCTGGGCTGAAGGGGGAGGAACACGATGCGCGTTAGTCGAACTAGAATCGCCGCCGCCGCCCTGGCGGCCCTCCTCGCATTCCTCCCCGTCGCCGAGGCCAGCGCCCGCGGCGGGTTCAGGGGCGGCGGCTTCCGCTCGGCCTCCTCGGCCCGCTCCTTCGGGGGCCGCTCCCTCGGCTCTCCCCGCGGCTTCGGGCTGCCCCGGCAGGAAGCCTCCCGCTCCGGCGGCTGGGGCAGCGCGACCCGCCCCGACCTCGAATCCCCCCGGGGCGGGGCCGCGGTGAGCTCCCGCCTGGGCGGCATCTCGGGCAGCCGCTCTTCGGCGGCCTCCCAGAGGGGCCTCTACGACTCGGCCCGGAGGAACGGCACCCTCTTCTCGAGCCGGGAGGAGGCCGCCCAGTCCTTCCGCAGCCGCTACGCCGGGGACTACGGCTCCCGCTTCGCCTCGGAGCCCTCGACCAGGCCGAGCTACATCCCGAACTCGGCGACGGTGGGCGGGAGGAGCGTCAACATCGTCTACAGCCCCGTCCTCGGGGGCTACGGCTACATCCACCCGATCCTCGGCACCTGGATGCTCTACGACGCGTTGAGCGACGCAGCGATGATGAACTACGCGATGTCCAGCCGGGGCTACTACTGGGGCGCGCCCCCGGTCTACGCGAGCCACGGTCCCTCCTTCATGGACTTCGCCCTGGGGGTCCTCGCCGTCATGATCATCGTCGCCGTCGTCGCCGGGGCCGCGGGGCGCCGCTCCCGGCGCGAGGACCGATGGTAGGCGGCTTCCGGCGCCCCCGCCCGGGGCGCGGAGAGGAAAAGGACAAAGGACCGGCGGGAGGCCGGGGAGGGGCCGGCTCCCTCGACCCTTCCGACCCCTCTTGCTGGCGAGCTCTCAAAAGGGGGGATATCGTCGGCGTATCCGACGAAGAAGCCTTCGCCGCGGCGGTGGCCGACGAAGGGAACTCCGGGGGATCCATCGAGTACGCGGTAGGGGAAATCCGCTCCTTCGACCTCGTCGGGAAAGAGCCCCTCCCGGGGGGCGCAGGGAACCGCCGGGAGCGGCCTGCCCCGAGAGCCGGGGCAGGCATAGGGACCATCACCTTCGCCGAGCTCTTCCCAGGGGCCGCCCCGGCTCCCGGCGAGGGCGGTTCCGGCCGGGGTCCCCTCTACCTCGCCATAGCCGACCTCCCGGAGCGCTTCGAGCTCAGGCTCCTCTTCATCCCGTCGGGCCTCGAAGGAGGCAGCCGGGACGAGTGGATCGACCGGGGGGATTCCTGGCTCTTCCTCCCCCCGCCCGACCCCGAGGATTTCCTCTCGAAGGATCTCGAGTACGCCCCCTACCCCGACGTCCCGCCGATAGACGGCCGCAAGCTCCTCTTCGCCAGGTCCGGGCCGGGGCTCTTGTATGCCGAGGCCCGGGACACCGGCGCCCCGACGATTTTCGCCGAGTACGAGGCCGAGGGCGCCGGGGCGCCGGTCGCGAACCCCCTCTTAGTAGTCGTGGAGGAAGGCTGGATGCTGCGGGACGGGAATGAGCCCGAGGAAGGCGGCTTCGTGACCGCGGTGCTCGGGCGGCGCCTCAAGCCCGAGGAGCTCGAGCTCTGGCCGACCTAGGGCTAGGTCCTTGACCGAAGCCTATGGGGCCGGTAGGTTTTCCCCATGGAAGAATCGGAGCTCCATGACGAGTACCGGGAGCGGATCAACCGCGTCATGGACTTCGCCCGAACGCACCTCGGGGAGGACCTGGGCCTCGAGCGCCTGGCCCAGGTCGCCTGCTTCTCGCCCTACCATTTCCACCGGGTGTTCTCGGCCATGGTGGGCCAGACTCCCCGGGAGTTCGTGGAGGCCGCCCGCCTCGACTGGGCGGCCAACTGCCTGAGCCTGAGGCCGGATCTCACGATCACCGAGATCGCCCTCTCGGCGGGCTACTCGGGGCCAGCGGCCTTCGCCAGGGCCTTCCGCGCCCGCTTCGAGCTCTCC
>Ga0268360_1002784_pt1 | contig 12491 bp, 8 predicted proteins | sample BioMet11_FD_192465 | JGI IMG/M metagenome (GOLD analysis project Ga0268360, IMG submission 192465) | Sewage microbial communities from Oakland, California, United States - Biofuel 11 (Illumina Assembly) | ecosystem: Engineered > Wastewater > Sewage > Unclassified | place: USA: California... | reverse complement strand
TGGTACCATTCCCCAAAAAATCTGTCGAGATTACAGTTACCATATACAACAAGAGTCATAAGCCAATTGCAGTGATTACACATTTTGTAAATCCCAAGGATATTCTGATTCACAAAAAAGGGGAGACCCATCAGCTTCCCTACAAATATATTGTTAAGAGCGGAAGCCCGGAAAAATGCATAGATGTGGCAATTGTAGCTGAGGGCTATACACAGCAGGAGATGGATACTTTTTACAAAGATGCTGAAATTGCAAGTGAAAGTTTATTCAGCTATGAGCCGTTCAAATCCAATAAAGAAAAATTCAATATTGTTGCAGTAGCCTCACCGTCAAAAGATTCCGGAGTGAGCATACCGCGCCTTGGAGAGTGGAAAGACACAAGTTTTGGTTCCGGTTTCTCTACCTTCTACTCGGACAGATACATGACATCATTGAACGTTAAGCAGATACATGATGCTCTTGCGGGAGTTCCCTATGAGCATATCATAGTTTTGGTCAACACGGAAGAGTACGGCGGCGGCGGAATTTACAATGAATATGACCTCACCGCAGCGCACCACCCTTTGTTTAGACCCGTTGTAGTTCATGAGTTCGGCCACAGTTTTGGAGGCCTTGCGGATGAGTATTTTTATGATAATGATGTCTTGACAGATTCTTATGATATTTCCGTAGAGCCTTGGGAACCAAATATTACCACGCGAGTAAACTTTACGGGAAAATGGGAAAATTTAATTCCCGCAAATGTTAAGATCCCTACGGATGTTGAAAAAATTCCGGTGGACATAAAACCGACAGAGGCAGAAGCGCAAGCCGCAAAAACAGCACAAAGCGCTGCATCTGCAGGCAGCATAAAAAGATACGGCAGCAACTTTGTTCCAAAGAATATTTTAAGGTTGACCCTGCAGGGTAAGTTTGACAAAAACGGCAAACTGAAAATGCTCAAGGGAACTCCGGATGAAATCAAAACAAAAGCAGAAAAACTTGGATTGGTTGTAGAACAATATGAGAGCAGGGAGAAGGGTGTCCTTGTAAATACCGCATCATTTGGCAACAACAAACTAAAGCACCCCGGAGAACTTCCGGTTGGAATGTATGAAGGCGGAGGCTACTTATTCAAAGGTATTTACAGAGGTAACTATGATTGTCGCATGCGTACAAATCAGTATCCGACATTCTGCCCTGTATGCCAACAGGCCATACAAAGGATAATTGATTTCTATACCAAATAGTCCAAACCGGACCGCGCGCTAATCTTTTCTTTTTGGATTCTTTGGGAACCATCCCTTCCTTACCCGTTCCCTTTGCTGGAATAGTTCCTTAATGCTCCAAAGACATGTAAATCCGGTAATCCCCAGAATAGCAGACACTATCACGCCCTCCGCAAACAACGCCCAAATAATCAGCGACAGTCCGGCCAGAAGAAACAGCAGCCAGATTTTTACGCCAAAATAGTACTCCCCCTTGATTACCACCGGATGAAAAATCCCGATAATCAAAAATGCCGCCGCTCCGATTATGATTCCCGTATAGTTCATTTCTACAAAGGTAACAATCTTTTTACTCGCGACAGGGAATTTAATGGTTTCAATTAGTTTTTTGAATTCAACCGTATAATATTCAAAAGTGACAAAAGTTGTCACAAACTAGATAGACCTTTGCTAAATATTATTGTTTCCTGTCAAGAAAAGATATAATTTTGAGTAGAAAAATTAACCTAAATAATACATTAACTATGAGCAAATTTAAAGAGTTTATTGGATTGTACCCTTTGTCAAAAACCTTAAGGTTTGAATTAATACCACAAGGCAAAACGTTGGAAAATTTTAAAACTAGTGGAATCCTTGAACGAGATGAGCATAGATCTGATAGTTACAAGAAGATGAAGGATATTATAGACAACTATCATAGGTTTATTATAGATGAATCTTTGAATGGATTCAAGTTGGAGATTGAGAAAAATGACAAATATGATTCTTTGGAAGATTATTATACATATTATGTTATTGGTAAGAAAAATGAAGCTGAGAAGAAAAAATTTATTGACATCCAAGCAAACCTAAGAAAACAGATTGTTGATCAATTAAAAAGTAATCCAAATTTTAAAAATTTATTTAAAAAGGAGTTGATAAAGAAAGATTTAGTAGAATATGTAGGAAAAGATAGTGAGGACATATCTACCGTTAAAGAGTTTGCGAATTTTACAACATATTTTTCTGGTTTTAACCAGAACAGAGCTAATATGTACTCTGAGGCGGAAAAATCCACTTCAATAGCTTTTAGATTAATTAATCAAAACCTTCCAAGGTTTATTGACAATATGGAAGTGTATGATAAGATGAAGAATACTGACGTCGCTGAATGTTTTAATCAAATTTATTCAAGATACAAGGAATATTTAAATGTCAAAAAAATAGATGATTTGTTTCAGTTGAATTATTATAACATATTGCTTACACAGCGGCAAATAGATGTTTATAATTCTATTATTGGAGGGTTGGTTACTAAAGATGGCGTAAAGGAGCAAGGTTTAAATGAAATGATAAATCTTTACAATCAAAATCATGATAAAACAGGTAGACTGCCAAAATTTAAAATTTTGTACAAACAAATATTAAGCGAGAGAGAAAATATTTCATTTTTGCCGGAAATGTTTGCTAATGATCAGGAGACACTTAATGCTGTTAGTGATTTTTATAGTAGTGTTAAAACTAAAGCAATTGATAAAATAAAGGAAATCCTTTTACATTTAGATAATTACGATAAGTCTCACATTTTTATCAAAAATGATAATTTATTTCTTTCTGAAATCTCTAAAAAACTATATGGCGATTGGAGTTATATACAAAAATCAATAACGGAATATTATAAGAGCATTAATGAGCAAAAAAAGAATGAATCTTCTGAGAAATACCAAGATAGAATTAGTAAATTAATCAAAGTACGTGATAGTTATTCGATAGTTGAATTAGACAATTATATCGGTAATATAAATTCTGATAAAGAAAAAATTGAAAGTTATTTTTCTTCATTAGGGGCGTTTAACACAGAAAAACAACAAAATGACAATCTTTTTTTGCAGATGGAAAATAACTATGCATCTGTTAGAGACATGTTAAATGATTCATACCCGGAAGATAAAAATCTAGCTAGTGACAAGAAAAATGTTGAGTTATTGAAAGATTTTCTTGATAGCATTAAGGCAATACAGAAGTTTATAAAACCGTTGTTGGGTAATGGCGATGAATTTGGAAAGGATGCTTCATTCTATGGTGAATTTGATGCATATTACAAAGAAATTAATGAAATCACGGCACTTTATGATAAGGTGAGAAATAGGGTTACGAGAAAGCCATACTCAACCGACAAGATAAAAATCAACTTTGATAATCCATATTTTTTGAGTGGATGGGATGTAAATAAGGAATTAGAAAATATGGGAATAATTTTAAGAAAAGACGGATTATATTATTTGGGAATTATAAACGGGGGTATTGAACCGGATACATTTAATATCCCAAAGCATATTAGTTCTGGTACAAAGTTTTACGAAAAAATGGAATATAAATTTTTTAAAGATGTAACTACTATGGTACCAAAGTGTTCAACACAACTTAAAGAAGTTAAGGAACATTTTGATAAATTTTCAAGTGATTATTCCTTGTCTTCGAATGTGTTCGCTAAACCCTTGTTAATAACAAAAGAGATATTTGACCTAAATAACACTCTTTATGGCGGAAGTAAAAAGTTTCAAAAAGCGTATTTGCAAAAAACAAATGATATAAAGGGATACAGGCGTGCTATTAATGTATGGATATCCTTTTGTCTTGATTTCTTGAAATCCTATAGGAGTACTATGTGTTATAACCTCACTTCTCTTATGGATAGCTCTCAATATCAATCGTTGGATAACTTTTATGATGATGTAAATAAATATCTTTATAACATATCATTTAAGAAATTGCCCGAAAAGTCTGTAAATGAATTAGTTGAAAATGGCAATGTTTTTTTATTCGAGTTGTATAATAAGGACTTTTCAGCATATAGCAGAGGCGTTCCTAATATGCATACTTTATATTGGAAAGGGTTATTTGATGAAAGTAATTTAAAGGATATTGTTTTTAAATTAAACGGGAATGCGGAAATATTTTACAGAAAATCTAGCATAAAAGGTAATGACATGATAATACATCCTAGGGGAATGTGTATTAAAAATAAGAATGTTGCTAATAAAAAAAAGGAAAGCAAATTTGATTATGATATAATTAAGAATAGAAGATATACTGTTGATAAATTTCAATTTCATGTTCCAATTACCATAAATTTTAAGGGCAAAGAACAGCAAATCAATGGCCTTGTGAACGAGTATATAAAAGAAAACAGTATAGATCATATTATTGGAATTGATAGGGGTGAAAGAAACTTATTGTACCTTTCTTTAATTAATATGGATGGAATAATTGTCAAGCAATTTTCAATGAATGAAGTTACCAGTAACTATGCGGGCAATAAGTATGCTGTTGACTATCACAGTTTATTGGATGTAAAAGAAGGAGATAGGAGAGAGGCTAGAAGAAATTGGCAAACTATAGAACGCATAAAGGACCTAAAAGAAGGGTATTTAAGTCAAGTAATCCATGAAATTTGCAAACTCATGGTTCAATATAATGCGATAGTCGTTCTAGAAAATCTTAATATAGGATTTATGAGGGGTCGGCAAAAAGTTGAGAAGCAGGTATACGAAAAATTTGAAAAAATGCTTATTGATAAATTAAATTATTTAGCAGATAAGAAACTTAACTCAACGTTGGACGGTGGAATCTTAAGAGGGTATCAGTTGACAAATAAGTTTATTAGTTTTAAGTCAATGGGTGACCAAAATGGATTTTTATTTTACATACCTGCTTGGAATACAAGCAGAATGGATCCAGTTACTGGTTTTGTGAATTTGTTTGATACGCATTATGAAAACAGGGAGAAAACAAAATCCTTTTTCAGCAAATTTGATTTCATTAGGTATAACAATAAAGAAGATTACTTTGAATTTAAATTTGATTATAAACAATTTACAGATAGGGCTGAGGGGACTAAATCAGAATGGACAATTTGCACCCAAGGGGAGCGTGTAGAAACGTTTAGAAACATGGAAAAGAATAGTGAATGGGATAGTCAAACTATAAATCTAACTGAGCATTTCAAGAATCTTTTTGTTCATTATAAAATAGATTATTCAGGGAACCTTAAAGAATTTATTTTATCGCAGACTGATAAACAATTTTTTGAAGATTTATTTCACCTTTTTAGACTAACAGTTCAAATGCGTAATAGTGTATCAAATAGCGATATAGACTATATAATATCTCCCGCAAAAAGTTCAAATGGTGTCTTTTTTAATAGTAATATTGAAAGGGAGAGGGGGAAAGACGATAAAGGTAATTGGATCTCCAATTTACCAATTGATGCGGATGCGAATGGGGCATATAACATCGCGCGGAAAGGGTTATGGGTTATTAATCAGATAAAGCAAGTTGATAGCGGTGATAAGATCAAATTGGCAATTAGCAATAAAGAATGGCTTTCATTTGCCCAACATTTTAATGACTAATGGAAGAGGATTACATACCGATATCAACATTAAATGATTTCATTTTTTGTCCGTACTCTATCTACCTCCATAATGTTTACGTGGGTACAGATGATGATGTTTATCAAGCTTTTCCGCAAGTAAGAGGTGATATTTCTCATGAGACTATTGAAAACAAGACGTACGGTGGTAATAATGATATCATTACATCACTAACTGTGTACAGCAATGAACTTGGTATAGTCGGTAAAATAGATATTTATAACAAGGTAGAATGCATTCTGATTGAAAGAAAATATGAGTTAAAGAAAATTTACAAGGGCCAAATATATCAATTGTGGGCTCAGTATTTTTGTATGATGGAAATGGGGTATGATGTGAAAAGTTTGGAATTTTATGAGATGTCTAGAAATAAAAAATATCCCATAGATATTCCTGATGATTTTAAAAAGCGCGAATTAATAAACTTTATTAACGAGTTTAGAAACTTTAATCCGGAATCCTATAGTTATATTAACCCTAATAAATGCGTTCATTGCATTTATTGTAATTTATGCGACAAAGGTTCATTTATAAATGTTTACTAGTAAAGACATAGAGGTTAGGACGATAATGGTTGTGGATTGCACAGAAGGACGTTCTTTGCATGTACGCAACGGGGAACTATTGCTCTCCACGGATGTAGAAAATAAAACATTAACCAAATTACCTTTTCAAAAAATTTTAGCTCTATTTATTATTGGTGATATCTCGATTACTACACCGCTAATTGACAAATGCAGGCGATACAATATTGCATTATCTGTTGTGAAGTCAAACCTAAGGCCAGTTTATTATTGGGCGGAATCAGCAGAAGGCAATTTTTTGCTTAGACAAAAGCAATTTTCCTTCTCAAAAGAAGATATTACTGTAGCAAAAGCCCTGGTTACTAATAAAATAACAAATCATTTGCAACTTCTAATAAATACAAGAAAAAAAGATATACAGACTTTAAATGCAATTTCTGCTTGTAAGAATGCGCTTGGTTATATTGGAAATATCCGGGAATATAAAGAACTAATGGGCATTGAGGGTAGTTCTGCAAAATCCTTTTTTTTAGCGTATTATCAGGATTTTAAATGGGCTGGAAGGAGGCCTAGGGTTAAGTGTGATATCTTAAATGCAACTCTTGATATTGGTTATTCTATTTTATTCAATTATATAGAGTGTTTTCTTAGAATGTTTGGTTTTGATGTCTACGTTGGTGTCTATCATAGATTGTGGTATAAAAGAAAATCTTTGGTTTGTGATTTGATGGAGCCATTTAGGTGTATAATTGATGCTCAGGTGAGAAAGTCTTTTAATCTGGGGCAATTTTCATTAGATGATTTTGAACACTTTGGAGATGAGTATGTTTTGAAATACAATAAAAACAGAGAATATCACAAAATTTTTTTTAGCGCATTAATTCCTAGGAAAAAGGATGTTTTTCTGTATGTTCAAAGTTATTATAGGGCATTTATGCAAAGTAGAAGTTCAAGTGGATATCCAATTTTTAAATTCTGATGTTAATTATTAGTTATGATATAAGTAGTACCAAGCTGAGAACAAAGTTTGCAAAAATGCTGACTAAAAATGGAGCAATTAGACTACAATATTCTGTATATGAGGTTAACAATACAGGCCGTATTTTAGATAACATAAGATTGAAAATTAATACTTTTTATTCAGATAAGTTTACTAAGGATGATAGTGTCATGATTTTTAATACAAACTCTGAAACCATTGAAAAATATGGGAATGCAATTCATAGAGACAAGGATATGCTTTTCTTTTAGCAAACCGTGGTGTCTTTAAATGAATGAGAGGTTTTAAATTTGAGCGCAATTATTTAATAACCACGTTATTATATCGGCTTGTTTCATGGTTTCTTTAATTAGGGGGGTATAATTAATGATTAAAACGTTCTTTGAAATATCGGGAAAATCTTTGTTATGTGACACAGAATACATACATTTGCGAAGCCTGCTTGCACAGAGTGTCTAATAGGCTTATATAATTTCTACTATTGTAGATATCACAAAATCCGCATATTATCATACAGGTCTAATAGGCTTATATAATTTCTACTATTGTAGATCACGCTATTCATATTTGGCATATCATCGCCAAGTCTAATAGGCTTATATAATTTCTACTATTGTAGATAAATCCGCTTGTAAGACGGAAATATGCGTCTAATAGGCTTATATAATTTCTACTATTGTAGATTTTTTCAGCGTTGCAGTCGTAATACTCAGTCTAATAGGCTTATATAATTTCTACTATTGTAGATTTTAAAACCACTCCTTAACCTGTATAATTGTCTAATAGGCTTATATAATTTCTACTATTGTAGATGATTTAACTTATTCACCCGATTGGAGAAGGTCTAATAGGCTTATATAATTTCTACTATTGTAGATTTGGTTGAGATTTACGCAATTGAGTTGCGGTCTAATAGGCTTATATAATTTCTACTATTGTAGATAAGTACGAGTTAATGATGTTCTCGCTTTGTCTAATAGGCTTATATAATTTCTACTATTGTAGATGCATCGCAAGTTGTTCAAAGCATGCAAGGTCTAATAGGCTTATATAATTTCTACTATTGTAGATTTAGAATCTAATAACATTTTCAGTCAATGTCTAATAGGCTTATATAATTTCTACTATTGTAGATCATAATTCAATTTTTCCAGGGCCGGTAGTCGTCTAATAGGCTTATATAATTTCTACTATTGTAGATTAAGCAGCATCAATCCCACTATTCCGCCGAGTCTAATAGGCTTATATAATTTCTACTATTGTAGATAAAGCATCATCCTTAAGTGCTGTATGATAGGTCTAATAGGCTTATATAATTTCTACTATTGTAGATAAATTCTATTCATTACTATGCCTTAGGGTCTAATAGGCTTATATAATTTCTACTATTGTAGATACAATCAGAAAAAAGATTACACGCCTTCAATGTCTAATAGGCTTATATAATTTCTACTATTGTAGATACAAAGAGACTACACGACGAATGTTTAGGTCTAATAGGCTTATATAATTTCTACTATTGTAGATATACGGCATTAACAAATAAAGTAAATGAAGTCTAATAGGCTTATATAATTTCTACTATTGTAGATAAGACGGTCTTTAATGCCATAGCGTTGAAGTCTAATAGGCTTATATAATTTCTACTATTGTAGATAAAAATCGAGGAGGTGTTTTGCTGGATAGTCTAATAGGCTTATATAATTTCTACTATTGTAGATTTATTTGCAAAGTAAATCCATTGTTTTGTCTAATAGGTTTATATAATTTCTACTATTGTAGATAAATAACGTTTTTTCATCTTCTTCAACTGTCTAATAGACTTATATAATTTCTACTATTGTAGATCAAGATGAATCCAAGAGATGATAATATTGTCTAATAGACTTATATAATTTCTACTATTGTAGATTGTAAGCGTCTGATATGCCGTAACCAAGGTCTAATAGACTTATATAATTTCTACTATTGTAGATCGGACACAACCGCAAACACCAACGTCACGTCTAATAGACTTGAGCCCATCCCATTTTTAGGACCACGCATTATTAGAAAAATCGGCCTTTTTTGTTTTTAATATGTATTCATTTTCTGCTTCCTGTGGGGTTCTCCCCTGCAAAGAACTGTGTGGTCGGAACTAGTTGTATTCCTTAATATATGACTCTATTTTACCTTCCGCCTCCTGCAAAGATAAGAACCAATTCGTACTTAAACACTCGTCCCTGAAACTTCCATTGAATGATTCTTTAAACGGATTGTCTGTCGGTTTCCCGGAACGGGAAAATCCAACGTTACCTTGTTCTCCCAAGCCCAATAATCCAGCTCTTTAGAAATAAATTTCGGTCCGTTGTCAACCTTAATACGTCCGGGTAGAATGCCTCTGTTTACATGAATGTCCTCAAGCGTATTAACCACATCCATGCCTTTTAAAGATTGGCCTATTTTAATCGCAATGCACATCCGACTATAATTATCCGCTATGGTCAACGCCATGAATCTTTTTCCGTTATATAATTGATCGCAAACAAAATCCATACTCCAATATTGATTAATACCTTTTATTTCCGTTTATTTCCGTGCGTTCCAACCGTTGTATTACTGAACGGCTCTTCTTATGCTTTTTCACCCTTAAATTCAATCCCTCCTGACGATATAATCTATGTACTTTCTTGTGATTTACCACCCATCCTTCTCTTCTCAATAATATGTATATTCGCCAACATCCATATCTTATACATATCGCGCATTCGCATTATCAAAGCTCTATTGTCCGCCACTCTATGTTTGTATTAATACATTGACCTTTCAATTTTAAGAACACTGTAAATGCAATCTGGCTCTCTGTAAATTTGCTCTTTTTCATCGGTCTTTAATAATTTCTAAAGTTATTATTTCTTGCCGATTCCTCTACTTCTGAACGGTTCAATTTATTGGAATGGGATCACATATAAAAATTGTTTTATGTTATCTTTACATAAGTTGCATTGTGGTGTTTTTCTTTATTTCCTCCGCAATATCATATCTTTTCTTTTTAATTATTTTGTCAAATACATCTTGAATAAAAGGAGCAACCCAATATTGAGAATCTTTCTCTGGTTGCATACCCATATCTAAGTATTCTCTGTAATCATTTGACATCATATAGTGTTCATTGAGATAAAAAACATAGGCAAAGTGCTGAATAAAAATAGCTTCAATGTCTTTAGAAAAAACATTCAACTGTTTAGCCCTATTGGGGTTATATATTTGATTGTCATTCAAAAGCACATTGCTGTAAAAGTTATAATGGATATTGTTGTTACATCTATTTCTTATATTCTTGTATCTATCATCTTTGTTCAGCAATCTATTTATAGAAGTAAGTTTTGGTGATTTTTTTATGTATTGCGAGATTGTCCTGTATTCTGGTATTGTTTCTGTTCCTTGTATCCAATTATCAATTTTTTTTACGATAAAGTTATCAATGCTGAAGCTATCCATTATGTATAGGTTTGTGTACACATTAATAATTGTTGAATCATAATATTTTCTAAGCAATGCGTATGCGTCATTAATTCTTCCTTTTGATAGGATTTCGGTAATAGAATTAATAGTTCCTTTGATGGAAGAATATGTATATGTATCGAGATTTAGAATTGCGTTTGTTCCCTTTAAACACCAATTAATTATCGAATATGATAGATAATCATAGAACTCTGAATAATACTTTAATTGTTCAAATATTGGATGTTCCATATATTCTTTTCCTAATCTATCTTCTGGCCTTATTTCTTCAATTAGCATATTGGATTTTTCTGTTTTTTATTTTTATATCCTATAAATTTAAGCGCATTTGTACGCAATTGTTCGATTCAATTCATTGTATTAGCGTTTCTTAGATTTATTTCTTAAATTTGACGTATTGTTAGGACAGAGACATATTGTTGTAGCAATAAAACTTTTTCTCCAATGAATCTGGACAATTTAATTGTATCTGGAATAATGATTATCCTCTTTCACTTAGCCATTTGCGGACGAGTCCTTCTTAATAGCAAAGTATTGGTATAAGTTAGTTATGTTTTATACAGGTCTATCCAGAGTTGACTTATAGTTGAAATAAAGTTCATGTTTTTAAATTTTTTTAAAAATATATATAACATTAAAACTAATTGCTTATGAGTCTTGTAGATCATGAAAGCAGTGTTGAGTATCCGTTCTCAAAGAAGACTGTTTTCGACGCCCTTATGGAGGCGGCTCCAAAGATTAATGGATTATCTTTGGATTCAGCAGATGAGGTTAGCGGACGTATTATATTCAAAACTGGCGTAACTCTTGCCAGTTGGGGAGAGAACATTCCTGTCCAGCTTATCGAGGTGGCACCCACTCGGACGCAGATAAAGATTGTTTCTTCACCTAAGACTGGTATTATGTTCGGGGGTGCTATGGATCTTGGTAAGAATCGACGTAATATCGAAAAAATCATCGGCGCAGTTTCTGATGTGCTTGCTACGAAACCGGCCGAAATAGAAAAAACCAAGACCGCTAACTCTGTTTCTGTAACTGATGAATTAATAAAGCTGAAGAGTTTATTGGATTCCGAAGTTCTTTCTCAGGAGGATTTTGATGAGCAGAAGAAACGTATTCTTTCTCGGGAAGCCCCTATTGAAACTAAACATGTGGTAGAAGCACTTACGCCTGCCGCCAATACGACTCCTGTTCGTATTGAAAGAGAAGGCAAAGACAATACAGTCAAATATCTCCTTATTGCATTCTTTATAATTGTGATTATTGCTGCCATTGCCGCCGCCGCATAGTATGGCATAAGAGTGGAATTATCAATTAATCTTCAACCATGCGAAAATCAAATCTTTATTTATCGCACTGGTGGTGATGTTCTTTGCAGTTAAGCCTGCTTTTGCTCAGAAAAATAAAAAGTATAATACTATTGTAAAAGAGATTTGTGTATAAGTTTTTGATCCCAACCCAATAAACAGGACCGTTCAGAATTAGAGGAATCGGTAAGAAATAATAACTTCAAAAACTAATAAAGACCGATGAAAAAGAGCAAATTCACAGAGAGCAGGATTGCATTTACAGTGTTCTTAAAGTTAAGATCAATGTATTACTACAAATATAGGGGAGCGGATAATAGAGCTTTGATAATGCGAATGCGAGATATAGCAATGAATCGTATAAGGCATGGATTTTTCCCGTATCGGAAAACTGACAGACAATCCATTTTATATTAGCCGACAAATAAAGCGAGTACGAAATAAGCAATTAAATTTGTACTCAAATGGAAAAGAAAAGAAAGTCAGCGAAGTTCAAGTCAGAGATAGTGATGTCTTTGCTTCGCGGAGAGACG
>Ga0268360_1002781_pt1 | contig 12508 bp, 9 predicted proteins | sample BioMet11_FD_192465 | JGI IMG/M metagenome (GOLD analysis project Ga0268360, IMG submission 192465) | Sewage microbial communities from Oakland, California, United States - Biofuel 11 (Illumina Assembly) | ecosystem: Engineered > Wastewater > Sewage > Unclassified | place: USA: California... | reverse complement strand
AAAGCCTGAATTTCGCGTTCGCGTTCTACAACAAGACGTACAGTAACAGACTGTACACGTCCCGCAGACAATGCCGGTTTAACTTTTTTCCAAAGAATTGGGGATAATTCAAAACCTACGATACGGTCAAGAATTCGTCGGGCTTGCTGAGCGTTAACCAAATTAAGGTCTATCTCTCTAGGCTGTTCAATCGCCTTTAGAATAGCCGACTTAGTAATTTCGTGAAAAACAATTCGTTTTGTATTCTCAGGCTTCAAACCCAGCACCTCATACAAGTGCCATGAAATAGCCTCTCCCTCGCGGTCCTCATCGGATGCTAACCATACAGTCTCTGCATCCTTTGCTTCAGCTTTCAATTCGCCTACCAACTTCTTCTTATCAGCAGGTATCTCGTACTTCGGCTCGAAGTTATTATCAACATCAATACTAAATTCTTTCTTCTTTAAGTCTCTTATATGACCATAGCTTGAAAGAACCTTATATTCTTTTCCCAAGAATTTCTCAATTGTTTTAGCTTTAGCAGGAGACTCGACTATTACAAGGTTTTTTTGCATAATATACTCTTTTGCAATTAGAGGAAACTAATCTTTTACTTCTGATAAACAGATTACTTCCATTTGAATTTGGTCGCAAAAGTAGAAAAAACTTATTTCCCTACCTTATAATAAGAGAAGAATCTATTATTTTTTTACGAAAAAACACTCTTTTTATATTATAAGGTAGGGAATAAAGCTAAAATTGGAAAGATAAACCACCTAAGAAATTTATTCCCTGAACAGGATATGAATAGCTATATTGATAATCCTGATTCAAAACATTATTGAAACGTGCGAAGATAGATACACCTTTAAACAGATTGTATGTGGCTCCTAAACTTAGATTATTCACCGGATTAAGTTTAATATTCTGTGGATCTGCTTCTGTCAAAGAATACAATCTTACACTATTACGGGCAACATACTGATATCCGGCATTAATTGTCAATTCAGGAAGCACCTTTACGTCAGCATTAAATTGAATATCAAATTTAGGTTTCATAAGCATCCATATCCCCTCTTTGCTTTCCCAGGAATAATAAGTTCCTTTAAGTGAGAAATCAGCCACACCTTTATATGCATATTTCAGGTTTGAGCCTATATAAAAATGTTTTGTATCCATTGCTGAAACAGATGGCTTAGCTATATTAGAGAAATAATCATCTAAAACAGAGAAACATAAATCGTCGGTAACAGAACTGTATCCTGTAAACACATCAAACCAGAAGCCCCCTCCTACGTTTGCTTTTAGTCCTAAAGATGCATCTATCTGGTTATAAGAATCATTAATCTGACGTAAATGAGCATAAGGATCCAAAGACTCAAAACGGCGAAAATCATTCAAAACTCTTCCACCACCAATCTTAGCATAAGCCACATAACTATTTGCAAAGAGATACTGCGCTTCTAAATCCGGTGCAACCTGAACGGTTTTTCCTTTACCAAAAGAAAAGTCCATATGTGCACCTAGTCTTACTTTCCATGAATCATCAGAGTACGTATAATAAGGATTAAGTTCCAGAGAAGTGTAATTATCAAATACGTCAAAATCATCTGTTGAATAAAACATGCTATTCATTTCAGCTTTAACTCCCACACGCTGGTTTTCGCCAATAAAGCCATAAACATCTCCTTTTGTTCGCCAAATACTCTCTGAAGTTTTATAAGAATAAGATTGCTTAAATGAAAGGATATTCGTTTCTGCCTGAAATTGTAAAGGTAAGTTCTTGTCAAAAGAAGATATACCTGCATGAATACTAAATTTAGAGTGATGTTGTTTGCTTGTATACTGAGGTATTGCAACAAGCGTATAAATATCGTCTGGAATTTCCCTAAATTGATGATAATTAAAGTTATTGGTGCCCAGGTTAACCGCCGCATCAAAAATCATATTATCAAATTTATGCTGATAATCAACATCCAGGTTTGTCCTGTAATAACGCGACTTCCAATCACTATTTGCATAAGTGGTTTCGAATATTTCCGGTAATTTTAAAGTTGCGTTCATGCCGTCCAGACTAGCAGATACACCCAGATTGTCTCGTTTGGAGATATTAAACAAATAATTAAGCTTGGCATCCACATTTCCATTATTACCATATCCAAAACGAGCATATCCACGACTTGCCTTAGCCTGATCCAAATTAGAGGTAATTGGTTTCATTACATAATCCAGCGACTTGAAAGGCATTACCGATGTATTATATTCAATCTCCTTTTTGCTGACAGAAGGTTCCTGCACTTTTGGAAGCACATTCACTTTAGAAGCATCCATAATATCAGGGTTATACTCTTTTTCAACAACAACTACACGGTTAAGCGTAGAATCTTTCTTGGCGGTCTGACCAGCCGCAGTAAGTGAAAAGGATAAAAGAGCTGCAGCAAACAGCATATTATTTCTTTGTTTCATGTTCAATCCTTATTTTAGTTTTGCCAACCTACTATTAATCATCTCCTGAATATCATCTTTCTCTGTATAATTTTGTTGCAAGCTTAGCAAATATTGTTTTGCATCAAGCTTTTTGCCCAATGAATCATAAACATCAGAGAGCAATACAAAACTGCGAGCCAGCCAATAGATATGGGGAGTACTTTGATCAATATAGTTTAATGCTTCTTTTTCAGCCAAAGCAGTCTGTCCCGTATTAAAATATAGCTGAGCAACTAAATATTTAGCTTCAGCACCATAAAGCGTACGGGTATCTTTCGCCAAAGTCTGCAAATCTTTAATCGCAGCTTTGTCTTCGTTCAGTGCCAGGTAAGCTTTTGCTCTGTAATAAGTAGCCTCGTTCACAAGTTCCGGTGTAAGTTTCTTGTTTGCCAGTAATTCCGTTGCAGCATTAATAGCATCTTTACTTTCCCCGGCAAAATAAGCGCTACGAAGAATTCCAGTCTGGGCAAGAGAACGATTTTCGGCAGTTGAAGCTTTTTCTTTCAATCTCTTATAAACAGGTAAAGCCTCCTTGTATTTCTTCTCATTCATCAGCAAAGAAGCATTCATAACCATTGCTTCTTCCGTGAACTCATTATCTGGATACTCCAAAACCTTTCCTGAATGTTCCAATGCCAAAGCTGTATTCTTCTGATCTGCATAGATAGCAGATAAATAATAATGAGCATTAGGGCTGAAAGCACCAGCAGGAAAACTTTGCAGATAAGAAATAAAACTGTTTTTGGCATTCTCTACATTCCCTTTCATGTAGACTTTCTCTGCAGCCTGATAAGTGAGAGAATCCTGTTCCGTTACATCGAAAGTACCCATTCCCGATACAGACTGAGTAAAGGTAGCGAACTCACCAACTTTATTCAAGTCAACATAAATAGATTTCAAATCACGCATTGCCATACGCGCTTCATCACTTCCGGGATAATCTGTAATAACCTTCTTATACGCCTGGATAGCCTGATCGTAATTATCATTCTGGTAATATAAAAGTCCTATTTCACTAGCTCCCACCTTACTCATTTCACTGGCAGGGAAACGATCGAGCAATTCCTTGAAAGAAGCAATGGCCTGTTGGTTATTTCCTTGCATAACATAAGCTCGTCCTCTTTCGTAAAGTGCATTATCAAGGTATTGCGAAGAAGGATATTTCTGCATTAACTGATCGAGCAACAAAACTTTTTCAGCATAGTTTTTCTGCAATCCGGCTACAAAAGCATCCTGATAAAGAGCATAATCACCAACCGAAGGGTCTGTTGAAACAGCTTTCGCATAGTTCTTTCGCGCAGTAGTGAACTCTCTGTTATAGAAATAGCAGTCGCCAATACGATTATAAGCATCGGCCGATACTGTTTTCTGATCAGCATTATAGCTCAGAGCTGCGTATTTTTGGAACCAGTTCAATGCAGAAGAATAGTTCTTTTGCTTGAAATAAACATATCCCATATTATAATGAGCCAAAGGATACATCTCCGTTCCCTTTGCTTGTGTCAACTGAAGATAATTCTGGAAATCTTTTCCGGCCTGAGAGAAATTCTCCTGACGATAATAAGCTTCACCTCTCCAGTAATAAGCATTCGCCTTAGTTTGTGAGTTGTACTGACCAATTTCGAGAGAACGATCAAAATAAGTAATAGCTTTAGAGAAGTCGGCATTTGCAAAACTTTCAGTTCCCAGCTGGAATAAGATATTCTGTTTAGCCTCCATAATACGAACACTTGGACGAGATATCTTTTCTATAGACTTCAGTGCAGCAGCATAACTTTTACTACCCATGTAGACTTCTACCAGATAATCACTCACCTTTTCTGCGTAAACAGAAGAAGGAAATTCGTTCAGGAATTGTTCAAATACCTTCACCGATTCGCCAAAAGCCGAGTATGAAGTTTCGTGAATAGACAAAGCATAGTTGTAAAAGGCAAGCTCTTTAACTTTCAAATCAAAATCGGATGCAGAGGCTTGTTCAAAAGCCATTCTTGCTTTGCTCTTTTCTGATAACTGCAGATAAGAGAAACCTAAATGAAGATATGCATTCTGAGTAAGAGCATCTTTATCTGTTACTACCTTACCCAAAGTCTCGGCTGCCTGAGAATAAACATTCGTTTCATAATAAGAGAGACCTAATAAATAAAGAGCTTCTCTTGAAGGAGTTTCTGTTGAAGCAAGATATTTATTAAAAGCATCTATAGCTTTGGAATATTGTGCAGAATAATAACAAGCCTCTCCCAGGATTCGTTGAAGCTGAGTAACTTGTTTTCCTTGTGGATATCTGTCTATACATTGTTGTACTTCTTTTGCTGCATCCTCATATTTGCCTTGTTTCAGATAAATTTCACCAATAAAAGCAGGCGCAAGTTCACCATAAACCAGATCTCCCTTCAATGAAAGAAAACCTCTTAGTGCAGTATCATATTCTTTCTTGGTATAATCTATATAAGCCAGATAATAAACACAATCGGAAGAATATTTAGTTCCCGTATATTGCAAAGTTCTGAACCAGGTGGCTGCCTGAACCAAATCTCCTTTCTGCATATTAGCCATTGCCATGCGGAAAGTAACATCCTGACACTCTTCTTTGCTTAACTCTTCAGGATTACATTTATTAAAAAGCTCAACTGCAGCTTCATAATCTCTATCAAAATAATAAGCAGAAGCAATTAAAGAGTTAATCCGGTTAGCATAATACGAGTCAGGATATCTATTCAAGTAGTTACGCAACTGGGTTATCCGGTCTTTCTCATTCAACTCATAGGAGGTACAAGCAATCATATATTCTGCCTCCTGAATTAAATCAGCACTTTCCTTTTGCTGAACAAATGTTTTCAACACCTGACGAGCCGATGAGTAATTCTTCTGTTGGAAAAGCTCTTTCCCATTTTCGAATGAACGAACATACGAGTAAACAGGTGAGGATTGCTGAGCTGCAACAACTATCGGAAAGCCGCAAACAAATTGAAATACAAGCAGGGTTCTTCTTATTCTCATAACAATAGTTTTTACAAAAATACAACCTTCCATTAAGTAAGCAATAGGAATGATGGTAAAAAAGCTAAAAAAAAGGTATACAGACGATTAACAAAAAGAGGTAGATTTACTTCCACTTACTTTTAACTTCTATTATAACAGGAAAGACAAACAACATTATCAACTCTTTGTCTTTCTGAATGTTATATATATTATACAAGGAAACTTTGCTGAATATTCTTTCTCCAATACACATTAACATACGAAATAACCTTTTAACATGGAAACAACTGATTTAGGCAAATGGCATAAACTTTCGGCTTATCAGGAAAAAGTTGACGGAAATAGCGTTCGCTGCCATATCTGTCCTCATAATTGCATAATTAATGAAGGGAAAGTGGGTATTTGTAAAACAAGAGTGAACAAGGAAGGTATTCTATACTCCATTGCCTATGGAAATCCATGTTCTGTGAGTATTGATCCTATTGAAAAGAAACCTCTGTTTCATTTCTTCCCGGGAGAAAAAATATTCTCACTTGCAACAGCCGGATGCAACTTCCGCTGTCTCAATTGCCAAAATTGGGAAATCTCACAATCATCTCCACTCGAGTTGAACCATTATGACTTGATGCCAGAGGATGTAGTAAAACGTGCCATAGCTCACGGCACAAACTTAATCGCCTTTACTTATACCGAGCCAACAGTCTTTTACGAATATGTATACGATACTGCTCAAATAGCACATGAAGAGGGATTAAAAACAGTTTTTATCTCAAACGGATTCATCAATCAGCAACCACTAATTGATCTTAGTCCATTTCTTGATGCAGCAAATATTGACCTGAAATGTTTCGATGATGATATTTATCGGAAACTGGATGGAGGTAGACTTCAACCGGTACTCGACACCCTGAAAACACTGAAAGAAAGAAAAGTATGGCTGGAAATTACCAATCTTCTTGTACCTACTTACACAGACAACAATAAGATGATTGAAGAAATGTGTAAATGGCTGGTCGATAACGGATTTTCTGACACACCACTTCATTTCAGCCGGTTCTTCCCCAATTACAAATTAATGGATTTACCGCCAACGCCAGAAAAGTCACTTATACAGGCTAAAGAAATTGCAGAAAAAGCAGGAATACAATATGTATATATCGGAAACATTCCAAGTGTTCATGAAGAAAACACCTACTGTCCACAATGCAAGCGTATGATACTGGAACGAATCAGTTATACAATAATAAAAAACAATATTGATAATGGGAAATGCGAGTTCTGCAAAACACCCATTGCCGGAGTCTGGAAATAAAAATAAGAATGGGGTTATCCAATAGCAGGAATAACCCCATTTTATCTGTATCCTTCTAGTCTACACTTTAAATAGTTCTCAATCATCAATTCTCAGAAACCTGATGTAACTTTTGGCAGGCTATTTCCTTTTTAATTTGAATTATCTTTTTCACTGAATATTGTTGCCGTGAAAATATAAATATCTGCATCTTTCCATCCCTCCCAGCCTATACCAGCTTTATCACGGGCACAGTGCCCAAGAAAAGTCTCCTTATCCCAACCGGTTTCAGTAGCTACCTGTGGAAGAAAAACCCCACTGCAAAATCCTTGTGATATATAAATGCCATGCACACCCATTTCTATTTCGGATATATCCTGAATCTTCTTCATTGGCGACAATACAGAGATTTCAATATCAACATCATCCAACTCATCTTCAGTAAGCGGAGAAAAACGGGAATCATTTATTGCTGCCCATATTGCCTTATCATGCACAACCTTTAGCAATGGTTTATCGCTAACCATTTGTCCGATACATCCACGCAAAGAACCATCCTTTTTATGAAGGGAAACAAAAGCTCCACATTTGGTTTTGAGAGCAGGAGAACAGTTATTAATATCCAAAGCAGGTTTCTCTGAATCCCAGAATAAATTTTCTATAGCCCGTCTCGCCTCTTTCAACAATTGTTGCTTTTCTTCTCCGGAAAGAGAAAATTCTTCCTTTTTCGAGTCCTCTTTTTCTGTCAGGGCAATAGCCCAATAACCAACCACCCTATCGTGTTCACCATAAAGTTCGGCATCACCCGAGTTACTATATTTCACTCCCTTATAATGAAACGATTCGTTACCTTCTGTCATATAAAGCAATGTCAGCACAGAAGTCCAGCCACAAAGACTGGTAGCCAAACGAGGTATATGCTTTCCCGCATTCTCAGACAATACATTCATCAAATGTTTCGGATCATTGGACAAAATAGCTTTTTCGGTATCGAGGTCTACAGACTTTGCATTATCATAATCCGGATAATGAGAAAAATCAGAGCTGATTACAAATAAATTATCTTTAGTAAGATAAGGTTTCAAGACCGATGCAATATGTCTGCAAGTCTTATGATCTGCCGTTCCCAGAACAATAGGCACAATCTTATATTTTCCATTCAATACATAGTGAAGAAAAGGAAGTTGTACCTCAATGCTATGTTCATTTGAATGAGGCGACGGATCGTCAGTAAAAAGTTCGGGATTACTCTTCACAAGCATCTTTCCAAATACGGTATCCACCTCTTCGTTTCCATAAGGCATCAGAAAGTCACCATCACAAAAGATTGACGCACCTTCAAAGTGAACCTGATGCGACGAAGCGATAAGGAAAACACGTTTATAATCAACGTCCTTATCAATCTGATTAAAGGCAGAGGCAGCAATTGTTCCGGAAAAAACATATCCGGCATGAGGAGTAATAATGGCACGAACATGCTCATACATTTTAGGAGCAGCCGCTGCAAAATGCTTAGTAAGCTCTTTTTGCAATGAATCAGGATTAGCCGGATAAAATTGTCCGGCTACTGCAGGATACCGATCGGAAGTTGGATGCTTGTCACTCATAATCTATAGAATTAAATGCTTAAATTAAAAGACATTTACCTATATACATTAACAAATAAACCTCCGGTAAGTTTTAGAAACCTTTTACAATAAGAAAGCAGATTCGGGGAAATTATTTCTCGCCTACTTTACATCAGTATAGGATGATCTGAACCTCACAAACCCTTCCCTTACGGAATCCAGACCAAACTCTTCGGAATTGATTTTATCTAAAGGAAGAAAGAAAGAATCGGCTACGTCATCCTTTGCATCAAAGGAAGAGCTATCCTTTACCTCACAAAGGAAAAACATATCCAGTGTATGTACAGGGAAACCAGAATAAATATAAATATTGGGAAGGGTAAACAAGTAAGTTGCTTTATCTACCTTCAAATTCGTCTCTTCCAGTACTTCCCTTGTTACACCTTCTTCTGCAGTTTCGTGCATATCAATAAATCCTCCGGGTAAATCAAGTGTTCCTTTCTTTGGTTCTTTTGCCCGGCGACATACCAACAGCTCATTCTTTTCATTCAGTATAAAAGCAACAGTGGCAGAAGATGGATTGAAATAATAGACAAAACCACACTGACGGCAAACCTTGGACTTCTCATTGTTCTCTTCAAAGTGGGAAGAACCGCATTTAGGACAAAAGCCAAACTGAGATAATGGATGCATAGGGATAGATTTAGTTATAAAAACAAAAAAGCCCACATTAAAAATGCAGGCTTTGTGCTCTTCGAGTAGGACTTGAACCTACGACCCTCTGATTAACAGTCAGATGCTCTAACCGACTGAGCTATCGAAGAATTTGCATTCTGAAAAATTAAGTGGCTCTTCGAGTAGGACTTGAACCTACGACCCTCTGATTAACAGTCAGATGCTCTAACCGACTGAGCTATCGAAGAATGTTTCTTTTTCTAAAATGCGATGCAAAAGTAATAGGAATTATTGAAATATGCAATATCTTTGCAGAAAAAATTTTCAAATGGATAAAATAATTGGTTTAGGCAATGCCCTTGTAGACGTTCTTGCGACATTAAAAGACGACAGTATACTTCACGAAATGGGATTACCCAAAGGAAGCATGCAATTGATTGATGAGACTAAGCTTCAGCAAATTAACGATAGATTTTCTCAGATGAAGACCCACCTGGCAACTGGTGGATCGGCCGGAAATGCAATCTTAGGATTGGCAAGTCTTGGTGCCGGAACAGGTTTTATTGGAAAAGTAGGAAATGATAAATTTGGCGATTTTTATCGCGAAAATCTTCTAAAAAATAATATTGAGGAGAAATTACTGACCGGAGATATGCCTTCTGGAGTAGCTTCAACTTTTATTTCGCCTGATGGAGAAAGAACTTTTGGTACTTATCTGGGAGCTGCCGCATCATTGAAAGCAGAAGATTTAACGATTGATCTTTTCAAAGGATATTCTTACCTGTTTATTGAAGGGTATCTGGTACAGGATCATGAAATGATTCTTCATGCTATTAAACTGGCTAAAGAGGCCGGATTACAAATCTGCCTGGACCTTGCCAGCTACAATGTGGTAGAGAACGACCTTGAATTCTTTACTTTATTGATCGATGAATATGTAGATATCGTATTTGCCAACGAAGAAGAGGCTAAATCTTTCACAGGAAAGGAACCTGAAGAAGCTTTGGATATCATTGCTAAAAAATGCAGCATTGCAATTGTAAAAATCGGGGCAAAAGGATCGTATATCAAGAAAGGAACCGAGGAAGTTCACGCAAAAGCTATTCAGGTAAATAATGTAGTAGATACAACAGGTGCAGGAGATTTCTTTGCTGCCGGATTCCTTTACGGACTTACCTGCGGATATGGACTTGAAAAGTGCGCCAACATTGGCTCTGTTTTATCTGGAAACGTTATTCAGGTAGTAGGAACAAACCTTCCAAAACAACAATGGGATGAAATAAAGTTAAATATTAACACAATTATTTCGCAGTAATGAGTTAATCATTTACTTTTATCCAGAATTCAAAAACAGCAGTATGAAAAATTTCCTTCTTAAAAAGATCGCCATCCTGGCCGGAATCGTTGTGCTGGGACTTACATTTTCAAGCTTTAAAGATGATGATAAGAACTTTCAGGTAACTAAAAACCTGGATGTATTCAATTCAATTTTTAAGGAGTTGGACATGTTTTATGTAGATACTATCAAACCGGACAAAAGTATTCGTACCGGAATAGATGCCATGCTTGAAGCATTAGACCCCTACACGGAATATTACGCAGAAGAGGATATGGGTGATCTTAATCTGATGATTAAAGGAAGTTACGGCGGTATTGGTTCAGTTATCTCTTACTATAAAGGAAGAGTAGTTATTGATGAGCCTTATGAAAACATGCCTGCTGCTAAATTGGGACTGAAACCAGGAGATGTTCTTCTTGAGATTGACGGAAAAGACTTGAAAGGTAAATCTGTAGCTCAGGTCAGTGAGTTATTAAAAGGACAGATTGGTACTACTTTTATTCTTAAAGTAGAGCGCCAAGGGGTAAAGAAACCTTTGGAATTTAAGCTGACTCGTGAGTCAATCCAGATTCCTGCAGTGCCATATTATAACGTTGAAGCAAATAATACAGGATATATTCAGTTAAGCTCTTTCACCGGAAAGCCTGCAAAAGAATTTAAAGATGCTTTTCTTGCTTTGAAAAAGAGAGGAATTACTTCACTGATTATCGACCTTCGCAACAATGGTGGTGGATTATTGGATGAAGCTGTTGAAATAGCTAATATGTTCCTTCCAAAAGGGAAAGAAATTGTTTATACCCGTGGAAAAATGAAGCAATGGGATAGAAGTTATAAAACAACTCACGATCCTATTGATCCAAACATCCCTATCACTGTTTTAGTAAACAACGGATCGGCTTCGGCATCCGAAATTCTGGCCGGTGCATTCCAGGACCTGGACCGTGCTGTAATAATCGGAACAAGAACATTTGGAAAGGGACTGGTACAAACCACTAGAAATCTACCTTACGGCGGTAGTCTGAAGCTTACTACAGCAAAATATTATATTCCTAGCGGACGTTGCGTTCAGGCTATCGATTATAAACATCGCAATGAAGACGGTAGCGTGGGTCGCGTTCCCGACAGTCTAACCACTGTATTCCATACAGCTGCAGGCAGAGAAGTTCGTGACGGTGGAGGTATTACTCCGGATATGGAGATTAAAGCTGAAAAAACTCCAAATATTCTTTATTACCTGATAATAGACAAGAAGATTTTTGAATATGCCAACGACTATTGCGTAAAGCACCCAACCATTCCTTCTGCACAAGAGTTTGCATTAACAGACGATGATTATAAAGCTTTCAAGGAAATGGTAAGCAAATCAGATTTTAAATACGACCGCCAAAGCGACAAGGTACTTAAAAACCTGAAAGAGGTTGCCGAATTCGAAGGATACATGGACGATGCTTCGGAAGAGTTCAAAGCTTTAGAAAAGAAGTTAAGTCATAACCTTGACCGCGATCTGGATCATTTTTCAAAAGACATCAAATCGCTTATTTCAGCAGAGATTGTTAAGCGCTACTATTATCAGAAAGGCGCTATTACTCAGCAACTAAAGAATGACGATGAGCTGGTAAAAGCTATTGATTTACTTAATAATCCAGAAAAATATAACGGTTTATTGAGTCCTGCAAAAGGAAAGCAAGAACAAAAAACTACGGCTGAAGTAAAATAAAGCTCTAGATATATTAAGATTGTATTAACCGGAAACTAATCATTTTATAAGGTTAAGTCAATCCAAACATGTACAAGATTGGAATCAAACATGTACAAGATCACTACTCGATCTTGTACATGTTTGTTTTATACCCTCCTTTAGAAATTACTAATCTCCCTTTTGGTATTAATAGTTCCCTGAGTAATATACTGTAATTCATATTGCATTTATTCTATTATCATCAGCGAATCATTTTACCACCAAACAAACACACCTGATTATCAATAAGATCTATTTTCCACCCCTTTTGCAACTTATTCTGCTAGACAATTTTGTAATCAACTGATTACTAGCAATGTAATTTTAAGTAGGTGGCAGATCCTATGTTTGCAATAAATATGCTGAAGTGAAAAAATAAGAAGCATAAGCTAAGAGTATTTTTTATATTTGAGGTACCAAACTTAAACATTCAAATATTCAAAGCTTATGCG
>Ga0268360_1002780_pt1 | contig 12513 bp, 6 predicted proteins | sample BioMet11_FD_192465 | JGI IMG/M metagenome (GOLD analysis project Ga0268360, IMG submission 192465) | Sewage microbial communities from Oakland, California, United States - Biofuel 11 (Illumina Assembly) | ecosystem: Engineered > Wastewater > Sewage > Unclassified | place: USA: California... | reverse complement strand
AAGCCCTTCTTTTTGGCCTCTGTCAGGTTTTCTAAAAGCGTGCTAAAAGCATGTCCGCTAGCTATCGTATGCGTATGCAAATCAAATAATGGTTTTACTGACAATTTAAGTATAGCTCCTCTCCTATGTCAAAATCTGTTTCTACATCTGTATAGACATTATATATGTTGCCGTTACTTAATACAACATAATGAATTTCCCGTCCCATATATTGTTTTTCCTGTATAGTAGCCGGAAGGCCCTCACCTTGCCTGGTCAACCGCATTTGTTCCGGCCTTAGTGGACAAACCTCAGCAGCATGGAATACAGAAGCTATGTCTCCCCTAAAAGATAGTTTTCCATCCGCTGCAGAAAAATTATCTCCCCGCCATTTGCCTTTTATGAAGTTACAACGGCCGATGAAAGCTGCCGTAAACTGTGTCTGTGGATGCGTATAAATTTCTTTTGGAGTACCAATCTGCTCTACATGGCCATTATTAAAAAGCATAACGCGATCAGCCATAGAAAGTGCTTCTCCTTGGTCATGGGTAACAAAAATTACAGTAGTATGAGTCAAACGATGAATTCGGCAGATTTCCTTACGCATGGTCACACGAAGATCTGCATCTAGTGCAGATAGTGGTTCATCCATAAGTAAAAATCTTGGTTTAGCGGAAATAGCTCTAGCGAGTGATACCCTCTGCCTTTGCCCGCCAGATAATTCATTAGGATAACGATTTTGTAAATCAACCAATCCTGTCATGCTTAGTGCTTCATCCACTAATTTGTTTTTTTGCGACTTGGAATAATTCTTGGCATGACGGAATTGCAAGGGAAAAGCTACATGTTCCCGTACAGTCATGTGGGGCCACAAAGCAAAAGATTGAAAAACCATCCCCATATCTCTTTTCTCAGGTGGTAACGCGGTATTAGCATCTGAATACACCTCACCATTTACAAGAATTTGACCTTTAGTGGGGTTAACAAAGCCGGCTAAAATTTTCAAGAGCGATGTTTTACCGCACCCAGACGGTCCAAGGATGGACAAGAATTCCCCTGATTTAATTCGAACAGATACATCTGAGAACACCTTTGTTTTACCATATTCCATTGATACGTTATTAATAGTCAGACTCATATCTTCTACCTCCCAAGCAAAAGTGCCGTACAAACTTTTGGGTGCAATATATGATACTAATAAATATGATAATTACTGTAGATAACGCTGCTGCCAAGCTATAGTCACCTGCTTGCTGCAGGTTAAAAATAGCCAGGCCAATAGTTTTTGTGGAAGCTGATGACATTACAGAAGAAAGCGTAAGCTCTGAAAATGCAGATAAGAAGACAAAAAACGTTCCTGCTAAAGCAGGTACAACCAATTGAGGTACTATAATCTTAACCCAAAGAGTAAATTTATTACTTCCTGAAATAACAGCTGCCTGTTCCGAAACCGCAGCCACTGACATAAACGCTGCAGAACTGTTATTGATTTGTAAAATCATATAACGAGTAATATAACCTAGAATTATGCTGGTATAAGTGCCATATAGACCTGTCTTAATCCCAGGTAAGGGCTGGGCCCAATAGAAAATCATAGCCAAAGCTAAAACTATTCCCGGTACAGAATAAGTCACAGAGGCACAGGTGCTGAGAATACTGGCGGTTTTGGAATGGCAACGTACTATCATGTAGGCTGTCAAAGTACCAGCTACCAGGCAGCCCAAAGCAGCAATGCCTGCCATAAAGAGGCTGTTTAAGGCAGCTTGTAATACCCCCTCATTATTAAAAACAAACAAGTAATTATCCAAAGTAAAAAATGTCGGATTTAAGGTAAACGTGTAGCCTTTTAATAAAGCACTAATTGCCATATAGATGGACGGTACAATGCTAAAGAGTGTTAGTAAGCCAACCATTAACACTTCGATAACCACTCGCACTTTAGGTGGAAAATGTACTCGTACTGAACTGTTTTCTTTGGTACTTTCCAAAGCATTACTTTTTGGTACTAAGACACGAGAGAGTATTGCACCGGTCAGTGCTATTAAAGATAATATTACCGACAGTACAGCACCATAGGTAAACGAATCTGGGCCAAAGCTAATAATTTTTTCATATATGTAGGTGCTAAGTACAGTAATATTGGAAGAAATTCCCAAAAACGCAGGAACTGCAAAATTATCTACATCAGCCAAAAAAGCTAATACCGTACCTCCGGCAATGGCAGGCAAAACTATGGGTAAATCCACCCTCCAGAGAGATTGCCATAAAGGACACCCAGAGGCTCTGGCTGCCCACCCGGCTTCCAGCGGTACCTTTCGCAACATATGAACTACAGTAACGTGTACAACCGACATATGACAAATACCAAGCATTGCTATTATTCCCTTAATGGAAAAAAGATTAATAGGCGGAAACCCACAAAAAATCAACATTTGATTAAACCAGCTACCGCTTCCCATTAGCCCCGTCCAAGATAAAGTAATGATATAAGCCGGTATAACAAATGGCAAAAGCACCAGTACTTCAATAATATTTTTAAAGTGAATATTAGTATAGCCCACTAAGAATGCAGTCGTTACACCACAGAAAGCCGAAATAAGAGAAGCAGTAATGGATATATACAGAGTATTTTTTACTGCCTCAATAGCACGATCATCCGAAATAAAATATGCATACTGGCTAAAAGTTAACGTACCATCCTCAGAAAAAACGGAGAGCATAACCAAACGAACCAACGGAAAAACAAACAAGACCAGGGCCAGTACAGAAAATATAATTTTTTCTTTTGATGGATAGAAATAGTCTTTCATCGGTTATTTAAACAGCTGGGTAAATTTTTGCTTATCAGCTTCTCTGGCTTGTACCAGCTCCGTTAAATTGCCGGTAATAATTTTCATCTGATCAATGGTAAGGAAGCCTTTAGGGGCAGCAACACCTTTGCGAACAGGGGTGTAGCCAATTTCAGATGTTACCTTTTGTCCGTCAACAGAAAGGATGAAATCTTCAAACAGTTTAGCCAACTTAATATTGGCAGATCCCTTAATAATACCAATTGGTTCTGTAACAACAGGTACACCTTCCGTAGGATAAACAAAGTTTACAGAAGACCCTTTTGCTTTGGCACGTAGAGCCATGTAATCAACAATAATACCAACGGCGCGCGAACCATCAGTAACATCTTTTAAGACGCTACCATTACCCTTGCCAACCTTAACGTCATTTGCTTTCATGCCTTGGTAGAAAGCCCAGCTCAGACCGTTGGTTCTGGTTAATAATGATAAATTATAGGCTGCTGCTCCGGAATATAACGGACTAGGCATAGATACTTGATTTTTAAAGGAAGCCGTAGTCAGATCCATAAAAGATTTGGGTGGAGTAGTAATTTTTTTAGTATCGTACATAATACCTGTAGCTATAATCTTTGTGCCGGCATAGGTGCCATCCTTATCCAGCAACTGAGAAGGTATATCTTTTGTTTCCTGAGAAATGTACTTTTCCAGAATGTCCTTGCCCTTTAATTGTTCAAAGGTTGCTTCATCAGAAACAAGCAAAACATCTGCTTGTACCTTGCCCAATTTCTTTTCAGCCATCACCTTGCTTATTATTTCTTCTGTTCCAGAACGAAAAATCTTTACTTTAACGTCAGGGTATTTTTTGTTAAAAGCCGCAATTAATTTTTGAGCATCAGCTTCCGGTTGTGAAGTATAAAGATTAATTTCCCCTTTATTACCACTACCCTTTTCCGTCTTATTGTCTGCCTGCTTAGCGGAACCACCGCAGCCAGTTAAAAGAACTACTGCCATTACACAACAAACTACCGCCATACCAAGTTTTTTAATTTTAAGCATTTTTACTCTCCCTTCGGTTTTCACCTATCTAAATATCTAAGAAATCTCTTAAAAAAAGCCGCATCTGTAGAAGTATCCAGGCCTTCCATGATAAACGGCTTGTCACTATTTGCTAATTTATCTACAACAGTAGGCAAATCAAAATCACCTTTTTCAACATCTGCAACATGCCGACACTGGTTCTTCTTATTGCTTAAATGAAATTCTGACAAGCTGTTACCTAGTACCTCCCGCAAATTATATATTTCTTCCTCTGTGTCGCAATGCGCAATATCTTCAGTATATTGCCAGGTTTTCTCTTCTCCATAGATACTTTCCAGATTAACTGCAGCCTGGACAGTGGTTAAATATTCACCCTTTATTTTCTCCATAATTTCCAAAGAAGCAACAGTTCCCTGCTCACGAGCATAGTTTCCCAAATAGCCTATTGCATCAGCTAGAAGTTTAAAATACTCCTGTTGCGGCAAAATATCTCTTATAGATCCTGGATGAATAGTGACAGAGCCCGCCTCGATATAGCCACCCAATGCCAAAGCCTCTTTCGTAAGTTGCACGGCTGCTTTACGCATAAACACAGGTGTAGCCAATAAATTGCAGTCCCAGCTATAACTATGCAGCGTTAGCTTTAAATCATATTTTTGTGACAAGTTACGAATTTCTTCCGGCTCTATACCTTTGTACTCCAACTGTTGAATCCAAAGTTCCAATCCTTTTAGGCCTTGTTCTTTTGCCAATTTAAACCATTCTTCTATTGGAAGAGACCAAAATAATGTGGACGAAGCAAAAAGTTTAGAATGATCCATCATTTCTCCTTTTAATATAAATTTAACAATCAAGAAAAGTGTAACTACTCTTGGTTATAGAATTGTTAAGGACATATTAAGTTTTTGTAATTGTTCACCAAAGTATGCCAATTTTTTTTAATAACAAAGACGCCTATCAAGAAAATTACTTCTTGATAGGCGTCTTAACCGTTAAGTGTATTGCATTTACCAAATGGGGACGGTACCAACTGGTAAATTGAAAATTTACCAGTTGGTACCGTCCCCATTTGGTAAACAACTTTCTCTGCCTTCTCTTTTGCAGCTCCAGCAGTCTATTATATCAGCTTCTTGATTTTAGCTATTTGAATAGCTGACACTTTATTGGAGGCTCCCAGTTTAGCATAAGCATTAATTAAATGTTTTTTCACAGTAACGGCCTTAACCTGCATCTGTTCAGCTATCTGGTTTTGATTTAAGCCATTGGCCGCCAGCTTAAGTGCCTCCAACTCACGAAGAGAAAGATTAGCATTTCCTGTCGGTAATTGCCAATTCATCTCCCGTTCTTTTTGCAAACGACAGAGGGTTATTAACTTATGCAAGTAGGCAGATGGCAAATCTTTTTCGGTCTTTATCTCTGCCAAAAGTGGTAACAACTCTACCGCCTCTTCCACAAAAGGCAGATATATTTCATCCTGAGCTGCTTCCTTTAATGCCATACTCAAAATAATTAGCGCTTGCTCGTTATTTAAAAGCCTTCTTTCTGCCTTGCTTTTCAGGATAAGTGCAGACAATCGGATCAACTGGCTATGCTGTACTTTTTTCTTTCTAAGTTCCAGTACCAGGTCACACTCAGCCGCCGCAATAGATACATTTCCCATCAGATAGGCACTTCTGGCTCGCATTAGATTATACAAACCCATACCCTGTAGCAAATGACCGTTTTCAGCATTTCTAGCTAAATAGGTCTCCGGAACTTTCTCCAGTTTTTCTATCGAAGTATAAAGAAAAGCCTCGCTAAATTCCACGACCTGGCGGCAAACAGCCTGATCATAACTTTCCCCGCTTTGCATGGCTGTTTCAGCAATACCCTTTAATTCTTCCAGCTGCGCCAACGCATCAATATATTCCCCCGTAATTAAGTCCTTACGCAAAAGAGTGAACACTGCACACATTTCCAAAAAATATTGTTTCTCTGCCCTTGTAGCAACCCGAGCCTGACGTGCAAAATTAACTGCCTCCTCCAGTTGAAAGCGCACCAAGGCAGCCTCTGCCTGTATAACCTTGTCCATGCCATGTCCAAAACCAGGAACCATATTTTCCAAAGGACAAGCCATGTCCTCTTCAATCACTTTGTTAAGGGTGCCAGGTTGTCTGTATTCTAAATAGAGGAACATTGGCATCCCAAAGGTGATAGGCGCAGAAGGCAATAACGTCAAAGATTGTTCTCCTTGAAAAATCTCCTGTGCTATGTAAAAATGCCGATTCCAGTCATTATCCTCGTACAGGCCTAGAAAAGTTTGAATCAAAATGCAATCTCCCTGTATCCGTCTGGCTATTTTTTTCTTGCTTTTCTCGCTCCAAGCTTCTAGCTGCTTGAGTATTTTATAGCCCAGCTGACCTGTATCCTCCCTGCCTAAACGGAGCAGCGCAAAAGCAATCTGCAAAAAGCTTTTGGGATAGCTGGTACATTCTATGTCCATTAACGCAGGCATTATGTCCGGCAGCTGCCATAGACAATTCCTAATCCAATGTTGTTGCTCTTCTACGTTCTGCAAGAATTTCTCCAGCCTTCCCGCCCGCCAATAAAGCTGTAAAGCCTGATTGTATTTCTGTTTTTGCAAATACCAGCAACCGGCCCGCATATAAAAGTTTTTTTGCTCAGCATCTTCCGGGCTTTGTTGCCTTAAATAATGTTGCAGCAAATTGTGAAAGCTGTACCAGCCTGCACTATCTACGGTAATAAAGGCATTATTCTTTTCCAATTGTGCAAGGATTTTGTCGATTTGTTTATTGCCTGTAGCTGCAATAGCCAAGTCTACAGTAAATTTTTGCAAAGAAGCCAGCCTTATTAACATTTCCCTTTCATCAGCATTATAGAGCAGCAGAAAATTCTCCTCAAACATCTGATTCAAAGATTTGGTTCTATATTCCAGACGCCCATGGCGAAAAGCTTCGCTGATGAAAAACAGAACGGAAACCCACCCTCCGGACTGCTGATAAATATCTTCTATTACTTTCTTGTCCAGATGCATGCCCTTTAGCTCCAGGTAACCACCTGTTTCTTCCAAATTAAAAGCCAGCGTCTCTCTATCCAAGAACAAACAGTAATCTTTAAAAACCAAGGTGCTTAGCTTAATAGGAGGTACTTTTTGTGATAACAGGACTAAACGCAGGTTGGAAAGCTCCTCTAAAGCTATAGTGGTAAATAAGCTAAATAGCGTGCTATTTTCCAGCAACAGCTGACAATCATCTATTACCAGGATTAAAGGCTTGGTAAGTTGGTCTTTCAAAGTGGCAATAACACTGGCAATTTTTAAATCATCACTTGGCAAACCAATTAAACGCAAAGCTTGACCAAGCTTAGGACTAATTGCGACCATCTCATCACATAACTTTTGCCAAAATGCTATATCCGAAGAACCAGTAATATCAATATATAAATACTGAGTCGTGGTCTTCTCCAAGTACTGCTGTACAACTGTAGTCTTGCCATAACCGGTAGACGCTACTAACACAGTGATAGGATATTCCTCTATACTCTGGAGCAATGTGTAAAGTCTCTTACGAAAAAGCAAAGTTTTCGTTCGCACTCTGCGCTCACCTCCTTAATCCTGTTACACATATTATCAAATATTTTAGGTAAAATTACAATTAGTCAAAACTGTTTTAGAAATTTCAACGGATGTAGGTATTCTCACGTTTCCTCCTTTACACTATTAAATTATAATTAACACATTTGCTTTCGTACCAAAACCGAAGAACCGATTTCTCCCCCACCGGCCCACTAATTATTCTGCTTAGATTTTACCCCATAAATCTTACTTTTTCTATTATCCAAAAGGTGAATTAAAAGGCTAAAGTAACTATAAGCAGAATCTTTATTTTGAGTTATTAAATTAGAGAAATCATTAAATAGGTGTAGTGGACTTACCAGCTGGTGCTGTCCCCAATGATAAATGGATTAGATTTACCAGTTAGTACCGTCCCCAATTGGTAAATGTGCTAGATTTACCAGTTGGTACCGTCCCCAATTGGTAAATGGATTAGATTTGCCAGTTGGTACCGTCCCCAATTGGTAACAAATAAGCCTGCAAAAATCATTTTGCAGGCTTGTACTAGGAATTTATTTTTTTTGCAAATGCTCGAATATAATTTGATATAACAGAGTAGGCACAAAAGGTTTGGTGATATAGGCATTCATGCCTGCCTGCTTAGCATCCTGAATTGTTTCTTCGAAAACATCTGCTGTCATTGCAAGAATTGGTATTGTATTGGCATCAGCTCTAGCAAGTTCGCGGATGGCTTTTGTAGCCTGCAGCCCGTCTAAAATAGGCATCTGAATATCCATTAAAATCATGGCATAATATCCTGGTTGGGAAGCAATAAATTTATCTAACCCTTCTTGCCCATCCTTGGCCCAATCCACAATAACCTTTTTGTTTTTTAAGAGCAGTTGAACAATTTCTGCATTTAAGTAGTTATCTTCACACAGAAGTATTCTATTATTGGCCAGGCCTTCATTAATTACCTTGATTCGAGCAGCTTCATGTTGTTGTTCAACATCGCTATCCTTATCCCATGCTTTCAGCGGTAATTCCACAACAAACTTAGTACCTTTATGCAGTACGCTGTCTACCGTAATCTTACCACCCATAAAATCAACTATTCTTTTTACGATGGCAAGTCCCAACCCTGTGCCTGTTACATTGGGCAACTCAGAACGGTGTTCCTGTGCAAACGGTTCAAACATTCGTCCCATAAACTCCTTGCTCATGCCAATGCCGGTGTCTTCCACCGTAATACGGCGAGTACAGCCATTCACAGGTGGCTGCACTGCTTCCACATTGACATACACCTTGCCACCACTTGGTGTGTATTTAATGGCATTGGAAAGAATGTTCATGAGAATCTTTTTCACTTGTACCCTATCCATCATAACAATCTGCTCAGGCCATTTGGTCGTTTCTTTAATCAAATTAATCTCTTTTACATTAGCAGAAGGTTCCATTGCCGTAACTATTTCTTCCCAATACTTTTTGCCATCTACTGCTTCCGGTTTTAGCACAAGCTTACCACTCTCAATGCGCGACAAATCCAATGTATCATTAACCATATCCAATAACAGGTTGCCGGAACTTTGAATTTTTTCTAGAAACTCTTGCTTTTTATTAGCATCAGTTTCCTGTAGAGCTAGTGCCGTGTAGCCAATAATTCCGTTTAAAGGATTCCGCAAATCATGGCTCATGCTGGATAGAAAGACTGATTTCGCTTCATTGGCCTTATCTGCAGAAGCCAGTGCTATTCGCAAGCGTTGATCTTGTTCCTCCAATTCTTGTTTCAGCTTGATTTCTTTGGAAACATTACGGTAAGAGGCATAAAACGACCTGCCATCCGGCAAATCTTCCCTGCGCGCAACATCCAGCGCAACCCAGATGTACTCACCTGCGCTTGTCATAAGCCGTATTGGTTTTACTCTGAATTGCTGAAGATTGAAGCCTTCCCGAAAAGCTTCTAGGGCTATTTGAAGATCATCCGGGTGCACACCACTAAACGCATTTTTATAATATTCTTCACGAACCTTATTTAATTTAGGAGAAATATCTTCCGGCGCAGGCATACTAGGATTAATCATCCGCATCATTTGCTTATTAACAAATCTAAGTGACTGGTGCATTTCATCTGGCATAAAGAGCACGCAAATCCCAACAGGAATATTGTTCAATATATCAGCCAATTGCTGTTTTTTAAACTTTTTGCTCTCATCTGGTATGTGCTTTTTCTCAGAGGAGTGTGCTAGTATCTTCACATATTCAGCAATCATTTGCTCTGTGAGCTCCGCCATCTGCTCCGCTGTTTTTTTACAGTTGCTTTCTAGCCATTTCCTTGCCAAAGCAATAACCATTGCCGCCACATAAGTATGCAGATATTCCTTAGTATGACCTCCGATCATCTGTTTTTCATACCTAGTTAGATAATCTACGGCTTTTTCCTTGACTCTCTCCTCAAAAACAGGTATCAGTTTATTTTGCGCTAACAATAACGCATACTCTTTGCTACTTTGGATATAATGATAAAAATCACTAATGCTTTGCTTCTCTATATCTGTTAAAGAATTCCGTTTATTGTACTGAGTTCTAATCTGCTGTAATTTATAATAGACTACATTATCCAAGGTTTTGAAGTTTTTATAAAATGTTTGTCGAGAAACCCCTGCTTCATTGCACAATTTAGAGATAGATATTTTTTCGTAAGGTAATGTTTTAAGTAAGGTCATAAGTGCACTACTGATCAGTGCTTTCGACCTCTCCGCAGCTTGAGCATTACTTGCGAGACTCATGATATTTGTCCTCTCTCACAAAAGCTATTGTCCGAGCTATATCAGCATTTTCATTATATTATTATTATTTCCGGTTGACAAGTGTTAATCCCCATATTATACGGTTTTCCAGCTTCGTCAAATGGTAACAATTTAAAGAGCCTGCTTCAGGTTCTGTTTAGTTTACGTTCAGAATCTCATTATATTTCTCCAATTTATATTATCAAATAGCAGAATTCTCTGCAAAATTATCTGTATTAGCAAAGTTCCATTTCATTTAACATGTAAGTTTTATTACAAAATTATAGTTTCTAAGGTACCTGCAAGACATCGCACAGACGACAAATCCCCACAGCTCTCTGTGTTTACCAAGCCAGGCCTGATTCAATGTAAACAAAAAGAAACTGATTCAACCTAAGTTGAACCAGTTTCTTTTTCAAAAATATTAGAATGTACAACGTGCTTCAACCATGAAAGCATTATTTTTGGTTGAAGAACCTTTTCTGTGTTGATAGCTTAAACCATACATCATAGAACCCTTTTGGGCTTCAATACCCACCCCTGCTGTAAAGTAACCACTATCAGCAGTATCGTAGCTGAAGCTATCACTAGCATTACCATAACGGAGAGTTTGAGAAGTATTGCGGTTGCCCAAGGTCCAAACATATCCTAATTGAGCTTTTGGACGAATAGTCCAGTTATTGAACTTGCTTTCGCCAAAGAATTTAACGCCCAAAGGAAGCAGGAACATATTTTGAGCATCTGCATCGTAAGAGAAGCCCAGATTATTAGTATAATCTTTTACTCCCAGGTGAAGATACCTCATACCTACGTAGGGAACTACAGCATAATGTTCATTGCCATAGCGGTGTTCAGCCTTAATTCCCAAGGAGAAGGAATCTGCTTTAGGAGAAGCAGTAAGCGTCGTTCCTGTATTAGTTTGCGTAATATCATTCTTGCCATGCAGATAAGTAATGTCAGCCAGGTAGTTAGTACGCCCCTGGTTTTGGCGACCATAGATGGACACGCCATAATACTTGGTATCGTTTTGCGTAATACTACCGCTTACATCACCTTGAGCATACATGATGGCTACACCTGCCGTGGTATTATTACGAGTATACAAATCACTACCTACAGCAACGCCATTATATTTCATATCATAATTGCCTGCCAGTCCACCCAATGCCATATCACTAACGGTTTCCTTATTGTGGATGTACTTAGCCCAAACGTCATGCTGTGTTTCCTTGTGTCCTGCAAAGGACAAATGCTCGCTGACCAGCTCAGCAAAAGTATTACTTGCTGAATATGTGCCATGTTGTACACCGGCTAATTCGCCCATGTTAGCTAGGGAGTTGATGGCATTGACAGTACCTGCATTAGTGGAGTACACATTGCTATCCACAGTACTATTCAACAAGTTGTAAGCTGCTGTCCCAGAAGTTCCCAGCGCATTATTCACAACATTAGGAGCAATGATAGCACCGCCAAATATATCTGCTACACTATTTACAATCGAATTAACAACAAAGGAAGTATCGCTGACTGTTCCGGTAAAGGAAACAAGCCTGTTATTGGTAATAATATTAGCATTTGTCCAACCTTGAGTAATACCGCTACCTGCCAAAATAGTATAGGTATTACCTGTCGTTGCACTATTAATGTACAGCTTAGCACTGTCGGAAACAGAAGTAGAAGTTACGCCACTCAAAGCAGCAGTACCGCTGACAGTGGCACTGCCATCTACCATAGTCAGAGAGTTGGCATTAGCAGTAAAATTACCTGCTGCGGAAGCGGTAGTACCATTAACGGTAAGAGAACCACTAGTACCGGACAAGGTTTGATTACCCTTTAAGTACAGTACAGATTCAATATTGCCTTCGCCAAAGGTAAGGCCCGTGTTGGCAAACATAGTAGCAGCTTCCGTAGTATCGGTAGAGCCGATAGTGACATACTCATTGGAGCCAATAGCAGTCAAGCTATCGATAGCACCAGCATAAGTAATGGCATTTTGTGCTGCTGCCTCTGTCCAGGCAGGATCAAAAATCAAGGTAGCACCGTTCAATGTGGCATTAGCAATAGAAATATTAGATGTAGCATTTAAGCTGCCAATTTCCAGCTTGGAATCTTCGGTTGCCGTTAGACCTGTTAGAGTAGCCGTACCAGTTAAGACGTTCTTGCCACCGGTTAATTCCAATTTTGTATTCAAGGTACCCGTATCAGCATTAATGGTACCACCTGAAGTAGAAATGCCTTCTGTAATACTAGTATTACCATTAACAATTAAACTGGAGCCATTGTTTAGCGTAACAGAACCTGTTAGGTTCAAGTCCGTATTCTTAGTTACCAAAGCATTACCCAAGGTCAGGCTGCCTGTTGTATT
>Ga0268360_1002779_pt1 | contig 12513 bp, 9 predicted proteins | sample BioMet11_FD_192465 | JGI IMG/M metagenome (GOLD analysis project Ga0268360, IMG submission 192465) | Sewage microbial communities from Oakland, California, United States - Biofuel 11 (Illumina Assembly) | ecosystem: Engineered > Wastewater > Sewage > Unclassified | place: USA: California... | reverse complement strand
CTTGACTACGTCTCTCAACTACGACCAGAAAACGGATTCGAGCTCTGCTCCGCAGTGGCAACCACGTACTCCTTGGATCTAGGCGCTCTTCTGGGCGTCTGTCTTTCCCTTGCGGGGCAGGAGTGCTCAGGAGACCCAATGCTTGCGAACAAGGTCAGTCTATTCGCGTCAATCGAGAAGCTTCGAGACAAACTGGTCGTCTTCTGCGAAAAAGGGCGAATCAAGGGCGACACCGCAACCGGCGGTCTTTGCGTGCTGTTGGAAGGACTCATACGGCAGGTTGTTGTAAAGACACCAAAGAGCGCGACCGCAAGCATCGCGTCGTTTCATCCCAAAGTCTGGATTCTCGACTTCGTCAACAAGGAGGAAGGGTTTCATTCATATCGGCTGCTCGTAATGAGCAGGAACCTCACGTTTGATGGATCCTGGGATATCGCCGCGAGGTTGGATGGCAAAGATGTCGGCGAGCCGGTTCCGGAATCCGAGGGCATCATCGCATTCCTCGAGTACTTAAGAAGTCCTGCCCAAACGGAATGCGACAGGGGCTTGAAGACGCGGATCCGGAAGCTGCAGAAAGCGCTTGAGACGGTTAGATTCGAAGTTGACAGTTCCTTGTATGACGAATACGAGTTTCTCCCGTTTGGTCCGAAAGGGACCAAACTGTATTCCGCTGACAAGGCAAGACTATTCACCGACTACCATTCCAACGCCCTGATAATCTCCCCCTTCCTAAGCAACGAAGGGCCTTTGCTACGCCTCTCCGAACATCGGAAAACAACAGGGGGTAGCTCAGGAGATTTCATCCTGGTCAGTCGAGAGGAATCCCTGAAAACGCTTAAGCCTGCATTGGCAGAATCGTTCCGGCTTTGCGCGCCGAAGGCATGGCTCGCTGATGTGGACATAGAGAGCCTTGATGACGGTCGCGAACAAGGAAGCTCCATCGCACCTGCCTATTCCGACCTGCATGCAAAGATGTACGTCACGGAAGGCTCGGATGGCCGCAACCTCTATCTTGGCTCTATGAACGCATCGCGTAACGGAATGTATGGCAACGTGGAGGCACTGCTCCGCCTTCACTATAAGAAGCGAAAGGGGTTGTTCCATGAGATCGTCGATGGCCTGATTGGCGACGAAAAGCCCTTCGGTGACGTCGATGATAGCCAGCTTGCGTTTCAGGGAAATGGAACCGATCAGACCGAGCTTCTCGATAGGTACTTCCATAGCGCTGCAAAGCTGCTCGAATTCTCGCACGTGAGTGTGGCAAGAACCGATGATACATTCGAGATGGAGCTTTCGTTCCGAATGGACTCATATGAAGGAATCAAAGAGAACATCGCACTGTTCATCTCCCCATTCCTTGACGAAAAGCAAAAGCAACCTTTGGTCGGGTCGAGTCTCCAGTTTTCCGGTCTTCGGGCAGACCAAGTGTCCGGATTCTTCATCCTGAGCTGCAAGGGAGACGACGGATTTGCCCGATCCTGTGTCCTCCATTGTCCTGAAGAAAGGTTCAATTCTCCGGACCTTGATGTAGACGGCAGGGTCAGGCTCGTCCTTGAGCGCATATTGGACAGCGATGACAGCGCGCTGTCTTCTTACATTTCGTTCGCCTTCGGTTTCGACACCGCGCAAGGCGGATCCGGGCCAGTGCGACCAGATCCTGCTGTGACCGGCCGTGCAGCCACCTCATTGGCACCTGGAATGTACGAGCAATTGCTCAGGAGCCTTAGCGACGATCCTGATGCCTCGAAGCGCCTCGGGCACGCCCGTTCCATGTTGGATTTCCTCCCGGAAAAATACAACGATGATCAGATTGCAAAGATTCGCAATCTGATTGGCACCTTCGAAGGTGCGGTGAAGCATCATGTCAGATAGGACAGACGCCGGGAAGAACGTCAGGGAAAACCTTGGCTCGATTGAGGATGATGTGCTGAAAGGCCTGATGCCTTTCCAGCGTGCCACTGTCGAACATATCGACCATCTCTATCGCGAGGGCCACAAGCGCGTTCTGGTCGCCGATGAAGTTGGGCTCGGAAAGACCATGGTCGCCCGTGGGGCCATCGCAAAGATCGCCCGCCTGAGGCATGAGGAAAACGACGACCTGGTCAAGGTGGTCTATGTTTGCTCCAATGCGTCCATAGCCAAGCAGAACCTGAGCAAGCTGCGCATCGACAAGGACATCGAATTGGCCAATCCTTCCAACTCAAGACTGTCCATGCAGCACCTTCAGCTTGCAAAGGAGCTCTGCGATCCCGACCTGAAGCGGAGATACGTCCAGCTGATTCCCCTGACTCCGGCGACTTCCTTCCAACTGTCCTCAGGGCAGGGAACCCAATGCGAACGCGCATTGATCTTTGCCGTCCTCGAATACGACCCTCAGATGCAAGAAGGCAATAGAAAGCTGCGCCTCAAGAAACTACTGTGGGCAGATCGGTCCTCCGGGCGGGAAAGGTGGAGGAATTGGGACGCCGTAGTTCAATCGCAAGAAGGCGAGCTCCGCAATGTAATCGAAAAACTATCTGAAGCTCACGATGATCCATCGGGGTATTCCTGCCCCGGCGACCTCATCCAGGCAGTAAAAGAGGAGCTGGAGCAAGAGGATTACCCGTATAGCAAGATACTCGAATACCTCGACACCCACAGTACCTATATCGAGCGGCAAGGCTGGCCTGAGGAAAACAGGATAATCACCTCGCTCCGACATGTGTTCTCAAAGGCCAGCATGGACATGATGAGGCCGGACTTCGTAATCATGGATGAGTTCCAGCGCTTCCGCAGTCTCATCTCAGACGATGAGACCGAGATGAGCATCCTTGCAAAACGTTTCTTTTCAAACGACGTAAGAATCCTGCTCCTCTCAGCAACACCGTTTCGCATGTACTCGACGGGTGCAGAGAGTGACGATGAAGCCTTTGGGGACTCCGGCCAGGAGTTCAAAGAAGTGGTCGGTTTTCTCGCAGGCGCCAACGACGGCGCGAAGCAATCCTTCCGTGAGGTCTGGTCGGATTACTCGAAGGCCTTGCTTTCCCTTGAAAGCGCCGATAACGCCAACGTTATAGATGCATGTTTGATAGCAAAATCTAGTGCGGAGAGTCAGATGAGCAACTTCATTGCTCGAACCGAAAGGACCTCGACTCACGAGCTTGCGGGGTCCATGCAAATCGATGTCGATCCCTGTCCTTTGCAGGTTTCCGAAGATGACGTGAGGCCGTATTTCGCTATCAGAGAATTGGCGGACGCGACCTGTGTCCCATCGTCCCTAGTACAACCCGATTTTGTGAAGTCATGTCCATTGCCCCTGTCATTCATGCGCGATTACAAGCTGAAGGCCGAGCTTATCTCAAACGCCGGTTCTCACTGGGATCGTTTCGACAAGATCGCACACAGATACTGGCAAGCGCTATGGATAGACCGCGAAAAGATCCAAAAATACAAGCCGCTGAAGATCAAACACTCGAGATATGAGAAACTGCGCGACGCCATCTTTGTCGACGATGCCCCTGCCGAGCTTTTGCTATGGGTACCACCGAGCATGCCGTATTACCGGGCAAGCGCATCGTCTCCGTATGCAAGGGCCGAACATTTTTCCAAGACCTTGATCTTCTCGTCATGGGCGATGGTCCCTCCCGCGCTCTCCTCTCTCTTATCGTACGAGGCAGAACAAAGAAATGTGGCAAGACTTCAGAGATACCAGAGATACAACGATGCGGATTATCGCTATTTCAAGCAAGATGACAATGACGAGAAGCTGAGCGAGGAGGCCAACGCCAACGTATTACCCCATGGCCGTCTATCGATGACGGGAGCAAAAGCCACCGCGTTCTCTCTTGTCTATCCTTCGCCATACCTGGCTTCGCTATTCGACGCATCCGAGTTATCGGTTCGCGGCATGTCTTTCCGGGAAGTCCGCGACGAGATTGCCAGACAGATAGAATCCGATCTCTCAGATGTTCTGGGCTTATCGCGTCTTCCAGCTGACCAACGACGCGTTAACGTTGACTGGTATGCAATGGCGACGTTGTTGCTCGATGACAAGAAGATGTCGGTGCCGGGTTCGTCGTTCATCGGTTCGCTCATGGGGACCATCGAGTCAAGACAGGAAGGCTATCCTGCGGCCGTTGCCACTTTGAAACGAATTCATGAGGGCTATGCATCATTCCATTTCCTTAACGAACTCGGCGGCATTCCAGATGACCTGGCAGAGGTCCTGGCGGAGGCGGCAATCGGGTCACCGGCAGTCTGTGCCCTGAGGACCTATTACAGGAATGACCAGGGCTCAGCAGATCTGTTCTGGCCGTTTGAGTTCGGTTATGCATTCATGACAAAGATGAACACCGCTGTGGCAACCGTGGCGGTCGCGGTGTGCACAGAGAAAGGGCACACTCGCGCTGCTGCTGCAGCGCACTGGAAACATGTGCTCTCATATTGCTGCGAGGGAAACTTCCAAGCGATGCTCGATGAATATTGGCACCTTGTCTTCGATGGTGATGTGCTAAGTGCTCATAAATCGATAGTGGGACAGAAGCTCGGAAATGACAAGACCCCAAGTTTGCATAAGACCGATAGCCGTGTCGAAGTGGAAACATACTCGCTTTTCAAAGAGGCGGCTTGCGGAAAGGGAAAACGATCCGCATCGAAGACGATCATGCGTACAAGTTTCGCAGCTGGTTTTATGGAGACCAAAGGCGTGAAGGCAAAGGGAGAGAACAGGCGGTCCGAATTGCGCGCTGCGTTCAATTCGCCCTTTAGACCGTTTGTTCTCGTGAGCACTTCGGTTGGACAGGAGGGTCTCGATTTCCATCAGTATTGCCGCAGGATTGTTCACTGGAACCTGCCAAGCAACCCAATTGATTTTGAACAGCGAGAGGGTCGCATCAACAGGTACAAGAGCCTTGCCGTACGGCAGACGCTGGCAGACAGATACAGGGAGAGCGCCTTGGGTGGAAACGATGCCTGGGGCGAGCTGTTTGCTACCGCCGGCCGAGAAGAAAACAAGAAGGCCAATGCCGGGGAACGCAAATCCGGGCTGCTTCCGTTTTGGGGCGTGACCGCAGGGGAACCGCGTGTCCCAATTGAGCGTCTCGTCTATAACTACCCCTTCAGCCGCGATGAAGATCTTTATCGGTATCTCATGGAGACAACCGCGCGCTATAGGGCCGTGCTGGGCCAACCGAACCAAGAAGAGCTGCTCGGATTGCTTCAGCGCAAGCTCGGGGATACGGGTCTTGTGGGAGAGGACTTCGAGGAGCTATTCATGAACCTCTGTCCGTTTTGCCACCCAGCATAATGGGCGTGATGCGCGAATCGACGTGGATTCCGAGGGCTGATCCTTGGGCATGGGGCTAGCTGGCCCATCTGGCCAGTGGCTATGCGAGGTGGTGCCGTTCCCTCATATAGTGGTCCCAGGACTCGCTCGAGAAGCCGAACCTGCTTGGCCCCTCGTAGGAGACCTCCACGTCGGCGTCGTCCGAGAGACGGCGGATGGCCCTCTCTCCTCGTGCCCTTGCGAGACCCAGGGCCCTCTGCTCCCCGTCGACCAGGCTGTAGACATCGAAGCGCAGCTCGCCATCCGTACGTCCCCAACGAATGCATATGGGGTCGGCGGGGGAGGTGTCCCGGAGCGTCCCCGCGGCGGGGGCAAGGAGTTCCAGGAGGGCCTCCGCATCCGCGACCGAGCCGACGTCGTGGGTCCCGATGACGAGCTCGCCCGTGTCGCCATAGACGCCCCAGAGGTCGCCCATGACGGCCTTGATCTCGTGCCCGTCCTCGCAGTGTTGAACAACACTAGAAACTGCGCCGTTGGGGGTGGTAACGGAAATCCGTACCAAACGGCAACGTTTGGAGGACGGATGTACACACTCGAGGAGAGGACGAGGGCGGTCCAGCTCTACGTCAAGTACGGAAAGAAGGCCGCCGCGACCATACGGGAGCTCGGCTATCCAAGCCGCGCGCAGCTCGTCGCATGGTATAAGGAGTGGGAGGAAAACGGCGGGTGCCTCCCCGAGCGGAGCGCGGGGCGCTACACCTCCGAGCAGAGGCGTGCGGCCGTTGGGCACTACCTGGCACACGGCAGGTGCAACGCGTTCACCCGCAGGGAGCTCGGGTACCCCGGCTGCTGGAAGTTGCTGGCAGACTGGATAGACGAGCTGGCGCCCGGCGAGAGGAGGGCGACGGAGCCCAAGACGTTCTCGATTCCCGAGAAGCAGGTCGCCGTCGAGACGCTCGAGGCCAGGGAGGGCGCGGCACGGGACGTCGCCGAGGAGGTCGGGTCGAGCCGCTGCTCGCTGTACAGGTGGAAGAGGGAGCTGCTCCCCGGGAGGGAGGACGTCGTGGAGGAGAAGGCGAAGGGGGCGGATGCCGCCATCGACGCCCCGGAGGCCAGGAGGGCCGAGCTCGAGGAGGAGATCCGCCGGCTCGAGCTCAGGCGCGACGTCATGCGGGGCGCGATCGAGCTGCTGGGAAAAGGGATGGGCGCCGTCCCGGAAAACGAGCTGACGAACGAGGAGAAGGCGCTGCTGATCGATAGCCTCCGCCCGAAGTGGAGGCTGGCGGACCTGCTCGCCGCCCTCTCGATGCCGAGGTCGAGCTACCACTACCAGGTCGGGGCCATCGCCGCCGGGGACCGGGACGCCGAGGCGAGAGGGCTCGTCTGCGCCGTCTTCGACGCCAACGGCGGCATGTACGGCAGGAGGCGCGTGAGCGACGAGCTGAAGGCCTCCGGCCACGCGCTCGGCGAGCGGAAGGTGGCGCGCATCATGCGCGAGGAGAACCTGTTGGCCCGCGGCATGCCGAGGAAGAAGAGGGGCTACGGCTCGTACGAGGGCGAGATCTCCGAGCACCCGGGCAACCGCGTGGGGCACGACTTCTCGGCGGCGCTGCCGAACTTCCTGTGGCTCACCGACGTGACGCAGTTCTCGATACCGGCAGGCAAGCTCTACCTGTCCCCGGTGCTCGACTGCTTCGACGGCGCGGTCCCCAGCTGGATGGTGTCGAGGTCCCCGAACGCCGAGATGGCGAACTCCATGCTGGAGGCCGCGCTCGAGACCACCACCGAGGAGGAGCGGGCCCACCTCGTGATTCACTCGGACTGCGGCTGCCACTACCGGTGGCCCGAGTGGATATCGATCTGCAAGGGGGCTGGGGTCACGCGCTCGATGTCTCGCAAGGGCTGCAGCCCGGACAACTCGAGGATGGAGGGATTCTTCGGGACGATGAAGAACGAGATGTTCCATGGCAGGGACTGGTCCGTGGCCACGCTCGAAGACCTCGAGCAGGGGATCGACGAGTACATGAGGTGGCACAACGAGAAGAGAAGGAAGAGGTCGCTGGGGAGCATGAGCCCGCTGCAATACAGGAGGAGCCTGGGGCTCGCAGCATAGGGGTCGGTACGGAAAAGCGTTACCACCCCCTTCTGCTCAGGTTCTCTTGACAGAACACAAGAGGTACAGGGGCGGTGTCGCGGTGGAGGACGAGCGCAAGGCACCCAGGACCAACCGCAGGGTCGGTGCCCGGGACGAGCAGGAGGGCATGTCCCCCGAGGAGGAGCTCGGGTACCTCCGCATGGAGAACGCCATACTAAAAAAACTAGAGGCCTTGGGGTCGGAGCGGCGCCAACCGCGGAGAAGGTAGCGGTTGTCCGGGCCTTGAGGCGCGACTTCCCGCTCGGGGCGCTCCTCGCCTACGTCGGGCTTCCCAGGTCGACCTTCTACTACCGCGTCTCGCACCCGGCGCACGACCGCCATGCCGCCGTCCGACCGCTGGTCCGCTCGGTGTTCGAGGGCTCGCACGGGGCCTATGGCTACCGGAGGGTGACGCTGGCGCTGGAGAGGGACCATGGCATCCGCATCGACCGCAAGACGGTGGCGAAGGTCATGCACGCGGAGGGGCTTCGGGCGAAGGGCAGGCGGAGGAGCAGGTACAACTCGTACAGGGGAACCGTGGGCAAGGTGGCCCCGAACCTCCTCGGGAGGCACTTCATGACGGATGCGCCCATGCGCAGGCTGGTGAGCGACGTCACCCAGTTCAACGTCGGCGGCCGTCGGGCCTACCTCTCGCCGCCCGTCGACCTCTACAACGGGGAGGTCGTCTCCTGGAGGGTCGGTCCCAGCCCCGACGTCGAGCTCACGCTCGGCATGCTCGCCGATGCCGAGGACAGGCTCCGGGGCAGCGGTGCCGTGACACGCACCGACCAGGGGTTCCAGTACCAGACGCCCAGGTGGCGCGACAGGTTGGCGTCGCTGGGCTGCACGCAGTCGATGTCGAGGAAGGCGACCTGCCTCGACAATGCGCCGGCCGAGAGCTTCTTCGGCAGGCTCAAGACGGAGTTCTCTGATGGTTCCGACCATGCGTAACCGAAGAGGTTCGCCAGGGACCTCGATGCCTGGATAGTCTGGTACAACACGGGCAGGATTCGGGAGTCACTCGGTGGTCTCGCTCCTGTAGAATACCGATTGGCCAACGAACGGCTGGCCTAGGAATATGTCCAAGATCAGTGGGTCACATCACAGCTGAATTTGGAGTAATGATATGAAAGAACTCGACGCTGATTCACTGCCTGATTTATTAAACAAGATCATTAGTGGAATAGAAGACCAAACGAATTTTTATGTTTGGCGCGGGCAGAGTAGTGCAAAATGGAAGCCACTTCCTAGCTTGTACAGGCGACTTCTGAATAATGGTTACAAAGAAAATGAACTTGACGAAAAGCTCGTGCGGGAATATGAGGAAGATCTCTTTTGTGAAGCAAATAGTCTTGGATACTATGGAGAAGCCGGAGGCAACCGACTTGGTTTAATGGCCGCAATGCAACACTACGGTGGAGCCACTCGCCTGCTTGATGTGTCATTGGATCCATTCATAGCATTGTGGTTTGCCTCATCTAATTCAGGGGACAATGGATGCGTGCTTCGATATGACGTTAATCCCAGTTGTCACGCCCGTGCAGAAAACATAATGACTTGGAGCAACATCGTAGATGATAGGTTGCGCGGCAAACCGGTTCTATATTCTCCTAAACGTTCAAATGAACGTATCAAGGCGCAGTCTTCTGCATTCCTGCTAACGGTGCTTGATGGTACGCTCGCGAACGGCTCTGTCTTTACGAATGGTAGTGAAGAGATTTCTATTACAGAAGTTGTCTTTCCAAAGTCCTTGAAAGGCGCTATCCGCAATTATCTGCAAGTTACGCATGGACTGCGTGAGTATGAAGTCTTCCCCGACCTAGAGGGGTTTGCGTACGCAAATTCGGCAGATGCAAGGTTCCAGAGAGAGCATGGATGTCTATATAATTCGCATGAGTCTGGAGGATTGTTCGCAAGACCATTTAATGGATATGTGAAGTGAGTTGAGTTGCTAAATGTCCGGCTTAACCAACGTACCCGACAGCATCGGCAGTACGACGCTGTGCGTAGTGAAAATACGAATGTATTAGGGAGCATGCTCAGAGTAAAGTGAGGTCAAATGACATTGCTACCTGCTGCGGTTTACTTGTGGGATGCTCTTCTCGGAACACACGCCTAGATGGGCAGCGCTGTCTGGCCTTCGCATGGACGTGTGTATAGCCGCGATGAACGTATGCCCGGTCTGATTGTGTGGTCGCGTTAGTTATGGGGTAAGGACAAGGGTGCCACCCATTCCAGGTCGACGAGACGATCGGAGGATGCAAGGGAGACGGGATCGGAGCGATCGCTCGGTGGGTTGAGCCCTGCGGCCTACCGCAGACGGTTAGGATCTGCGGCATAAGGCGTACGGAAAAGTCAGCAACCCCTTCTGCTCGGGTTCTCTTGACAGAACACGCCCTCGCTGCATCCACCCACACGAGATGGCGCGTCTCGACCTGCATGGGAAGGGATACCCAGCCGCGAAACCGTCCTATTGGAACTTCCCCTTTGTCGGCATCTGATGGGACGAGCACGCAAGGAGGAGGCGAACTTTGACATACAGTCGAAACTGCCGGCAGTCCGAGGGCGGCATCTGGAATAGGATTGTCTTGACGAGGGCGCGCGGACGTGGCCGGCCTCGCTCGCCGGGCACCTGTCATACGGTCCCAGAGGAAGGATCCCTCGTGCAACCAATCGCCTACTATGCTGTCATCGCGGGCAGCACCGCCGCCGTCTATCTGTTCATCGTCGTATGCATACGCCTCTTCGGGAAGACGGAGATCGCGCAGCTGTCCGTCATCGACCTCGTGTTCGTCATGCTGCTCTCCAACGCCGTGCAGAACGCCATGGTGGGCCCCGATGCGACCCTCGCCGGTGGCCTGACGGCTGCGACGACGCTCTTCGTGATGGACCTGCTATTCAAGCGCTGCCTCTATCGGTTCCCCTGGTTCAACAGGCTCTTGCAGGGCTCTCCAGTCACGCTCATCCGACACGGACGCGTCCAGGAGCGGGCCATGGCGCAGGCGATGCTCACGCACGACGAGCTCGCGGAGGCGCTGCGCGAGCATGGGGTCCACCACGTCGATGAGGTGGACATGGCCGTCCTCGAGGTCGATGGCACCATCTCGGTGCTCTCCGACCAGTTCAGGACGGCGGCGACCCGCAAGCGCCAGCCGAGGAGGCCCGCGAAGAGGCACGAGTAGGCACGGGTCCCGCGCGTCGTCCTCAGGCGATCGCCGAGGCGAGGAGGAACGCGACCGTGACCACCACGGTTCTGATCGCGATGGCCCAGTTGCTGGTTCGGCTCACGCGACGCCCGGCTCTCCGGTGCCGAGCTTCCAGCGCTCGTCCAGCCGTCGACGTTGCCTGCGAAATCCGCGTGCAGGGGGATGCGATCCGGGGTGGACGTATAGACCTGCCCATCGTGGTGCACATATGCAAGACGAGCCATACGGACCTCAGGGACTGCGCCCGGATACCGGCGGCAGAGCAGTACGGCATGGAGCATAAGGATGACCTTGTCGTTGGTGACGAGCTCCGCAGCACGGCACGCTATCGCCCCTGACAAGCATGTCGGGTGCGTCATCCGAAGCAGAGAACCTCATCTGGGCATGGAGGCAAAGAAGCGATGGCTCGCGAGCCGGCCGGACGACGCCGCGACTCGCCCCGCAGGCCAGACGCCAGCGCATCGAGGACGAAGGCATCCCGTATCCCTGGTATGCGTGGATGCCTTGCGGAAGGCGAGGGGATTGCCATGCGTCTTCGATGGTTGGGGATATCGTACCAAGGTAGGTCCGAAACGGCGAGCGTGCCGGATGCCGCCCATCTGAGGAGGATACTCGAGAAGTAGGGCAGTATCCGGATTCGGAACACCATCGATGGAGGTCGGGCTATGCGAGAGATAGAGGACAGAAGAAGCATCCGCCGGTATCGAGACCAAGGGGTCGACCGCCGGCTTGTTCAGCAGGTGCTGGAGGCAGCGCGCCTTGCCCCTTCGGGGAGCAACACCCAGCCGTGGTCGTTCATCGTGGTCGAATCACCCGAAACCAAAGAACGCATTGCCGCTGCGGATCACGGGCAGCGATGGATGACGGCGGCACCCGTCTTCATCGTCTGCGTAGCCGATATCCGGTGCCGTCTCGACGACGACCGTGCCATCGTTCTCGACGAGCACAGCCCGGAACCCGATCTGAAGCAGATCATCAGGGATACCGCGATCGCCATCGAGCATATCCTGCTCGAAGCCGAGCACCAAGGGCTGTCAACCTGCTGGACGGGGTGGTTCGAGCAGGATGACATCCGTCCTATTCTCGGCATCCCTGTCGACAAGTACGTATGCGGCGTCGTGACGCTGGGATACGGCGACGAATCCCCTAGACCCCGTCCGCGCAGAAGCCTCGAGGATATCGTGCGCTACGAGAAGTGGTAGCGCATTACCGCAGGAACAGGCAACACAGCAGTCCGTCCTCGGTGTAGCCGATCCCGCATGCCTCTCCGAGGAACGCCTCCAGCCCCACGTTTTACGTCGATGGCATCCAGGGCGGCATTCAGGTATTTCGGGCGGGCTTCCAGAAGCGGCCGATCCATGGTTCGCAAGCAGGTGATCGGCGATGATCCGTGTCATAGGGTATGCCAAGCACATGCCTACGTGTTTCGTCGTCGAGCAAGTTTGACTCGCGATGGTGGCACTTCGGTGGCTTGGTCGATCAGGGGATGGGGTTCCTCCGTATGTGCCCGCTGTCCGTCGCGCTTTCCAGGACCTGCTTTATGAGACGGTGGGCCTTCGCCACGGTATCGGCGAGATGCCTGCCGATGATCTTGAGGGAGTTCCTGTAGTTTGCTGCGGTCCTGGGCTCGATGAGGTATCCGACCGCGCATCTCTCCATAGGCCACTAAACTGCTGGGCGTAGCTTACCAAGATGGACAATGCGGCATGCGGGAAAGTGCCATCTACCAGGCATAATAAACGAAGTTTTCCGAAACGAACAGAAGTCATAGGATGTATGGAATCCGCTGGCACGGAAGAGGTCGCAGATTCAAATCTTGCAACACCCACCATAAGCTCGCAGGTCAGAGCCTTGTTCTCTGGCCTGTTTTGGGGTCTGTCCAAGTTTTGGCGGATCACGTCACAGCGCAG
>Ga0268360_1002771_pt1 | contig 12533 bp, 12 predicted proteins | sample BioMet11_FD_192465 | JGI IMG/M metagenome (GOLD analysis project Ga0268360, IMG submission 192465) | Sewage microbial communities from Oakland, California, United States - Biofuel 11 (Illumina Assembly) | ecosystem: Engineered > Wastewater > Sewage > Unclassified | place: USA: California... | reverse complement strand
CTATAAATTGTCGTATAATTAAATTTGAAAACCTTAAAAATAGAACACGGATTTTTGCTGAAAATAGCGGATTAAAAACGGATTTTAATTCCGACAAGCCGGAATGATTTTTAGACATATCCGTTCTAATTACTCATGCTTGCATGAATAAATTCAGCGTTAAATCTGTTTGTATTATAATCAGTGTTTATCTGTTTTTTCCCGTGAAATCCGCGTCCTATTCTTTTTTGATATACGACATTCTTCTTGTCCAATTACTTAATTATAACCTAACAAACATTTTTTCTTTTTCCCTGCGGACTTTCGGCAGATTTACCAGATAATCGTTAGCAACATCCCGGTAGCCCAAAGGCATGATAAGAACACTGCGTAAACCTTTTTCAGGAAGTTTAAGCAAAGCATCAAGCGCTTTGGGGTCGAAACCTTCCATCGGAGTAGCATCCACCTGTTCTGTGGCAGCAGCTATCAAAGCCGTACCTAAACCAATATATGCCTGCCGTGCATTCCAGTTAAAATTGTCCTCGGCAGAAGAATTTTTAGCCTTATTTTTCAGATACATTTCCCAATCCTTCATTTTGGCGAGTAACGAACCTCTGACTTCCTGTATACGGTTCAAAAAATCATCTATCCGTTGTTCCGTAAGGTTATCCCACGCTGCAAATACGAGCAAATGCGAACATTCGGTAATCTGAGGCTGATCATTGGCAATAGGCTTTATCTGTTTGCGAAGATTTTCGTCTTCAATCACAAAGACGGTGTATGGCTGAAGTCCGATAGAAGAAGCCGACAGGTTGATTGCGTCTATTATTCTTTCAACTTTTTCATTGGGAACCTTTGCCCCGTTCATACGTTTGGTGGCATAACGCCAGTTTAAATATTTTATCAAATCCATAGCTATAAATTTTATCTTATTATTTGTACAGAATAGAAACACAGCAACAGATGCTAATGTTCACCGGGAATCATCATTTGTAAACATATTTTCCGATAAATTTTCAGATTATCCCATACGGGATTCCGATTAACTTACAAACAATCTTCTACCCATATTTTATCCCTACGAGGTAATTCTGTCAGTAACCCAATATCGGTAGAAAACAAAAGCACCCCATCCGTTCAATCCATTCAATCCATTCAATCCTTACAATCCGTACAATCCGCATAATCCGCGTCCCATTCTTTTCTGATATACGACTTTCTATTTATCCAATTACTTAAATAGAAAAACTCCGTGGTTCTCTGTGAATTCTCTGTGGTTCTCTGTGTAATTAAATATATTATAACACTGAGTTACACAGAGGAAACACAGAGCGGCACAGAGAAGTTTTCAACCCCTGATTTGAATGATTACGTAATAAAAACTAACACTATTGTCCGATAAATTTTCATATCATCCCATACGGGACTTGGGTTAATTTATAAACAATCTTCTACCCATATTTTATCCCTATGGGATAGTCCCGAGTACTCGGGATCCAATATCGGTAGAAAATAAAAGCAACCCATCCGTTTAATCCATTCAATCCTTTCAATCCGTACAATCCGTACAATCCATTCAATCCGTACAATCCGCATAATCAGCAGTTTTTTTTCAATACGTCAATATTCACCGTGAACAATGGTCATATTTTTTTCAATACGTCAATTGTTCACGTGAACAATGGTCATATTTTTTTCAATACATCAATTGTTCGCGTGAACAATGGTCATATTTTTTTCAATACATCAATTGTTCGCGTGAACAATGGTCATATTTTTTTCAATACATCAATTGTTCACGTGAACAATGGTCATATTTTTTTCAATACGTCAATTGTTCGCGTGAACAATGGTCATATTTTTTTCAATACATCAATTGTTCGCGAAATACATGATCATCTGATTTTAAATCTGACCGGTTTTTTCATGTTAAACTGATGATTTTTTTTAACACCGTAGATTTATTAATTTCAAATAGTAAAAACTAAAAATTACAGATTTAATTCTAACTTGTCCAAATGATTTTCAAACATATCTGATCTTCTCATTCATGCCTGCATGAATAAAATCAGCGTTAAATCTGCTTATATTATTATCCGTGTTTATCTGTTTTTTTCCGCGGAATCCGCGTCCTATTTTTATCAGCATTTATCTGTTCTATCTGTGTCCATTCAATCCGCACAATCCATTCAATCCGCACAATCCATTCAATCCGCACAATCCGCATAATCCGTACAATCCGCAGCATCTTGATAATGTAGCATTTATCATATTATCGTTTAATTTAAACCGAGTCAGGTAGTATAAAAATATTAAAAATAAAAATAAAAATAAAATTTTTTTTTAAAAATTAACTTTTTTTTAAAAAATGATTATATCTTTGCTTTATAAAAAAATAATCTATTATTAATTAAACACCAAAAAAATATGTCTAGCATTATTAAACGCCCGAAATCGGATGCCGAACGCAATAGTGTATTAAAAGGCACCTCCGAACTTATCTTTACATCCGGGGATGAAGTAAACCCGGAAGCAGCAAAAATCTTTCAGGCTGAAACCATTGATCATCTCAAAATTTATGCTGTATTCTTTTTCACCCTCTATCAAGGTCATATTGCCGCCAAAAATGAGCAAAGTGATATTATTAAACAAAAAGTTCCGGTTAAAAAAGCTGTTCAAAAAATCATTTCCCATTTTATTCAAAGCTTTAATAATGGGATAGAAAGAGGCTCGTATAAAATTTCGGAACGTAGCCTGTACGGAATAGATGTAAATAATAACGAAATACCTAAACTTACCTCCGAAAATGATATTATTCTCTGGTGCGATAACATTATTAACGGCGAACAGGCACGAATAGCCAAAGGAGGTACGGCTATGGCCAATCCCTCGGCAGCCGATGTAAAAGCAATAGAAGATAGTTTCAAGCTCACCCTTAAAGAACAAAGAGATAAGAAACTTGAGTTTAACCAGAAACAAGTAAAAATGCAAAAGGAACGTGAAGTTGCCGATGCATTGATTAAAGATTTGTGGGATCAGATAGAATATTATTTCCGTAAAAGCGAGCCGGCAACACGCCGTTTGCAATGCCGTAGCTGGGGAGTACGCTATAAAAGACTGCCCGGTGATACCAATTTAATTACAGGCACAGTAGCTCCTGCCGTAGTTACTAACATACTAAGCAGTGGTTTTAACGATAAAAGCATTTTTACGCTTACCAATACAGGCGATGCTATTTTACAATTCTATATCGCCCCCACAGCAATTGCTGCTGCTCCGGCAAATGCCTATTCCCTGTCGCCCGGAGCCACTGCCGATATTGCAGCCACCCGTTTAGGTGCCGCTGGCAATACTTTCCTGAATGTATTTAATGTAGATACCATAAAAGAAGGAGAATTTGAAGTAGAAGTTGATTGATTGCTGTTAGCTGTTAGCTGTTAGCTATTAGCTATTAGCTATTAGCTATTAGCTAATTTGAGATGGGAATAGAACACGGATTACATAGATAGAATGGATAAGAACGGATTATAAATAATCTGGATATTATAATTTTATTATATTTATACATTTGCCAATTAATGCGAATGATTTGGTTAAATGTTATAAAAACAATAAATTAGCTGATGTGATTTGCATTTCAACTAAATTGGAAAGAAATGGAATTGCGGTTATACAAATATTAGGCGGCATTATAAAAAAGAAAAAAGAACACACATGATATTAGAATTTGCACATTAAATAAATGACAATGTAACAATGCCAATAGATAAAATTTCATTAGGAAATAAGATAAAACGATGCAGAACAAATCTTAAACTTGATATATCCGAAATTTCTAAAAAGATTGGATTGTCAACTGAGAGGATTAACGACATCGAAAAAGGTACAAAAGAACCAACTGGAGATGAAATTTTAATTTTTGCTGATTTCTACAGACAAGATTATAAGTATTTCATTAGCAGTGAAAAATTATCTGCATCTGAACAAATAGAAGTATTATACAGAAAACTAGGTGAAGAATTTTCAAAAGAAGACAGATGGGCAATTCAGGAATTCATTTTTCTTTGTGAAACAGAACAAGATATATTACAATCTTTGCAATTTCAAAGTAAAAGTTTTAAATTGCCTGGCTATGAAAAAGTATATAAACAACAAGGTAATGATGCAGCTGAAAAACTAAGACTATTTTTGGGATATAAGGATAATGAATTATATCCAGATTTATATTCTGAATTTAGGAAGATTGGGATACATGTTTTTCGGAGAAAACTCAACAACTCAAATATTTCAGGAATGTTTATAAAACACCCTGTAGCAGGCAAATGTATTCTTGTAAATTATGATGACGATATTTATAGGCAAAACTTCACTCTTACACATGAAATTTGCCATGCTCTTCTAGATGACAATTTAGATTTTAATGTTTCATTTGAATCTGAAAAAGGTTATCGGGAAATTAGAGCAAATGCATTTGCTAGTAGTTTTTTAATACCAATAGGCATTTTAAATAAATTTAGGAGTGTAAGTTGGAACAAAGATTTGATTTTAAAAATAGCCAATCAGTTAAAAGTGAATATTCAACCTTTACTTATCGCATTAAAATCAAACAATTATATAAATCAAAATGAATACAATGAATTTATTAAACTGAAAATACCCAGAAACAGCAAGGATGATTATGAATTAAAAGACTTATCACCCAAAATACTTTTATCAAAAAAAGCTCTTTTAGAAAAAGGATTATCAACTTTTTATGTTCGTAACTGCCACGAAGCTTATACCAAAGGTATTATTTCATCGGGGAAATTGGCTGAAATATTATTAGTAGATGGATGTGAATTACCAATTATTCTTGATTTATTTAAATTAAAATTGGATTATGAACATTGATATTACAAAATTCGAAAAACTCAATATAATTGATACATGTTCAATTGATAATCTTCTTTCATCAGAAACGCTGTATCGTGCAGCATTAAGAGCAAATTGTATCTTCTGTTATACAAAATTTGTTGAATATGAGATGCTTTATAAAAATAGAACAAGAGTTAATGCGGAATCGCTTAAACTACAGGAGAAACTTAAAGCTGAAACAATATCAAAGAAATTTGAATGCCATAGTTTAAGTATTGACGACCTTCAAGAAGTAGAAATTCTTGAAAAAAGGAAGAAATTAGGTGGAGGGGAATTATCCAGTATTGCATTCGCAAAAAAAATAAATCAATGCTTTATGACAGATGATTCTAAGGCAAGAAAACTTGGACAATCTGTTTTAGGAACAAATCGAGTTCAAACAACACCTCACTTACTAGGTTGGTTGTTTTACATTCGAGATTTAATTGATGGTGATTTTAGCTCAATTATCAAAGAACATAAGAGTTTTTCTAGACCATTAAGCGATTATTTTGAAGAAGCTTATCATGAAAGCCTAAGAATAAATAGTATGAAATGAAAAATAACGACCGCCTAGCACACGCCTATGCTCACCTGCTGACTGAATCGCACTTAGCAGTCTTTGCTCCTGCATTCACTTTTTCGATTTACGAAAGTGAATACTCCCGCAAATCGCAGGTGCGCATAGCCTCGGTCGTTAACAGGAATTTGGAGTTGAGTCAATAAAAAGCATTAATAGCAGATTATGTTATAGGAATATTGAAAAATCTTACTTTTACATAAATTATTGAACAAATGGGGCATTTATACATACCAAACAGCATCTCACTTAGAAATTTTGATAACCTTTTTCAAAATAATGATTTTGATTTTTCAGATAAGAAAATAGATATTTCTTTTCACGATTCTTACGTAGCAATGGCTCCAATAGGATTAGCATTTTATGCAGCAATTGGAGACTTAATTCGAATTAATAAAATTGAAAATAAGGCTACATTAAATTTTAATATACGTTCAATACCATACCTTCAACGAATGGGGCTTTTTAGTTCAATGGGATTTACTAATCCTGTGAAAACTAGTGAACATGAAGCAACAGGTCGTTTCATTCCGTTGACAAAGATTAGGTCAAGTAATGAATTAACTCAGTTTATCAAAGAAATCGATCCGATTTTACATACAACTATAAATAATTCTCGAGCGATAAAACATGTATTCAGTGAAATACTTCGAAATGTAATTGAACATGCAGATAGTTCGAGAGGAGCAAATGTGTGTGCAACTTATAATAAAAAGAGAAAAAAGATTTCTATTGGCATAAGTGATGTAGGAAGAGGGTTGATGAATCATCTACAAATGAACCATGATGTAAATTCAGATAAAGAAGCAATTAAATTAGCTCTAACTCCAGGGATTTCAGGTGTAACAAATAGAATCGGTGGCGATTCAGAAAATGCTGGAGCAGGACTATTTTTTACAAAATGTATCGCGCAATCTACAAATAATCATTTCCTAATTTATTCAGGAAATACATATTTTAAATTGAGATATTCAAAGAAAAAACCAATAGTTCAATTTAATCCCAATCCCTTTGATGATTTTTGCACAATAAAAGAAAATCTCCCTTACTTTCCTGGAACACTTGTTGGAATTGATATCAATATTTCTGATGACCAAGCGTTTAATAACTTAATTGAAAACATTGGTAATGCATATAGACTTAGTGTAAAGAAAAGTCAAAAAGATTTCTATAAACGAATAAAGTTTTCATAATGGAAATAATTATAAGAGATTATACAGGTTCTTTTGCGGAAAACAAAGATGTTGCGAAAGAATTAAGAGAGGGGAAGATCATCCCTGCTAATGATTCAGGTGAAATAATAACTCTAAATTTTACTGGAATAGACTCATCTACACAATCATTTATTCATGCGTTAATCAGCGAAATTTTTCAAATTAATGGTGAAAAATGTTTAGACATGTTCATATTTAAGAATTGTAATAAAGCTGTGAAATCCTTAATTGGTACAGTAATTAATTATTCTCTCGAATAAAAACTCCTGCTAATCGAGGTACTGTCTTAAAAAACAAATAAATTTTTATTTATTTTTGCATCAGCAGAAAGAGAGCTTCAGACGATTCTTTGCACGGAAGTTCATCTTGTTTTCGAAAACTGCTCAGGTTTTAATCCCCCAAAAGCAACCATAAAAAAACATAATGCACACGTTAAGGCATCCTTTTGCAACTCATCGTTTGGAAAAAAGTGTTCATTTATGTTATTTAGAACAGATAATGGGCATGAGAGCCGAAAAACAACAAAAATTTACACTCCTATTACAACCAAAGGATTTGATCGGATAAAAAATTCGTTGAATAATCTGGATATTTAAAAATTAATATATTTGTACATTAATTTTAATAACTAAATACGGAATAAATGCAATTGCGATTATACAAATGTTACCAGCAACCCTAAGACAACAAAATAGACAACAATGGAACAAGAATTAGACACTCAAAAACCAACTCGAAAAATTTATAAGGACAGAGCAATTTGGGTTGGGACTTTTCTCGGTGGACCATTAGCCGCTGGATATTTAATTGCGGAAAATTTTAAAGCTTTCAATGAGACAGATAAAGCCAAAAAGACTTGGATTTTTGCAATAATAGCAACAATCATAATATTTGGCGGTGCTTTTCTTATACCAGACAATGTTAAAATACCAAATCAACTTATTCCAATAATTTATACGGCAATTGCATATTTCCTAGTCCAATATTTTCAGAGAGAAAATATCACGTCACACATTAATTCAGGAGGACAATTATTCGGTTGGTGGCGAACAATTCTCGTAGGAATTATTGGCCTTGCAATTATAATTATTCCAATTTTCGGATTTGCTTATCTCTCGAATCCAAAGACTATTACTGCAACGACCAGAACTTATGGAAACTTAAAACATCAAATATTATTTAATAAGAGCAATATTTCAGAGAACGAAATAAATCAAATTGCTGATGGCTTAACAAAGACAACATTTTTTGATGAAGCCCAACAGAAAACAGTTTTTGCAAAAAAAGAAGGTAACAAATATATTATTGTCATTCCTGTTGTAGATAATGCTTGGAATGACTCAAACGCAATTGAGTTTTTCGATCAATTGAGAAACAATATGCAAACACTTTTCCCAAATAATAAAATTGCCATAGACTTGGGTACAGACCTTGACAATATTAAGAAACGGATAGAATAAAAAGAAGGGCTGCTGGTAATCGAGATACTGTCTTAAAAAACAAATAAATTTTTATTTATTTTTGCATCAGCAGAAAGAGAGCTTCAGTCGATTCTTTGCACGGAAGTTCATCTTGTTTTCAAAAGCCTCTCAGGTTTCAATCCCTAAAAACAAACATAAAAAAACATAATGCACAAGCTAAGGCATCCATTTACAACTCACCGTTTGGAAAAGGGTGTTGATTTATGTTATATACAAAGAAGAATGGGCATGAGAGCAGCAAAACCACCAAAATTTACACACTTATTACAACCAAAGGATTTAATCAGATAAAAAATCTGTTGGATTATTTGGATATTTAAAAATTAATATATTTGTGCATTAATTTTAATAACTAAATACGGAATAAATACAATTACGGTTATGCAAACGTTATGCTCAATTATATTAAAATAACCAATAAATGAAAAAAACTCTAATTATAATAATTCTGATACTTATTGGTTTTTCAGGAATTACCCAAAACAAATCCATTAGAACAATCATTGACACATTAGAACGGTTTGACAATAAAGCATTGGTTAATTTAAAGACTTATTCTGACTCAACACTGATAGAAGATTCTCAGGCATTTCTTTACCTGACAACAATTAAACATTCAAAATTTAAAATATTTCCAAATTTATTTAAAAAAGAAATCGTTGCTGATAGTGTTGTATTCCATGGATTGAGGACAATTTACTTGGACAATGGTTATTATAAACATGAGAAATATAATGAAGGGAATTTGACATCAATGACTTTCTTTAATCAGTCTGGTAAGGAAATTAGCGAACAAGAATTTAATAAAAATAATCATAATATTGGACCATGTGGTAATAATATGGGAATTTTTTTAATACATGGACAAAAAAAATAATTGAACTCAATCAAATTCTAAGACTAAACCAAATATTTTTTTATTTTTGATAATAAACCTGAAAGGTTTTCAAAAACCTTAAAAACAGAACACGGATCATATCAATCCGCACAATCCATTCAATTCATTCAATCCATTCAATCCATTCAATCCACACAATCCATTCAATCCGCACAATTCGTGTTTATCTGTGCAATTCGTGTCATAATCTTTTATCCGTTTTATCCGCGTAATCCGTGTCCTGATCTTTTATCAGCATTTATCCGTTTTATCCGCGAAATCCGCGTCCTAATCTTTTATCCGTTTTATCTGCGAAATCTGCGTCTTACTTTTTTCAGAACATCAATATTTACTATAAAAATGGTCATATTTTTTTTGATATGCTCATTGTTTGCGTGAATAATGGTCATATCTTTTTCAATACGTCAATTGTTCACGTGAACAATGGTCATATTTTTTTCAATACGTCAATTGTTCGCGTGAACAATGGTCATATTTTTTTCAATACGTCAATTGTTCACGTGAACAATGGTCATATTTTTTTCAATATGTCAATATTCACCGTGAAAATGGTCGTATTTTTTTGATATGCCCAGTGTTTATGGAATACTTAATCATCTGATTTTAAATTAGCCCTGTTTTAAATCCAACTTCTCCGAATAATTTTCAAACATATCCGATCTTTTATTCATGCCTGCATAAATAAAATCAGCATTAAATTCGCTTATATTATTATCCGTATTTATCTGTTTTTTTCCCGCGTAATCCGCATCTTATTTTTATCAGCATTTATCTGTTCTATCTGTGTCCATTCAATCTGCACAATCCATTCAACCTGCACAATCCGCACAATCCATTCAATCCGCACAATCCATTCAACCTGCACAATCCGCACAATCCGCATTTATTTAAAAGCTGGTCGGTCAAAAACGGCTAATAAAAGAAACAAAATTTCTATTTTGTCCAAGCCCATTTCCTGTTTTGTCAATAAACTCATAATCTTGCAGATAATAGCATTTTTTACATTAACAAATATACCAATTAATAAGAATTTGTCTGATAATTTCTGAAATAATAGTTTTTATTTGCAAAAGGTATTTAAATTTATTCAAAACATTGTAATTCATAATCCCATTAACAAAATTCTCAAATTATGAAAAAAACATTTACTTTTTTAATTATCCTGTTGTTTCTGGCTGGCGGCATGAAAACCATGGCTCAGACGGCTGCAGAGTATCAATTTGCAGGGAGCACAGGAACGTACACAGAAATCACAGGCTCCACCACCGGTATTTTTACCGGAGATGATGCTTTATCTTCTGCTATTGACATCGGATTTTCGTTTACCTATTGTGGAATTGCTTATACCCAGGTAATAATTTCCACTAATTGCTGGGTAGAATTAGGAACGGCGTTTAGCAATGCTGCAAAAAGTAATAATTTAGCATCAACTGTTTACAAACCGCTTGTTGCTCCATTATGGGACGATAACTATTCTGGCGATATTCAATATACTACTGATGGAACATCTCCTAACCGGATTTTTACTGTACAATGGAAAAATGCAAAGTGTAGCAAATATGGCAGTGCGAGTCAAAATTTTCAGGTAAAATTATATGAAACGACAAACAAAATAGAAATCATTTTTGGAAATACAACTGCATTTTACATGGCCGCAATTTCAATTGGGATGAACGATGCTACCGGAGGTTCGGGACATTTTTTGAGCGTTACGCCAAACGCTACACCATCGTTGAGTACTGTTAGTTCGACAACATCAAATAACAACATTTCAAGTAATACGGGTCTTTCCAATGGAACTCTATATACATTTACCCCGCCTTCGAATACCGCGAACCCGGCAACCTTTACGGCTACTGCCGCCAATGCTACTGAAATTGATTTATCCTGGACCAAAAACCTGGCAAGTAATAATGTGATGGTTGCATGGAATACGTCAAACACTTTTGGGACACCGGCAAATGGCACATCCTATTCGGCTGGAAATACCATTACCGGCGGCGGAACAATCCTGTATAATGGCGATCTTACAACGTTCAACCATACACCTGTATTATCAAATACAACTTATTATTATAAAGCTTGGTCAGTAGATAATACCAATAATTATTCAACAGGGAAAATTGCCAATGCGACCACACCTTGTGGTAAAAACACCGTTTATCCTTTTACCCAGAATTTTGAAGGAAGCGTACCACCCACAGCAGATTGCTGGAGCGAAGTCCGTACGCCTTCTTCTTCCTACGGCTGGGGAAGTAGCGCAGGCGGCTATTCAGGAAATTGTGCTGCATTTGAAACAGCCAGTAATCCTTCAGGTAATCAGTCCAAATTAATCACGCCGGCACTTGATTTATCCGGATTGTCTTCCGCTTGTTTAAAATTTTATTTCAAAAATGCCTATGGAGGCGATTTCTCTGTATTGCTTTCTACCGATGGCGGAAATACATATCCCAATATTCTTTGGTCAGGATTAACCGCTCAAAGTACATGGACTGAAAAATTAAAAGACATCAGCGCCTATACCGGCACCGGCTATGATAATGTGAGAATTGCTTTCCAGGGGACAAGTAATTACAATGTGGATTACATTTATCTGGATAATGTAGTGGTGGAAGAAATTCCGGTAAATGCAGTCTTCCTGATGAGTCCAACCAGCAACAATTTTGGAGAAATTGTTGCCAACTCAACCTCCACACCCCAAATATTTACCATCAGTAACAATGGTCAGACTCCGCTTGTCATCAACAACGGCGATATTACCCTTACGGGAACCGATGCCAGCCAGTTCACGCTTAGTGATGCCAATACTTATCCTATCAACCTTGCTTATGGACAAACAGCAACGGTTAGCATTTCATTCTCGCCAACTTCCACAGGAAATAAAACAGCCCAGTTGCAAATCGTTGCCAATGCCAAAGAAACTCATACTGCCGATTTAAGTGGTACAGCCTTTGCTGAAGGTTCTTTAAGAGAAAGTTTTGAAGGTAGTTTTCCACCCGAGGGCTGGAGCATAGATCCTTCTACCTGGGGACAATCATCTTCTCAATATTACGAGGGCGTAAAATGTACTTATTACACTCCTTATGCCGTGGTTTCTGATAAAAAACTTATCACCCCACAACTTACCATAATAACTGGTAGTACGTTAAAGTATTATGCAAAAACAAATTCAGGTACAACACAGACCTTACAGGTAAAATATTCGCCAGACCTTATTACCTGGACCGATATTGGAATTACCAACACACTTACCACTACCTGGACAGAATATATCGTTGATCTTTCATCTATCGCAGGCAATAATTATTATCTGGCAATAGCCGCCACCACGACTTACAATCTTGCTAAATTTTATGTAGACTATGTAAGAGGACCGGTAATTTACGTTGCACCACCGCAACCGGCAACTATTGGCGCTCCTGCCAATGCCGCCAGCAAAGTAAACATCAATACCACACTTACGTGGTCTGCCGGCGCTACCGGAGGAA
>Ga0268360_1002769_pt1 | contig 12535 bp, 13 predicted proteins | sample BioMet11_FD_192465 | JGI IMG/M metagenome (GOLD analysis project Ga0268360, IMG submission 192465) | Sewage microbial communities from Oakland, California, United States - Biofuel 11 (Illumina Assembly) | ecosystem: Engineered > Wastewater > Sewage > Unclassified | place: USA: California... | reverse complement strand
CAGGGCAACAGTGGTGTCGGTATTCCTTCCAGTCGCCTTGTAGGCTGCATGACGCACGAGCGTGCTTTTGGTGCTGACACAATGGAACTCGGGCATATTGATTACAGTTTCAAGCCTGTCAAGCCTGTCGTATCAAATGAATGTCAGGCAATGGAAGTCTGTCAGCAGAACATGATTGTTCCTCTGTTTTACGGTGCAATGCCAAACATGGGGCTGTATTATACTCCTGATGGGCCTTTCGAGAACCCTGGTGACCTTATGAAGGCTTTTAAGATTCAGGAAGCCTGGGACTCAATGGAACATGCTGCAGAACACCTGACAAGAGACACGGTTTGGGTCATGCAGAAACTCTTTGCCTCCGGTGCCGATGGGGTCAACTTCGACACAACCGGTGCAGCAGGCGACGGTGACATGTATGGTACACTCCATGCAATCGAGGCTCTTAGAAAAGAGTTCCCTGATATGTATATTGAAGCAGGCATGGCCGGCGAATGTGTCCTTGGTATGCACGGAAACCTTCAGTACGACGGAGTAACTCTTGCAGGTCTCTGGCCTCACCAGCAGGCTCCTCTTATTGCAAAGGCAGGAGCAAATGTTTTCGGACCAGTATGCAACACCAACACCAGCAAGACCTCAGCCTGGAACCTTGCCCGTGCAGTTACTTTCATGAAAGCAGCTGTCGAAGCGTCTCCAATCCCCTGTCACGTTGACATGGGAATGGGTGTGGGCGGAATACCGATGCTTGAAACTCCTCCTATTGATGCCGTTACAAGGGCAAGCAAAGCAATGGTAGAAATTGCAGGCGTAGACGGCATATAGGTCGGGGTCGGCGACCCTCTGGGTATGCCGATCGCACACATAATGGCTTCAGGTATGACAGGAATGAGAGCTGCAGGAGACCTTGTTGCAAGGATGGAGTTCTCTAAGAATATGCGCATAGGGGAAGCAAAAGAATACGTCGCAAAGAAACTCGGGGTCGACAAGATGGACCTCGCAGACGAGCACGTTATGCGTGAGCTGCGTGAAGAACTCGACATCGGAGTTATAACGTCAGTACCAGGTGCGGCAAAAGGTATTGCTGCAAAAATGAACATCGAAAAGTTGCTCGATATTAAGATTAATTCCTGCAATCTCTTCAGAAAGCAGATAGCTTAAGGAAATAATTCAGGTAGAATCCTGAATGTTCCTCCACAGCAGGGATAAACAAGATCCAGAATGGACTGCTCCGGGCCTGCCAAAAAACAGCAGTAAAATAACTATAAATCCTTCAGGCAGGTCTGAAAAGTTCTTCCTTGGAAAATAGCGACCACCTTCCCTGCTGTCTTTTCTATTTTTTTGAGAGTTTACTTCTATCCTGATACAACCATTGGATCCTCAACTATAACCTGCTTTTCCCTGTAGCCATTGCTATATCTAGCGAGGTATCTTCACTGGCGAGGTATCTTCATCTGGTAATGTATCTTCATCTGGCGAGGTATTTGCGCCTGGAGAAAAAGTAGTATTTACAATGTTAATGGTCGGCCTATTGGCAATCAGCGTTGCTGGCTGTAAATATGCAGAGGATGCGCCACTCAGTAACACCAACGAAGCAGTGTCTTTTTCTCCTGCAATTTCTGGAACCTCGTCGGTGAATAAAACTGCCACCAGAACGGGTAATATTACCACGGATAATGTTACTGCAGACCGAACAACAGAAATTGCTCTTGCCCATGCTGGACTTACAAAAATCGAGGTTACTTTGCTAAAGCAAAACTTGACACAGATGATAATGAACAAGAATATTGTTAATCCGTACTATCTTGTTAACCAGTACTATCTTGTTAGCCCAGTACTATCTTGTTAATCCGTACTATCCTATTTTTCAGAGTTTCGCATCCATCCCTTTCTTTCTTAATATTTTTCTTATGGGTCTATAAGTTTACATTGTTTTCACTCCACTTGTCTTGGTATTCTTATTATTTATTCCCCCATTCGTCCCATTTCGAAATATTTATATATTTTTACGTGCTTTTATTTATTGGCAAATAAAGTTTACTTGATTTGTTTACTAAAGTGCCATATTAAATCTCCGTAAATCTGCAGACTCCTGAATTAATTTGCCTTTGAACCTCCATTAATTTTTCTCCTTTTTTATTTTTTACATATGGGCTCTCTTTTCGGTTTCATCTTTTATTGCCAAAAACGCAAAATAGAAACAGACTCCGGTTCCTTGCCTTCTAGCCCAAGGTTTATTAGTTGAAACGATAATTATGCAGGGAATTCAAAGTTTTTCGTTCAAACCTTTTTTGAAAAGGCTTGCAATAACTACCCAGGGATTCAATAGTTTTCCAGAGGTTTTCGATCAAACCTTTTTGAAAAGGGTTGTTACCATGCTTTTTAGAGGGGGTTTCGCTCAGGTCTTTTCAAAAAAGGCTTGATTCTGGTGAGAAATATGGCTGACACAATTCAATGGGCAGACGTCATAGCCGAAGACGTGTTAAAAAAGAATGGCAAACATCTTGTTGCTACAGGCATCACTCCGTCGGGGAGCATCCATATAGGCAACATGAGAGAAGTTGTAACTGCCGATGCTGTTTACAGGGCTCTGGTTGATAAAGGAGCAAATGCTGACTTTATCTATATTGCTGACAATTATGATCCCCTGCGCAAGGTTTACCCATTCCTTCCCGAGAGTTACGTCGAACATGTGGGGAAGCCCATCTCCGAAATTCCCTGTCCCTGTGGAAACTGCGCAAACTATGCCGAGCATTTCTTGAAGCCTTTCCTTGAAGCCCTCAGGCGACTGGGCATTAATCCTCAGGTTTACAGGGCAGATGAGATGTATAAGACAGGTAAATACACCGAAGCAATAAAAACTGCCCTTGTTAAAAGAGATGCCATTGCAAAAATCCTGGAAGAAATCTCGGGGAAAACCGTAGCTCCGGATTGGAGCCCTTTCAATCCCAGATGCAATCAATGCGGAAGGATCACAACAACGAAGGTAACGGGTTTTGATCTGGAAGCCGAAACCGTGGACTATGTATGTGAATGCGGGCACTCCGGGACCGTACCCATGGCAGGGGGAGGAAAACTTACCTGGCGCGTGGACTGGCCTGCCCGCTGGTCCGTTTTAGGAGTGACTGTTGAACCTTTCGGAAAAGACCATGCTTCGAAAGGTGGTTCTTACGATACCGGAAAGAGAATAGTAAGAGAAATTTTCGGGCACGAACCTCCGTATCCAATTGTCTATGAATGGATAATGCTTGGTAAACAGGGAGCGATGTCTTCTTCTACAGGGGTCGTTGTCTCGATTTCGGACATGCTGGAAATCGTACCACCCGAAGTTCTTCGCTATTTGATCATCCGCACAAAACCTGAAAAACACATTCAATTCGATCCTGGACAGCCTCTCCTCTCTCTTGTGGACGAATACGAACGACTTCGGACGCAGTTCAGGGAAAATGATCCTTCACTTGTAGCTTTTCAGAAAAGAGTGTATGAACTTTCCAGGGCAACCGGTATTTGCCAGTCAGAAATTCCCTTCAAGCAGATGGTGACTATATATCAGGTAGCAAGAGGAGATTTTGACCAGATCCTGAAAATAGTAAAACGTTCAGGTTTTTCAACTGAAGATAAAAAGTGCATAAAAGAACTGGCAGACAATGTGTCTAAATGGCTAAAGCTCTATGCTCCACCCTTTGCCAGGTTTAAAGTGAAAGAAAAGGTGCCTGTACAGGCAGCAACCCTATCCGAGCTTCAAAGAGCCTTTCTTTCAGCCTTTGCAGCTCTTATTGAGTCCAGAGGCAAAATCAGTGGAGAAGAATACCATATGCTGGTCTATTCTGCAAAAGACGAGGGTTCCGAACTGAACAGAAAGATTGCAGAAAAGCTGAATACTCCTGTTCCTCAGGTTGACCCCAGGGAGCTTTTCAAGGCGATCTATATTTCGTTACTTGGGCAGAGTTCAGGCCCCAAAGCCGGTTGGTTCTTATCTTCGTTTGAGAAGGAATTTCTGGTAGAAAGGTTTGAAGAAGCTTCAAATTACAGCCCTGAAAAACAGGCATAAACACTATAAGTCACATAAGTGGATAAATTGCAAAAATGGATAAATTGCAAAAATGGATAAATTGCAAAAATGGATAAATTGCAAAAATGGATAAATTGCAAAAATGGATAAATTGCAAAAATGGATAAATCGGATACTTTTAACCTTGCAAATTCACAGGCAAATTCCACGAAAAATCATTTCTTGGCCTGGGATAAAGAATACACCCACCTTAAATGGGGTGGGCCTGCCCCTGTCCGGGATATCCAGGCTCATATTCTGCCAGGATCCAGGGTTCTTGATGCCGGCTCAGGAAATGGTAGATACCTTGGGGAACTTGTAAGGCATTACAATGCAGTAGGAATTGACATTTCTTTAACGGCTCTTAATGGTTCCAGAGCTCAGCTTGCAAGGAGCGGCAGGTTTGCCGAACACCTTGGTGCAAGTATCTCGGACCTGCCCTTCAAAGCCCAGGTTTTTGACGGAATTCTCTGTTACGGGGTACTTCAGCATCTCTTTATAAAAGAAAGGGAATCCGCTGTAAAAGAGTTCAGTTATATACTCAGGAAGGGTGGTTTTTTCTTTTTCGAGGCCTTCGGCTATAAGGATATGCGCTGCGGAGGAGAAGCTTCAATCCCTTTTGAAGAGAAGACTTTTGCCCGGCAAAACGGAATAATCTACCACTATTTTACTATAGAAGAGGTTAGGGCACTTTTCAAAGGATTTGATATTCTAACGCTGGAAGATGTAATAAAAGAAAAAGTTTTCAAAGGGAATGTTTACAGAAGGCATTTGATAAAAGGTGTCTTTCAAAAAATTTGAATTTCGTTTCTCAAACTTTTGAAAAAATATTGTCAAAAAACAATTTAGGGAAAAACTTCATCCAAAACTTTTAAAAAAGTTTTGTTGAAAATTCTCCATGTAGCTTTCAATCTTCCGTATATTTTTTTTGTCTATTTACTTTTATATGAAAGCTATTTTCAAATAATTCAGTACAATTATAACAAGCGCTCCAAAAATACCCCCTATTGCGCAGATAAGAACTGCTACCCAGGTAATTGCGATTTCAAGTCCGAACAAAAGTTTTGCCGCCATAAGGACTAAGACCCCAAGTACTGCATTTATTGCAAGGCTGGTTGCGGTCTTCAGGGCTTTATACAGGAGAAAGGCCACTACGATTGCCAGAATCAGTACTAAAACTTCTATAATTCCAACTACCATGAATCATACATAGTTATTCAACTTATTTATAATTATCACCGAGTTTTATAATATGGTCATGAGCCATAATGATTACAGGCCGGACTTGTCCAGGCTTACAATGACGTTTTTTTCAAAAATAAGGATTACACCAGGCTTTTATTTTCAGAAAGCCCGGATAAACTCAGTAATAATTTTTTTGAGCGAGGTTTTATCCGGATACGCTCTTGCCTCAAGTAAATGGTCAGAATTTCCCAGTACCATTGCCGAGACTGCGGCATCAGGGCTGTAAAGACAGAGCACGGGAATTCCCTGTACAAGCGCCCTGCAGATTTCATAACCCACACCTGTGGAAGGCACTGTGACTTCTGCAATCAAAGCATCACTTTTTACAAGCAAACCCATATCCCTGACATAGATCTCTTCTTCTGTCATTTTCATTTCGGTTTTTTCCAGCTCCGGATCCGCAACATGCCAGCTCAACACTTCAGCCCCAGCCTCTTCGAGGGTATCAAACATAAACCTGTACGTCTCAAGCAGTTGCCTCCCTCCACGGATCGAACCCGACAAAAAGATTTTTGGGCTTTTTTTTCCCGAAATCTCCATTTTCTCCAGTTTTTCCATAGTTTTTTCCACCCTTTAGTCCATTTTTCCGTCAATTCCGTCTTTTACTGTACACTTTTTCCAGTAATTCCGTCTTTTACGTACACTTTTTCCAGCAATTCCGACTTTCATTGTACACTTTTTCCGGGAATTCCGGCTTTTACTGTACACCCCTGAAATAATGCCCTGTAGTAAAACCCTTTCCAAGTTTTTCGCAGTTTTCCGGACCCTGTTTCCCGGTTTCAAGATAAGTATCAATTGCTTTTCTGTAGGCTCTGGTTACTTTTCGGATTTCTTTTGGATTATCCATTCCGAGAGTTTCTACCCTGAGGCTTGAAACTCCGTTTTCGAGAATTTCAGGAACGTATTCAAGCATGCAGAGTGATCTTGAGTTAAGGAGGTGCATTCTGCATTCATAGTCCATGAGCAAGGGAAACTCATAGTTTTTCTCATCTACCAGTGTAAACTTTCCTGACCTGCATGGAGCGCTACACTGCCCTTTGTTATTCCCGAGCAGCCCGCCTGTAAGGCAATGTTCGGACTCCATCAGTTCAAGCCTGCCGTAAACAATACACTCTGCAGGCCCATGAGACGCAATGCTTTTTAATTTCTCAAGGGTCAGCTCCGGAGAAATCACAGCCACCTGAGCTCCTTCCTGCAATATAAAAGCAAAGGTACGGCTGTTAAAGATGTTCAGAGGACTGTCCACAATAAAAGGGGTTTTCTCAGCTTTTGCGAGGCCAAGGGTTCCCAGGTTTGAAACAAGGACCCCGTCAGCCCCCAGTTCCCTTATATGAGAGAAAATTTTTTCTACAGACTCCATTCTGGGATCTTTAACAAGCTTTGGAGTAATGAAATAGATTTTCTTACCTGCTTTTTGAGTCTCAGAGACAGCTTTTTCAAAAACTGTGCCAGATCCTTTTACCTTTTCCGAGTCCTTTTCTTGCCCTGTAGTTTCCGGCTTTCTGAAAAGCCCTTCGCCGAAATAAATCCTATCTGCTCCGCCTGCAAGTGCCCCTTCGAGTCCTTCAAGAGAATACACGGAAACCGAGAGCATCGGATGTATAGGAAGGCACTCTTGGACAGCTTTTTCGGCTTCTTGGCCTACCTTTTCTACTGATTCTCTTGTTGCTGATTCCTTTTCTACTGGTACTCTGTCTACTGATGCTCTGTCTACTGGTACTCTGTCTACTGATTCATTTTTCCCAGATTCGTAGGACTGTAGAGTATCAAGAGGTTTTCGTTTCCACATGGAAATCCGCAGATTTTCAAGCTGCTCTATTGCTTTTGTCCTCAGCTCGTTCAACTGCCCTACAGGAATAAAAATATCTCCTTCCACAGTGGCATGAAGTTCAGCAGCCTCAAAAATCGTGTTTCCTAGTTTTGAAAGTTGTTTTTCGATGCTGGCTTTTGAAGTTGGTTGCTTTTTGGCTTTCTCAACCAGATATTCAGACTCAATTGTTACTGCATTTGAGTCTCTATCTTTTACCTCAAGCCTGATAGGCTTCCCTGATGCAACGGCTGCCGTGATAGATACAGGGATTTTAGGCCTCAGGCCCCCGGATTCGCTTTCTTTTTTTAAGGAATCCATAAGCATTTTGTCATGTGTCCTGTATACAGTGCTTCCTGAGGGTGCCCTTGAATCAAAGGGAATTTCTACCGTATCTCCAACTCCTGCACTGTATACTGGGCCTTTTCCTGCATACATTGAGGATATGATTTTTCCTTTATCTTCGGGCCTGGTCTCTGCATTTTCAACCATTATCCCGTCTCCGAGGCGAAGAGGTCGGGAAAGTTTTACCCGGATACGGTTTAAACGCCTGTCATACCCTGTAACCGTACCCGCCGGAACTCCACGGTTGTGGGGGTTCTCACGGCTCATGAGCTCCTGACGTGGGTTTTCAAAAAAGTAACCCTGAGTAAAACCCCTGTTAAAGAGCTGGGTTAGTATTTCCTGCTCTTCTTCAGAAACGTAATACTCTGCAGGGTTTGCAATGTACCTGTCAATCAGGCGGCGGTAAATCCTGACGACCCCTGCAACATATTCCGGTCTTTTCATCCGGCCTTCGATTTTGAAAGATTCAATCCCGGCTTCTATAAGAGCTCCCAGGCCTGAGGTTGTGTTAAGGTCTTTTGGGCTTAAGAGGTAACTGCCTGTTGTTTTGATTTGCTTCCCTTCGCAATACAGCCTGTATTTTTTACGGCACGGCTGGGCACAGAAACCCCGGTTTCCGCTTCTTCCCCCGATAAGACTGCTCAGGAGACACTGGCCGGAATAGGAAATACAGAGAGCTCCATGTATGAAAACCTCGATTTCAGTCCCAGTTTTCTCTTTAATCATTTTTATTTCTTCAAGTGAGCATTCCCTTGAGAGCACGACCCTCTCTATTCCCATTTTTTTTGCGAATTCAGCCCCTTTGCTATTATGTAAAGTCATTTGGGTGCTCGCATGCAGTGGAAGGTCAGGCAGATATTGCCTTGCAAGCGAGATAAGTCCAATATCTTGAATTATGATTGCATCGGTCCCTATTTCTCTCAGCCAGGAAAGCAGCTTGAGGGCGTTTTCTACTTCTTCTTCCTTGAGTAGCGTATTTACGGTTACGTATACTTTCACGCCTCTCAGGTGAGCATAATCAATGGCTTCTTCAAGCTCTTTCTCTGAAAAGTTTGAGGCATACCCCCGAGCACTGAAAGCCCGAGCTCCGAGGTATACGGCATCCGCTCCATTTTCGACGGCTGCAATAAAAGCTTCCATGCTTCCTGCCGGGGCAAGCAGTTCCGGTTTTTCAGGCTTCATCAGATGGGATTAGAGATCCTGTCCTTAATTAAACTTTGGCATACTTTTCTTGCCTGCAGGACCAATAGTTAAAGGATTCAATAGTTAGAGGATTCAATAGTTAGAGGATTCAATAGTTAGAGGATTCAATAGTTAAAGGATTCAACAGTTAAAATTCATGAAAAAATAATAGTAAAAAGGATAAAAATAGATAAGAATGAATGAGGTCCAGCCTGAGGGACATTTGCCGGACAGGCCGGTGATATACTCTGTATTATGCTTTCGGCCCTATTATAAAGCTCACAGTTCTCCCGGCTTTCTCATCTTTTGAAGCCTCGCAGAGCATCTTTCCCTCGTGCATGTGACATTCACAGGAGTAATCGAGTTTATCTGTTTTTTCCACATATCTGAAGTGTATTTTGCAGTACCCTTCCGCACACCCCAGCCCATATTTAACCCAGCCTTCAATGTTCGCTCCACCTTCGCAGCTCCCTTCGCATGCAATGAGCTCAAAGCTCTTTTCCTCATAAGATTCAATTTTAGCTGGAGCCTGGTGACCTTTTTTGAATTTCCCTTTCTCAATTTTCTCAGCTTGGAGCACAAGATCCTCGCCAGTGTTGTTAAGAATCTTCAACTGCAAACCCTCAAGAAGTTCCATGGTTTCGGCTTCTGACATATATATCCCCCGATAAATGGAGAATCCAGATAAGAATTCCGTATAAGAGATTGCCTCTAAGAAATAAAAAAGTATCTCAAAATATATATGAAAGCAAATATGAATAAAGTCTCCAAAAGGACGAAAACCAGATAATCAAGATCCAGAGAACAAATTCTGAAAATCAGGCTTTTGAAAATCAGTCTCTACAAACAAGATACTTAACATACTCAGTCCGTACAGATACAGGGCTTCCGTTTGCAGGTAGGACACATACCAGGATACTTCTTAAGGAAGGCTTCCTCAAGATTCACGCCGTAAAGATTGGCAAGCGCCCCTATCCAGGCGAAGCAATCTGCAAGTTCCTCTTCTATATTTTCTGGCTCTTCCCTGCGTATGGCTTCGGCAAGTTCTCCAATTTCCTCAACCAGCCAGAGCATGGTAGCCTTACCTCCCCTCTTCCTGTCATTATGTGCATACATTTCAGACATTAGCTTCTGGAATTCTGAGATCTCCATTGTTTTTCCCCACTCCCATCTGTTTCTGTTTTTTCCTGAATTTAAAGCCTTACAGGAATTTCCCTTTCCCTAAGGTATTCTTTGACTTCCTTGATTGAGTACTCTCTGAAGTGGAAGATACTTGCTGCAAGTGCGGCATCAGCTTTTCCAATTGAAAAACCTTCGTAGATGTGCTGAGGGTTTCCTACTCCTCCAGAAGCTATAATCGGAACATCGAGCTCTTCTGAGAGCTTTCTCGTAATTGGAAGGTCATAACCTGCACATGTGCCGTCCCGGTCCATGCTTGTGAGCAGGATTTCTCCGGAACCCAATTCTTCTGCTTTTCTTGCCCATTGCACGGCATCGATTCCTGTAGCTTCTCTGCCTCCGTAAATTACAACCTCATACCAGGCAGGCGTTCCGTCTTCGAGCTCCAGAATAGTTTTATCGGGATTATTTTTTATGTCGGTATTTCGCCTGCAGTCGATAGCAGTGACGATACACTGGGCTCCAAATATATCTGAGGACTCTTTTATGAAGTCAGGATTCTGGACCGCAGAGGTGTTAACTGAGACCTTATCTGCCCCAGCTCTGAGTATCTGGCGAATTGCATCAATAGAGTTTATTCCTCCTCCAATCGTAAGAGGAATGAACACCTCGTCTGCAGTTCTTTCGATCACATCGATCATAGTTTTCCTGCCGTGAGCCGAAGCTGTAATGTCTAGAAAAACAAGTTCGTCTGCGCCCTCTTCATTGTAGCGCTTGGCGAGTTCCACAGGGTCTCCGGCCTCTTTCAGGTCCACAAACTCAACCCCCTTAACAACACAGCCGCCTGCTCTGTCAAGGGTCACATCAAGGCATGGTATTATTCTTTTGGTGAGCATCTATGGGATAATAAATTTAACTTTTATTAAAAGCTTGTTGAAATTAAGCCAATGCCAGTCTTAGTGCCAGTCCCGGATTAACAGCATTCTTCGATCAATGGCATTCTTCGATCAATGGCATTCTTCGATCAATGGCATTCTTCGATCAATGGCATTCTTCGATCAATGGCATTCTTCGATTAATGGAGTCTTAGACAGTAGTCCCTATCAAAAATAGTCCTGCTTTGTCCGACAGAAAATTACAGATAATAATAACTCTGGATAGTAGTCGCTAAAGAATATTTAGATTTACGTCTTTTAAAGGAAAGCGAGATGCCGAAAAACCGTTAAAGATAATATTCTAAACTCATTTTTTCGCAGACTTAAAAAGCAGGATTAAGATAAGTAAGATCTGAACACGAAGTCTGCATGCTCCAGTAGAATCTAGCCGAAAATATTTATCACTCGGGCACCTTCAAGCCTTGACATCTCGACTTCAGAATTTTCAAGCACATTTTTTCTGACTCTTATCGGGGCTCCAACGCGCAGGGCAAGAGCAATGCAGTCGCTTGGTCTTGCGTCAAACTGCATGATTGCGTTGTCTTTTTTTATCAGGAGCCGGGCATAATAGATTTTATCCACTTTTTCATCAATCAAAACTCCCTCGATTTTTACGTCGAGCCTCTCAAAAATAGTGAGTATAAGGTCATGAGCCAGAGGCCTGGGAGGAGAAATATTTTTAATTACATTTCCTATTGAGAGGGCTTCGAGATGCCCTATATATATAGGTAGCATATTCCCCTGCAGATCTTCAAGAAGCACTACAGGAGTCGGGTCTGTAAAAACATCGACTATATAAACATCCCTGACTCGAATTTCCTTAAAATCTTCATAAGTGTCGATGTCCATATTTAATGAATGATTTTAAACTTATTAATACCTAATTTAATTTTTATAAATATATTAAAAATGCTACTTAAAGATCGGATTCAACTTCTTTTATCAGAACTTTCAGCCTGATTTTGGTTTCGAGGCAGCAATCAGGAATTCAATTTAGACCTCTTCAATTTAGACCTAATTCAATTTAGACCTAATTCAATCTAGACCTATTCAATTTAGACCTTATTCTTACAAGAGCCTTTAACATTCCAGGCTTTTTCGGAAGCCATGTTTACCAATCAGGGGTACAAAAACGACTCCACCTTTTTTCTTTTTATGTATGTGCCCTTTGCTGTCTTTTTTAATTTTATAAAGTTCTTGAAAATAATCCCCCACAGGAATAAGCATTATGCCCCCAGGCTTCAACTGTTCCAGCAAAGGCTCAGGGATATAGGGAGCTGCGCATGTCACGGCTATCCGGTCATAAGGAGCATACTAAGAACAACCCATTGAGCCGTCTTCAAGTAGCACTGTGACATTGTTATACCCTGTTTTTTTCAGGTTATCCCTTGCAAAATTCGCAAGGGATTCTATACGTTCAACAGTGTACACATGCCCGCTTTTTCCGACGAGCTCCCCCATAACTGCAGCATTATACCCTGAACCTGACCCTATTTCCAGGACTCTATGCCCTTTCGAAAGTTCAAGGAGTTCACACATCATCGCAACCATATGCGGGGCAGAGATTGTTTGCCCGTGGCCGATCTCAAGGGGTCTGTCGATATAAGCTGCTTGTTGCTCATATTCCGGAACAAACTTATGCCTTGGGACACGGAGCATAGCATCGCGGACGTTATCTTTCAGCAGCAGGTAAGCCTCAAGATTGTCTACTAGGCGCCTGCGCATTGCTTCGAGCTTTTCTTCTTCTTCTTTTTCTTTTTTATCTTTTTCTTTACCACGGCCCTCTTCGGAATTCACGCTGACCCGAACCTTCCCATTTCTTTCTCGCAAAAATCCGTTTTACGTATTTTGCAAGCA
>Ga0268360_1002768_pt1 | contig 12541 bp, 11 predicted proteins | sample BioMet11_FD_192465 | JGI IMG/M metagenome (GOLD analysis project Ga0268360, IMG submission 192465) | Sewage microbial communities from Oakland, California, United States - Biofuel 11 (Illumina Assembly) | ecosystem: Engineered > Wastewater > Sewage > Unclassified | place: USA: California... | reverse complement strand
CTCGCGGTTGACGAAGCCATGCTGCTCACGGACCTCTCTACGATGGGTGGTGGCCTGGCGGTCGGGAGCCCATCCTCCCCCGCGATTGCCAACAGAATACTGCTTCCCGCCGACGCCGAGATAAAAGGCCAGCTAGGGATCGCCTACCGCTACTCGAGATACTCGGACGACATCTGTATCTCATCTGATCGCTGGATTGACAAGGCTCGAGTCGTTCAAATGGTGGACACCGTGCTATCCCAATACGGCTTCAAGCTGAACGCGCAGAAAACCCGTTGCGTCGGAAGAGGCGATGCCAGGAGAATCACGGGTGTCACCGTGACCCCAGAGGGGAGTTTGAGCATCGGGGCGAGGAGAAAGGGGCAGCTTAAATCAGAGCTGTACAGGTATCTGCGATATGGTGAAGGCGAGCCAGAGAGAATCTTGGGCCTCATCTATTTTTGCAAATCCATAGATCCCCGGTACACTGCCAGAGTGTTGTCGAAGTACTCGACGTACTCGACAGGTGGCGACGTCATGTCAGCGCTCATGGGCTTGCCTGGCTAACCTGATGGTATTCCTATGAACCGCGTGCGAAATAGTGTCCGGGAGATGGTTTGCTCTCGAACTCGCCTATGCGAGGATGCGCCCCTTTCACTCCAATTCGGACTTGTTTGTCCGCGCCCCCTGATCTAAGATTTCTTTCGCAAATTGACAGCTGACGCCTAGTTTTGGTTCGCACGCTCGCTACACTTGGCAATCATTTCCTTGTAGTGCTTTTCATATCCTGCATTTTCAAATACCAAACCAAGTACACGCCTGTACACATCGGTCGTCTCAGTTGAGTTCACGAACGTCTCATCATCAAAGGGGCTGTGGGAACCTGCATGAGCCCAGGACATGAATGAACGTGCAACCTCTCGGTCAGGGCTCGACATAGCAGCAATAATGTCATCTGGTTCAAGTCCTCCCACTAGCTTGAAGAACGTCTCGGTTATGCGCCGAGAAATGTTTTGCGCTGTTAGCGAGCTGCAGTCGGAACGACATAGATCTGTCCATAGCAACTCGTATGTACTGCTAACGGGATTATTAACGCAGTGCTCGATTTTAGAGTGCCCACCAGCCTTGCGAATTACGTAATACGAAGTTTTCTTATCACCTTCGCCACCGCGTATATAAGTAATTTCACGATGAAACGTAATGTTGTGCGTCAAGACAATTAGCTGCTCGGTTTTGCTGCTTCCATCTCGTGCTTCTTTCTCAAGCTGACGCACAAGTGAACTGACAACAAACAATACGTCAGCGTCCATGCTCGTAATTGGATCATCAATCACGACAACACGCTTGTCGGTCGTCCCTGTAGTTTCAAGGCTTCCATTCATGAGATGGTAAAAGTAAAGGAAGGTCAAAAAACTCGACTCGCCCTCGCTAAGCGTGTCATTAACGGGGGTCCCGTCGTTGCGCTCAATGCGGTAATGTTTGCCGTCTTCGGAAATCGCTACCTTAAAATTGGTAAACCCGAAGCGTATAAGCAGACCGTTTATGGCGTCAGCAGTCTCCTTAACGTTAGTGAGACTTTCCTCCGCCTTTTGCAGTTCCTCCGTATTTTTACTGATTCTGTTGTCGATGTCCTCGATTTGCTCTTTAAGCCCATCGATTTTCCTGAGGCTGTTGGCTTCGTTTTGTTGTAGGGTCCCGATACGATTCCTCGCTGTCATGGCTGCACAGAGCCACATGTCAGCTACAGCCTCACCCTTCTGATCTGCACGATCACGAATCATTCCATTATGCTCGCGGACCTTAATGCTGGCGTCATTAAACAGTCTGGAGATTTCCTCGCATATGCTCCTTGCGCTGCTGAGGGTGATTGATCGGCTTGGTTCTGCCAACTTTTTTGCTAAGAGGTATTCGTTGCTTTGCACAACACGTTTGAGTTCGGCAATTTGGGTTCTAAGGATTGGGGTATCAAAGAAGTTTGCGTGCGTGCCAACGACTTCGGCCGCTACGTTGATTGTGCTTCTGGCAGATGCTTCATACTTTTGCGAAGCACGCTCAAGCTCGTCCTTGTCGGATTTATATGACTCGTCGAAGAAATCCTCCAAATCGTTCTTGAGTTCATCGGTTAAGGTCCGCTGTTGGCAGAAAGGACAAACGTCATCCTCGATGTACTTTTGGCCTTGAGCCACCCAGTCGCTGTTTCCGAGCCTCTTTATTAGCGAACCAATCGCAATATCGTCCTTGCCTACAATCGGCTTCTTGAAGATGTCCGCATCTTCGTTGATAAGCAGCGGGTGATAGTCAAATACGGGAAGATCGGAAACAGACGTAACGCTGTCATCGAAGATGACGGCAACTTTGCGCTTGAGTTCGTCGATGTCGGGCAATTGGTCGCTTGACTTGATAGCCCCAATCTTGACGACGAGATCATCCCTGAACTGATCCTTCCGTCCAGTGCCGCTCCAATTTCGCCTGACAATCTCGGGCATCTCGGATCTAACGCCCCAACATACATCACGGATATCTGCTTTTATGCGGTCTAGGTCAGCTTCTGCTTGTTCAAGGTTTGTTCGCGCGCCATCTCTCTTGTTACGATCCTTATCGATGGCTTCTTTTAATTCCTCAATTTTTCTCTGCGCATCAATCATTCCCTTCCCCAGTGTAAAGACTCCGGGAATGGAGAAACTGTCCGCAAAGTTGGTAGAAATGAATTTGCGATTATAGACGTATGTCCTGGTAGGGACAGCACTATCCCATTGAAGAATGGACGAAGCCCCATTTGTGGCCTCGTCAGCAATTAGCTGGCTAATAGTTGTCTTGCCAGAGCCGTTTGGACCAAACAGGAAGCACACGCGTTTTAAGTCATCGATTGTGGTTTGTTCAGCATCGAACGGGACTTGTAGAGGAAGGGTTATTTTGGTAATCATCGATTGTGCTTCCTATGCCAATAACGTTTTCAACGCTGCGCCCACAAAAGGTAAGATTACCGATGCAATTTCCAGCGAGCTCTTTGCGATATTGGCCACCCTCTCCAATTTCTCCGCGAAGGTCGCTTTGTCCTTGTTCTTAGCAGCTTCATCGAGCTGTTTTACTGCCTCCTGCGCTTCTGTCTTTATCCCCTGATCTATGTCAAGGTCAATGATAGCCCCGATGGTCGAACCAAGAGTTACGTCTTGGATGACGGCCGACGCGGAAGCCACTACTGAGCTATTGTTGTTAAATATGGGCGCCAGGTTGATGTTGAGTGATTCGTTATTCATCTGGTCTTGGAACCATCCCTCCGCATATGATCGGCCTTTGTCGGTCAGCTGAACGACGTACGGCCTGTCGTCTGCCCATCTGACTTCTATAAGTCCGTGCTGCGCAAGTTCCTGATAGGCTGGCACGCTTTCAGAGTCGGTAGATACAAATGGGGTGGCACCAGATGACCTTTTTGCTGCATCTTCAACGGCAAGGGTCATAATCAGCATGTCCGCCTTATCGCTTGCTACTTCAAAGCGTCTTCTTTCTTTTCTTGCTTGGCTGTAATGCTCGGATCCAGAAGGCAGCATTCCCTGGAAGAGCACGAGCTCTTGGCTCGTGTCTGTAATGATCTTAATCATGCCCATATCCCGTAAGGACACGAATGCGCTCGAAAGGCCGAGACTGGTAAAGTCACTCCGGCCTTCGTCTTGATGAATCCACGCTATGGCAAGCGCAGCCTCTTGTTGCAGATTGAGTCCGTTCAAATTGCCAGCCTCACTCTCTCCTCCTGTACCGATCTATGCCTTGTCAGGCACATCATGCCATGCGACCATCCGTTCACGGAATAATCGAGAACTGCCCAGATAGTAATAGATGGTACATGGCATCCCAGTCCCTTTTCAGGATGCCATTGATAATCGGAGTGTCCCTACACGCTTTTTACCTCCATGTCTGCCTCGACAAGCCCATACTTGCGGTTGGTACGTTTTGGCTCTTGCGGCACGGTTTCCGTCGCCTCAGATAAAAACGAAGCATGTAGTGCCGTCTCTTTACCGTCATCATATATGGTGCAAAATTATCTCTCTTCTTTAACGTCTATCGGCATCTCGAACACGAGTTCCGAAGGCTCAAGATCGCAGATGATAAAAACGTTATTCAGAAGATCTACTTTGGCAGCCGTGCTTGGCGGAGTCTTAACATATACTCCTTGAGCAATCCTGCTACAGCCCTTGGTTTCTTGGCTCTTGAAAGCACTTGCTGGATAGTTCGCTCCATCGGCCAGCGAGTGTATTTTCGCTGGCTCGAGCTCAAAGAGAAGTTCGAGGACTTTTTGTTCCATCGTATTCCATTGTGAAACCGTGTATCTAACGCCCATAAAGGTAAAGGAGGTAATCCTGCGCCCTGTGAAATCAATTCCTGAGTCCAAACTGGCCTCGTCAGGCAAAATCCTCTTGGGAACAAAACTGCTTGTCGCCGCCGGCCATAACTCCAAGAACTTCCGCGCCATAATAAGTCGACGCTCAAGAAGCTGCGGACTTCCCCAGGTTTCTTGCCGTGATATCCAACGGTTAAGCCTGAATCCGCTTTCCTTAAATCCGTCCTTCATATCACGCTTTTGAGCAAATGGCCGGTTACTATAGTCCGAGTTATAAGCTGTCAGGGTCAAGTTTGCGATCTGGTTGACCCACTCGTCATGAATCAGCTCCCATTCGGAGCCCAGGCTTTCTTTCCATTCATCGTTGAGCGTTTGCGGCATAACGTGCTCAACAGAGAAAGTTCCTTCCTCAAGTCCAGTCACCACTGCAACTCGTTCTTTGTTCTCATTTTCTAAGCGGTCATAGAGATAGAACTTCCTATTCTGAATGTGATAGAAATCACGAGTTCGTATTGCTGCCAGAAACTCATCGTCGTCCGGGAATCTGGTCTGACCCCCTGAATCTGGTCCAACCTCAGTGCTAGGAAATGGATAGAACTCAGCACTGAGAAGAGAGGATTGGACTATGAAGCAGACGAGGTACACCACCGAGCAGATCATCATGAACCTGAGGAAGGTCGAGGTGATGGTCGGCCAGGGCAAGACCATCCAGGAAAGCTGCCGGGACATAGGCGTCAACGAGCAGACCTACTACCGATGGCGCAACAAGTACGGCGGCATGTCCACGAACGATGCGAAGAGGCTCAAGGCCCTTGAGAAGGAAAACGAGCGCCTGAAGCGAATCGTGGCGGATCTCTCGGTCGACAACGCCGTCCTGAAGGAAGCCGTCGAGGGAAAATACTGAGCCCTGCAGGGAAGAGGCGCGCTTGCGGGTACGTGCAGGAGAGGCTGCACATATCGGAGCGCGTGGCCTGCAGGGCGTTGGCACTTCCGAGGTCGAGTCGGCGCTACGCGCCGGTGATGCGCGACGACGAGGACGAAATCACGTCGCGGATTATCTACCTCGCCTCCAACTACGGCAGGTACGGATACCGACGCATTGCGGCGATGCTGCGAACGGAAGGCTGGCGGGTGTGGTCTGACCCCCTGAATCTGGTCCAACCTCAGTGCTAGGAAATGGATAGAACTCAGCACTGAGAAGAGAGGATTGGACTATGAAGCAGACGAGGTACACCACCGAGCAGATCATCATGAACCTGAGGAAGGTCGAGGTGATGGTCGGCCAGGGCAAGACCATCCAGGAAAGCTGCCGGGACATAGGCGTCAACGAGCAGACCTACTACCGATGGCGCAACAAGTACGGCGGCATGTCCACGAACGATGCGAAGAGGCTCAAGGCCCTTGAGAAGGAAAACGAGCGCCTGAAGCGAATCGTGGCGGATCTCTCGGTCGACAACGCCGTCCTGAAGGAAGCCGTCGAGGGAAAATACTGAGCCCTGCAGGGAAGAGGCGCGCTTGCGGGTACGTGCAGGAGAGGCTGCACATATCGGAGCGCGTGGCCTGCAGGGCGTTGGCACTTCCGAGGTCGAGTCGGCGCTACGCGCCGGTGATGCGCGACGACGAGGACGAAATCACGTCGCGGATTATCTACCTCGCCTCCAACTACGGCAGGTACGGATACCGACGCATTGCGGCGATGCTGCGAACGGAAGGCTGGCGGGTGAACCACAAGCGCGTCGAGAGGATCTGGCGAGAGCAGGGACTCAAAGTGCCCAGAAGACAGCCCAAGAGAAGAAGGATCTGGACGCGTGACGGCTCGTGCGTGCGCATGAGGCCCCAACACGCGAACCATGTCTGGAGCTACGACTTTGTGGAAGATGCCTTGGCAAACGGCAGGAAGGTGCGTTGGCTCAACATCATCGACGAGTACGATCGCAGGCTCATTGCCTGCGTTCCCAGAAGGACCTGGCGCGGCAACTCAGTCGTCGACGCGCTCAGCAAGGCTTTTCTGGCCTATGGGTGCCCCGAGTACATCCGCTCAGACAACGGCAGCGAGTTCGTGTCGCAGAAGGTAAGGGACTACCTGGCCACAGCCGAGGTCCAGACCCTCTACATCGAGCCGGGAAGTCCCTGGGAGAATGGCTACTGTGAGAGCTTCAACTCAAAGATGCGCGACGAGTTTCTGAACGAAGAGGTATTCGAGACATGGTACGAGGTCGAGGTGCTCACGAAGCAATGGATACGGTACTACAATTACGAGCGACCCCACAGCTCTCTGGGCTATAGGCCCCCCGCTGTCCAAGCAGTCGCAGCATAGGTTCGACTAGCACTTGGGCTGGTACAGGAAATGGGGGCAGACCACCTCGTTGGCTTCAGGGACTGCTTCCTCAGCTCGTTCTCCCGTTTCTCGCCTCGCTGGTCATCGGTCTTGCAATGCAGTACGTCATCGGTGTTCCCATCGTGATTCTGACGAATGCTATCACGGGGCTTCTTACCACGCTTTCAGGCAATACCAGTGGCAAGGTTCTCTTTGGTGCGGTTGTAGGTGTCCTGTCCGCTGTTGACTATGGTGGGCCCATCAACAAGGTCGTGTTTACCTTTGCAGTTGGCTTCCAGTCTGAGGGTTTTGGCGGCCCCATCGCAAACCTGATTCAAGCTTCTATGATTGCCCCATTTGGTCTTACGCTTGGGTATGCAATCTCAAGGGCCACGCACAGGAATCTCTTCTCTGATCAAGAGGTTGAGGCAGTCAAGACTGCTTTTGTCATGGGCTGCTTCCAGATTACCGAGGGCTCTTTCCCCATCATTTTGAATGATCTCGTGAGAATTACGATTTGTACAGCACTCGGTGCTGCGACGAGTGGAGCACTCTGTGGGTTCTTCGACGTGTCCTCCTCGGTTCCTTCTGGAGGGTTCCTCGCCATCCCTGGCATCAATAACCCTGCGGCATGGTTGTTCGCCCTTGCTTGTGGGACCGTTGTCTTTGCCGTGGCACTTCAGTTCCTCAAGCATAAGCCTGAGGAGCAGGTGGTTGAGGACAGTGGCGCGACTGACTCTTCAATCGAGAATCTCTCTTTCGAGAGCATGTAAGACGACCTGGCAGGAGGGGGAGCATCGCCTCCTCCTGCTCTGCGGTCGCCATATGAATCGGGGGCGAAGTAGAGATGCTCTTTATTGGTCTTGACCTCGGGACGTCTTCAGTGAAGGCTCTTCTCATGGACGAGTCGGGCAACATTGAGGCGAGTTGTAGCAGGGGCTATCCGTGCTTCCACCGATATCCTGGTTGGTCTGAGCAGGAGCCGCTCGATTGGTACAAGGGCTCGATAGCTGCGATAAAGGAGCTGGTGCATGGCTCAGACGTTGATCCGCTGGATGTACGCGGAATCGGCATTGGTGGTCAGATGCATGGTCTCGTTACTCTGGACGAGGATGATGCCGTTATACGGCCAGCAATTCTCTGGAACGATGGGCGAAGTGAGCAAGAATCCGAGTATCTAAATAACGAAATAGGCATGGACAGGCTAAGTGCGTGGTGTGGCAATATCGCATTTCCAGGGTTCACGGCACCCAAGCTGCTTTGGATGAGAAAGCGTGAACCAGATTCTTTCAATCGAATTCGTAAGGTCATGCTTCCAAAGGACTACCTTGTCTATCGTCTTTCAGGGGAGTTCTCTACCGATGTGTCCGATGCGAGTGGGACGCTTTTGTTCGATGTCAGGGATCGCTGCTGGTCTGTCGACATGCTTGAGCTATGCGGGCTTTCCATCGGGCAGATGCCGGAGGTTCACGAGAGCTTCGAGCCGGTCGGAACGCTTTCTCCCAATGTTGCTCGAGAGCTCGGGTTGCCTAACGATGTGATTGTGGTGGCTGGAGCTGGGGATAATGCTGCTGCGGCTGTCGGCTGCGGGGCGGTCGAAGAAGGTCAGTGCAACATCTCGCTTGGCACAAGCGGTACGGTATTCCTCCCCTCGAATTCCTTTCGAGTCGACGATGAGAATACCCTGCACTCCTTTGACGACGCAACGGGGGGATATCACCTTATGGGCTGCATCCTCTCTGCAGCAAGTGCCTATTCCTGGTGGTCGGAAGCCATCCTTGGCCGCAATGATTATGCCAAGCAAGAGGGGGAGATACCTGAACTGGGAGTAAATCCAGTTCTATTCCTTCCATATCTTATGGGAGAAAGGTCCCCCGTGAACGATTCGGAGGCTCGCGGTGCTTTTGTGGGGATGAGCCTTGACACTACTCAGGCTCAGATGACACAGGCGGTAATGGAGGGGGTCGCGTTCGCGCTCCGGGATTGTTTCGAGCATGCCGAGGCAATGGGCATACGGGTCGATCGTGTGACGGCGTGCGGCGGCGGTGCTAGAAACGATGTATGGAGGAGCATCCTTGCAAATGTACTCGGACGGTCCATTGCGCTGCTAGAGCATGAGGAGGGGCCAGGCTTTGGGGCCGGCATCCTGGCCATGGTTGGTTGCGGGCTCTATCCGACTGTCATCGATGCTGCATTGAGGTTCAACCAAGTCAGCTCGCTGGTGCCATTCGACCCAATAATTGCTACTGAATACAACAAGAGATATAAGAAGTACAAGGAGCTATATCCAGCGTTGAAGCGCGTGTTCCATTCCGAGGGAAGTGACAGTCATGATCGAGCTCTGTAATCGGAAGTACTTCGATGTCGATTTGCGGCGTTACTTCGGGGACGCAGCCTCTGTGGTAGGAATCAGACGCTATACCCTTTCCGAGGGAAGAGCCCGTGGGTGTGAGATCGTTGAGGTGACAACGGGATCTGGCCTGGTCTATGAGGTAAATGCCACGCGTGGAATGGATCTTGGCCGGTGCTCGTTTCGCGGGATACCAATCGCCTACCAGTCCTATGACCGTGAGGTCAATCCTGTATATTATGAGCCTTTCAATGACGGATGGCTTCGGAGCTATGCGGGAGGGATGCTCGTAACCTGCGGACTTTCCTCGACAGGCTCTCCGCAGCACGATAGGGGGGAGACTCTTCCCTTACATGGAAGGATCTCGAACATCCCTGCAGAGAACATCTCTGTTGGCGATGATTTGGGTGATTCCGGCCTTCTCAAGGTGACCGGAAGGATGCGTGAAGCGAAGGCGCTGAACTACAACCTCACATTGACAAGAAGCGTGTCATCAGCAGTTGGAAGCAGCACGATTATCATCGACGACGTGATTGAGAATCGAGGATTCGAGTCTCAAGAGCTCATGATTCTCTATCACTTCAATATCGGCCATCCCATCGTTGACGAAGGGACAACGCTCCTGTCCAGCTCTTCGTCGGTGGTGCCTCGAGATGATGATGCTGCCAACCAAGGTGAACCGTTCGGGTCCTATCTTGCACCGACTCCGCATTACAAAGATATCGTTTATTACCATCGTCTGAATGCAGACGATGGCGGGATGTGCCATGTCGGGTTGGTCAATGAGAGAGTTGGCCTTGGCGTGGGACTACGGTTCAAGAGGGATGAGCTCGATTGTCTCACCCAGTGGAAGTTCTTAGGTGAGGGGAACTACGTAGCTGGCATAGAGCCTGGCAACGCATTCGTTAGCGGTAGATCGATAGAAAGGTCCGAAGGCAGAATCAAGACCATTGGACCTCAAGAGAAGAGACACTTCAGGGTTGAGCTTGATGTACTCACTTCTATGAGCCAGATTGAGGCTCTAAAAAGGGAAACGAGAACAGACTAGGAGAACACAGTGAAAAGGTCAGAGATTAATTCAGCGATAGAATATGCAATTGATAGATGCGTCGAGTTCAAGCTTCCGCTTCCGCCTTTTGCTTACTACACACCCGATGACTGGCGTAAGGTGAAGGCCGATGAGGCTGAGATAGTTGACAATATGCTTGGTTGGGATGTCACGGACTTCGGTGGGACGTTTCTTGATGCTGGCCTTACGGTATTTGTCTTCAGAAATGGAAACTTCAATCATCCCGATCAGTACAAGAAGCCGTACTGCGAGAAACTCCTTTATGTTAGGGATGGACAGATTCTGCCCTTCCATTTTCACTGGCACAAGATGGAGGACATTATCAACCGAGGCGGTGGAGACTTAGAGATTACGCTTTGCCAGTCTGACAAGGATGAGGGTTTTACCGACAGAGACGTAACAGTCGCGATGGACGGCAAGAGGGTTACCGTTCCGGCTGGAGGGAAGGTTATCCTGAGGCCTGGTCAGAGTATCACCCTGTCTCCCTATCAGTACCACCAATGGCAGGGGGTCCCTGGGACTGGTGATGTGATGCTGTTCGAGGTTTCCATGTGTAACGATGATAACGTCGACAACCGTTTTAGGGTCGCACAACCTCGGATTCCAACGGTCGAGGAGGATGAGCCGGCCAGACATCTCATGTTTGCCGACTACAATAAGTACATTACTTTCTAGTCATATTTCCGGTTCCTGCTGGGCGTGCATTTTTGGAACAGGCGAGGCACTCTTCATGGGTTGGATGTAGCACTGGTCCATTCGGACAAGGCAAGACGGAAGGGCGTCAAGGCTATAACGAGAGATGGGGGCTTGTCATGTCTCAGGATGGTGAGAGGTCGGTAGTGGATACCCTTGGGGCAAAGTATCGGCAGCTGCACTCTGCTGAGAAGAGGGCTGCGGACTGCATCCTTGCTGATCCGTATGCTGTGATGGAGCTCAGTGTTGCTCAGCTTGCTGCTCGTTGTGGCGTAAGCGATGCCACTATAGTCAGAATGTGCCAGCACATTGGCTATGAGGGCTACTACCAAATGCGCATCCTCATGTCCAAAGACCTCGGTCGCAAACAGTCTCTTGATGTCGCCAGCGTATCTAAGGACCCCGTGGGCTATGCGTTTGAGCAAGATGTGGCCTATCTCAGGAGCCTGTCAAGCGAAGAGAATAAGGCTGCAATCATCGATGCGGCCCGAGCGGTTAATGATGCAAATACTGTCATAGTCTCTGCGGCTGGCAATACGAATCCCGTTGCTCTTGATCTGGCCTTTCGCTTGAATCGATTTCATGTCCGAGCGTTTTCCTCGCTAGTCGAGGAAGAGTGCGTGAACTATGTCAGCAATTCTGGAGTTGGTGACTTGTTGATTGCCGTCTCGAAGTCTGGAATGACCGTGCGAACGTTGCAGATTGCCGAATACGCTAAGAAGCGCGGCATGAAGTTGGTGGCTATTACGGGTGATGATTGTTCAACTCTGGCCCAGCGAGCAGACTACGTCGTGTTTTCTGGTGGCAGTAGTACGGTATTCAGTAACATCCAACATGGCGTGGAAACTCATCTTGGTGAACACCTTGTGGTTGATGCGTTGCTTATCGTCCTAAACAGTCTTATCGCCGAGACAAGCGGCAAAGAGGATGCCGAACTGGAAGTATCTTCCTGGAAGGTCTAAGGAGTCGCTATCGGTTCGATGTCGTGGAGGTGCGCTCATCCTTTGAGGAAGAGCGCACCTTCTCTTCATTCAAAGCTTTAGCCTGTGCCGCGCTTGTTCTTGCGCGGCACAAAGAACCACCCGCCACGCGGGCGGGGGCACTTCTGCTAGGCAACAAAACACCCTCCCTCTGGCATGGCGATCGTTCAGGTCATCATGCCCCAGCGGGAAGGTGATCGCCATGGCCCAGAAGGCCAACAGCCTCGCGCACACGAAGTGGCTCTGCAAGTATCACATCGTACTCACACCCAAGCATAGGAGGAAGGCGACCCACGACCAATGTCGCAAGGACCTTGGAGAGATGCTTGGACAGCTCTGCCAATGGAAAGGGGTCGAGACGATCGAGGGTCACCTCATGCCCGACCATGTCCATATGCTTGTCAGCATCCCGCCCAAGATTAGCGTTTCGAGCTTTATGGGGTACCTGAAGGGAAAGAGTTCTCTTCTCGTGTTCGACAGGCACGCGAACCTCAAATACAAGTTCGGGAACAGGAGGTTCTGGGCGGAGGGCTACTACGTCTCCACCGTCGGGCTCAATGAGTCGACCATTGCGAAATACATACGTGAACAGGAGAGCGCCGACATCGCGCTGGATAGGTCGGGCGTCAAGGAGTACGAGGATCCGTTTTCCAGATAACCAGGCACGGCCGATTTGACCGGCTTGCCACGAGTGTAAGCGGTCAAGCATATGTCACAACTTTCGGCCAAGATTGTCACAACCTCTTCCTCCTAGTGCCGTGTCCCTCCCTTCTTTGACGACGACCACTCGCTGATGGATTGCCTCCGGTCCTTCCGA